>Ga0207652_10001426_pt1 | contig 21187 bp, 21 predicted proteins | sample KBSC63BmetaG_FD_184334 | JGI IMG/M metagenome (GOLD analysis project Ga0207652, IMG submission 184334) | Corn rhizosphere microbial communities from Kellogg Biological Station, Michigan, USA - KBS C6-3B metaG (SPAdes) (version 2) | ecosystem: Host-associated > Plants > Roots > Rhizosphere ... | reverse complement strand
TGGAAAATAAAATCAATTTAAACATCACTTCGCCCGATAACTTCTTTACCTGGGCATCTACTTTGGTCTCTACAGCCAAATCCCTAAAGGTTTTTGCTGGAATTAGTTTGAGGAGTTCATTTACAGTCATTGGCAAAATTATTCAAACTTAGGTTTCGAACACTTATGGTCATGAGACCTGCGCCAGCACTGGAAACGTCCTGCTGGTAGCTATTGTTGATTAGCGATTTGCTGCTGATTGCTCTTCCGTCTGCCAGCCTATTGCAAAACTGCTGTTAGGCGTATGTTTTGTCGCTATGGCAAAAACACTTCTTTAACTTTTACAACCATTCCATTGTTGTCAAGTGTCAAAATAAATGGGCTGTCTTTATAAATTGTCCTTAAGCTTTTTAATGAATTGTCGACGATGGGATGCGTTCTGTCTGGATTGATGATTAGGTCGAAAGAGCAGCTTTTTGAAAGTGGAAGCTGTCTGACTTTCTTACTTTCATTTACGATAAAGTAATCATTAGGAACGTCAATATGTGTCTTGCCGTCCTCTGTTTGAAAGGTGTCTGCCTGATGTGCTTTTTTTGCAGCTTCAATTGCAGCGTCGCCAGTCAAATATTGAATATAGTCGGCATCAAGAAAAGTTGTATCGCTCTTTTGAAAAATGCGAACAATGTCGGCGTACTGTTCTTGAGTGCTTGTTTGACCGTCTGTTTGAATTTCGTTTGTTGCGCTTAAACTTTTAGTTGTCGTCTCACCTTTTACTAAAGTTGTCGAGTTAGAAGAATTTGAATTGCAAGAAAGCAGTATCGAGATAAAAGCAGTCAGGATTAATGTGCGAAGTATCATGTTTTAAAATTACGCCTAACGTCCAGGGCTTTGCGCAGGTGGGAAATTAGAATTCCCGTCTGCCCGAACCGTCAGCCGAATGTAGAATAAAAAAGTTGATTATTTGTTCGTTTGCCCATAGTACTCGATTTGCTCGGACTTCTGATGATAGCAGCACAAATGCTGATGTTTATTCCTTCATCCCCACTTGCGCAAAACCCATTGTTAGCAGCTGTAATTTTCTATTACTTAATCACTTTCATTCGTCCTGCAAATTCTATAATTTCTGCTGTACAATCGTCATTAAGACTTGGGACACGACCAAACAACTCTGCCAATTTATCTAATGGGTCTTTCAACTTACAATTATAGAATATTCTTAGTTTGGAATAAAACATAATCTTTATGTCATGACTTAATGGAGAAATTTTTATTCGTTCCTCTATTAATTTAAAAGACTGGATAACTAATAAAATATGATTTGCAATGTAATAGTCACCAAATTTCCGAGTGTCGTTAGTATTGTAAAATTTGTAAACTGAGTTTGTATATGTAGTCAATGCTTCGTGTCCGAACAATTTTGACTTTATATTTTGTGATGTTTCATTAATGTAGATTTGTTGATATTCATTTTCCAACTGATTTATTAGTAGAAAAATTATATCGCTTTCATTTTTTAGCTTCTGGTCTTTTATACTGTCAATTTGTTTATTTAGTGTTAGGTATAGAAAAATTGAGCTTATGATGCCAAGAAGTGGGGCCGTAATACCTCCAATAGTGTCTCCAATACTAGAAGTATTTGTCAAATTAAATCTACTCCATATTGAACTGCTGGTAAAAAGTAGAACGGAAAAGAATGACAATACTATCAGTAATAGCGATAGAAGGATGGTCTTTTTTAAAGTAGGGTGCATTTTATTATAGCTGCTAACCTTTGTACTTCCGCTAATATACGTTCCTTTTTTTCACAAACAATTTTTATAAATCCTTACTTGTTATCTGTTTATCCAAATAAACGCGGCTGTGTTCCAATAGCGCAAATTCAACCTGCCTCAGTTTCCGCTAGCGCCTTTTAAACACATCTGCTACTTTAGCCATACTCTTTTGATTTAGCTGTTTACCCTTTTCTATATACCTGCAGGCTGAACGCTTCGTACCTGCGAACGTCCCGGTGTATTACCTGTGCGTTATTTAACGCACGAACGATACAGTTTATCGCCCGCAGGTAGGTAGCAGGTAGCTCGGAGGTATATGGAAAGTGGTGTTTAGGTGAATTGTCTGTCTTGTACTGAATACACAAATTATCAATAGATTCTGAACAACACCTGGTAAACAAAAGCGCTTCCCTGGTTTGAGGACACGATGCAAAATGTGGAAAAATATGATTTCATTACCGTTCGGCAGAATAGCAACCAACTGAAGAAAAGGCAAAAACTAAGATTAAGCCAATTAGATGTTATCCCTTACTTTTGATTCTCTTTAGTTGAAAAAAAATAAATTCTTTATTCATGCAAAAACTTCTTCTTTCCATTTCCCTGCTTTTTATTTTTCAAACCACATTTTCTCAAACAAAAAAAATTATTGGCTTCTATCCGCAAAACGTAGAGAAGCAATTAAATACCGAATCGGCATTTGATAAAAATCTGAGTGCAGAAAATATCGGCGCTACCATGAAACTCCTGTCTGCAAAGCCGCATAACATCGGCTCTGCCGGAAGCAAGGCCAACGCGGAATATCTTTTGAGCCAGTTTAAAAAGTTTGGCTGGGATGCGCAGATCGAAACGTTTCATGTATTATTTCCCACACCCAAAACAAGGGTTTTGGAAATGACTTCTCCTACTTCTTATAAAGCGTTATTAAAAGAACCGGCGCTGACGGAAGATCCCACAAGTGGCCAGGAGGGACAATTACCCACATACAATGCCTACAGCGCGGACGGCGATGTGACGGGCGAACTCGTTTTTGTAAATTATGGTTTACCACAGGACTATGAAGTGCTCGACAGGATGGGAATAGACGTAAAAGGAAAAATAGTCATTGCAAAATATGGTCACAGCTGGCGGGGAACGAAACCAAAAATAGCACAGGAACATGGAGCCATTGGCTGCATCATTTACAGCGATCCGATGGACGATGGATATTTCCAGGGCGATGTGTATCCTAAAGGCCCTTTCAAAAATGAATATGGCGTGCAAAGAGGCTCTGTGATGGACATGGTTATTTATCCCGGCGATCCGCTTACTCCGGGAGTTGGGGCTACAGAAGATGCAAAAAGATTAGACCGGTTGAAGGCGCCGAATCTTTTAAAAATACCGGTGTTGCCAATCAGTTATCATGATGCGCAACCTTTGCTGGAAGCGCTTTCGGGGCCAAACGTGCCGCACAACTGGCAGGGCGCTTTGCCATTTGCATATCACGCAGGGCCGGGCAAAACAACCGTTCATTTAAAAGTAGCGTTCAACTGGAATATCGTTCCGTGCTATGACGTGATTGCAAAAATAAAAGGCGACAAATACCCGGATGAATGGGTGATAAGAGGCAATCACCAGGATGCGTGGGTGAATGGCACATCAGATCCTATCAGCGGATTATCATCTGCAATGGAAGAAGCAAAATCAATAGGAGCGATGTTGCAAACAGGTTGGAAACCTGCACGCACGCTGGTTTATTGCGCATGGGACGGCGAGGAACCGGGTTTGCTTGGTTCTACGGAATGGCTGGAAATGCATCAAAAAGAATTGCAGCAAAAAGCAGTGGTTTATATCAATTCAGATAGTAATGAACGCGGTTATTTTTTTGCGGAAGGCTCACATGCTTTGGAACCTTTGGTGGATGAAATTTCAAAAACGGTAATCGATCCACAAACGAATGTGACCCTGTTTGACCGCAGGAAAGCGCATGAGCTTGTAACAGCCACAAATACTGAAGCAAGGAAAAAGATCCTGGATGAAAAAGAAACGAAACTTGGCGCGATGGGCTCCGGTTCAGATTACTCGTCTTTTATTCAGCATGCCGGCATTCCTTCACTCAATTTGGGTTTTGGTGGCGAAGGAAGCGGCGGAGAGTATCATTCTATTTATGATGATTACTATGATTTTACCAATTTTAAAGACCCGGGTTTTCATTATGAAGTAGCGCTGGCGCAGACTGCTGGCCGCGTAGTGTTGCGGATGGCAAATGCAGATGTTTTGCCGTTTGATTTTACGCATTTGTACAATACGATTAATGGTTATGCAGATGAATTGACAAAGCTTTTGAACGATTCAAGAGAATCGACAGTGATGGAAAATAAAATGATCCAGTCAGGAGATTACAAAGTAGGGGAGGATCCTACGAAAAAACTGGTTGCTCCCGAGGCAAAAGGTGCCGTTCCCTATCTTGATTTTTCTCCATTGCAAAATGCATTGGTTGAGTTGAAGAAAAGCGCAGAAAGTTTGAAAGTTGTTTATCAAAATAAAATAAAAAATAACTCGGTTAGTGTGGCATTTAATGAATCACTTTACCAGGCAGAGCAACAATTATTGAATGAGAACGGCTTGCCGAGAAGAGCCTGGTATAAGCACACCATTTATGCGCCGGGTTTCTATACCGGTTATGGTGTAAAAACAATGCCGGGCATTCGCGAAGCGATAGAGCAAAGAGAATGGAAAGAAGCGCAGGAACAGATTGTAGTGGATGCAAAAGCGATTAGGAAGCTGGCGGATTATTTGAAGGAGACGGAGCGGAAATAAAAAGGGGGATTAAGGGAATTGAGAAATCGAGGCGCATCAAGGAAGGAACATCTTTTTTACGTCATTGCGAGAAAACATCAGTTAAGGCTTATTGTTTAAGTAAATGTTCCTTGTTTTCGCGGCAATCTTCATCTTAAGAACCAGATTGCTTCGTGCCTCGCAATGACGGCAAAAGCCGGGGGGAATGCTGAACAATAATGCAATGGAAAAAGTACTGTCATCTGGTTACCATTGATATTTGGAAACAGCACTGGTGTCATTTTCGAAGAACTTGTTTTCCGTGCGAAAAAATTTATTTTCCTGCCAATTGGGTTATCTTTTTCTGTTTTTAGTATAAATTATAAAGTAACCATGGGCCATATTAGAATTATTTCCTCTAAAAAAAGAATCGCTCTTGTAGCGCATGATAATAAAAAGAAAGATTTGATAGAATGGGCGTATTACAATAGAACGGTTTTGTCACAGCACGAGCTTTTTGCCACGGGTACTACCGGTAAATTAATAGAAGAAAAACTGGGTCAGCCGGTAAAGAAATTATTAAGCGGTCCACTGGGTGGTGATCAGCAAATGGGCGCGATGGTGGCTGAAGAAAGACTTGACATGATGGTCTTTTTTTGGGATCCAATGGAAGCGCAACCGCACGACAGCGACGTGAAAGCGTTACTGCGACTGGCTGTAGCCTGGAATATCCTGATGGCCTGTAACCGTACTACAGCAGATTTTATTCTTACTTCTGTTTTAATGCAGGAAGATTACCCGGTAGTGGTGCCGGATTATACTGGTTATCTCACCAGGAAAGTGGTGGAATAAAAACTGTAATAATAACGTGGGTTTCATTTGAATAAGAGAAATAAGAAATGAGGTTATTCCCGCCTGACCGGACGGGCAGGTGTTCATTTACGGGAAAAAAATCTTTTTAAAATTCCCCTTTTGATGTTTTGAAAATAGAGGCGATAACCTTACTTTTGCACTCCTTTTGTCCCATAGTATAAAGGTAGTACAACAGATTTTGATTCTGTCTGTCGAGGTTCGAATCCTCGTGGGACAACAACCTACTTTTGCTGCTTTACCGGATCAACGGTAATAAATTTTGCAGCGCTTAAGCACCATCTGTTATAAATATCCAAACCTTCTCGCAGCGTACTGTAACCGCTCAGGTCAAATACCGCTTTTTCATAAGCAGCAAACATTCCGGCTTTCCAAAACAGATGATTTTCAGTTAAGTTATTTTCGGTGTTGTTTACACTATATCCAACAAATAACTTTTGGATGAATGTACCGGCAGAAGATATTTGTTGGATGGCTTGTCCGGTTGCTCGATGGTCAGCATGATCGTCAGGGTTTGCAACGTTATCAGGATTTAAGTAATTAAGCGTTACATCCCCAACTTCAGCTCTTTCATATTGAATGATTGCTTCAATGGTAGTGCAGAGATCTTCCCAGCCATGATAAGTTGTTGATTGATCGACAGCAGTTATCTTAGTGATTTGTCCATCTTTCAATTTTGGCAAGCTTTCAAAATGATATTTTTCAAATCCTTTGCTATCAAGATTTCCATCGGGTAGCCGCAGAAAATAAGAAGTTGTATTATTGATGACAGAATAGTAGACCCGGTGTTCGTTAAAATTACCAAATTGCGACTGTTCGCTGAGGGAGGAGCGTGGAGCAAGGCATAAGCGGATGGAACTTTTTGAGCCTTCTTCACGGGCGCGCCAATACATTTCGTCATTTCCGGCATCTCCCGCTGTTGTTACGATGAAAATTACTTTTAGATTGACGTTAATCAGATCCCGGTAAACATTTGGCTGCATGAACAGTTGCCAGTCATCAGCATGAGCTACAATATAAAAAGAAATTCCGCGGGATGATTGATTCACCATAAAGAATTTTTTGTACTTCGCTGCGATAACGGATTCTGACAACCCCTGTATTACCGGATAATTAAACCGAAAGCTTATAAACTTTTTATTCTTCTGAAATGTCAGTTAACAGCAGATTTTTTTAAAGCCGGTTGTTTCTTTTCTCTCGATGATGGTTGTTGTGATAAAATAGAATTGTAAGGTAAGCGAATGCCATTTACACCGGTCGCGGCAATTTTTTGCAACACTTCTGCTGTTCTTTGTGTATTTTTTACGACATCGAACAATTCCTCAAGACGTATCCTCGCTGCTTCGCCCATGCTTCTCATTCTATCCGGCTCCTCCAGCAGTTGAATGATTTTTATTCCAACTTCCTGCCAATCGCCAGCACCTGCAAGCATTCCGGTACTTTCGTTTTCAATAATTTCTCTTACTCCCCCTACAGCGATCCCGACCTGCGGACAAGCACATGCCATAGCCTCTAAAAGTACCAGTGAAGTACCGTCGCTCCTGGAAGTATGTGCCAATACATCCAGGTTGGAATAAAAGGAGCATGTATCGTTTACCCAACCGACAAAATGCACATGCTGATCTAATCGCATTTGTTTGCACATTTGCTCCATTTCACCCCGCATACATCCTTCACCGGCAACGACAAAATGCACATCGGGATAATGCTGATGAACATATTCTGCTGCGCGGATAAATAAATCAGGGCCTTTCTCATGCTCCAGCCTGCCGGCAAAACCAACTAAACGGGTGCCCGGCGGAACATGAATAGAGTCATGAAGTATATTAGAAGAAGGCTTACGGTTAAAAGTTTTTGTATCTACGCCATTACGGACAAGTGAAAGTTTCTCTGGCGGAATACCCATGGCAAGGGCCTGGGTAAATGATTCCTGGCAGTTGGTGATCACATATGACCCGACACCGCGGGTGATGCCCAACTCGTGGGACGTGACATTCATCCCATGAATGGTAGCAACAACGGGTTTATGCAACAGGCACCCTGCTAATCCTGCAAGAACGTGGGCTTTAGGCATGTGTGCATGTATCAGATCTATATGATGAAGCCGGGAAACCTCAACGGTTAATTGAATAGAACGCCACGATGGATCATCAGCAATTGGGGTAATATATATAGCCTCTACTCCCAGCTGACGTAATGAAGATGTAAATGAACTTTCGTAAGGACAAATACACGTAACAGAAAACTTTTCAGGGGGTAAATTGGCTATAAAATCTTTGAGGTAATTTTCCATGCCGCCGATGCTGGCATTCCCGATAACTTCTAAAAGATGGATACGCTCATCCGGCCATATTGCCGGGTTGGTTGGTTGCGTTGGCTTATTTAATTCCATTATAGTTTTAAGTATAGTAACTATTTGAGTTACCATCTTATTTGCAATAAAGTAAATCAAAACATATGCCAGTGCACGCTAATTTTATTAAAAAAGTTTTCAATAATTGTGAATGGAAATTCCTCCAAAGACTTCATTCATTGGTATCAAAGAAATGCTTTCAGGGAATGGTTTTATTTACAGCAAATGGACAAATAATACAGATTTACATTTTGCAAATAAAAACAACCGCACGTATTCAAAAGACATATGAATGGCAGAAAAGTAAGTGACTATCCAGAACAGATCTTTTTAGCAAGGACATAAAAAAGGCGTAACGATTGTTACGCCCGATTCATTTATTCGTTTTTTATTACGCCTCTACTTTTTGCATCCGCTGTGTTTTCTTTCTTTCATCTTCATCGAGAATCACTTTTCGCATGCGGATGAATTTAGGTGTTACTTCAATACATTCATCCTGTTGGATATATTCCATACATTCTTCCAGGGTCATTTGTATTTTAGGAGCAATACGTGATGCATCATCAGCGCCGCTTGCACGATGGTTGGTAAGTTTTTTAGGTTCCGTAGCATTTACAATCAGATCTCCCGGCTTGATGTGTTCGGCAATAATCTGTCCTACATAAACTTCTTCTCCCGGGTCAACAAAAAACCTTCCGCGGTCCTGTAATTTATCGATAGAATATCCTGTAGTTCTTTCCTGATTTTTGGAAATGAGAACGCCGTTGCTTCTTCCGGGGATATATCCTTTCCATGGCTTGTATTCAAGGAAACGATGTGCCATTACAGCTTCACCGGCGGTATTTGTAAGCATGTTGGAACGCAATCCGATCAAACCTCTTGAAGGAATTTCAAATTCAAGATGCTGCATTTCGCCTTTGCTTTCCATGATCAGCAATTCGCCTTTTCTTTGTGTAACCAGGTCGATCACACGTCCGCTATATTCTGCTGGTACATCCACAACCAGGTTTTCATAAGGTTCGCATTTTTGACCATTTATTTCTTTTACAATTACCTGCGGCTGGCCTACAGTGATTTCATATCCTTCTCTACGCATGGTTTCGATCAATATGCTCAAATGCAAAATACCACGGCCATAAACCATAAAGCTGTCTGCACTATCTGTAGGTTGTACCCTCAGAGCAAGATTTTTTTCAAGTTCTTTTTCCAGCCTGTCTTTCAAATGCCGTGAGGTTACAAACTTGCCATCGCGCCCATAAAAAGGAGAATTGTTAATACTGAATTGCATATTCATCGTTGGCTCATCCACACTGATCACCGGAAGCGCTTCCGGGTTGTCAAAATCAGCGAGTGTTTCGCCAATATTAAAACCTTCTACACCAACGACCGCACAAATATCACCCGCTTTTACTTCGCTTACTTTCTTCTTACCCAATCCTTCAAAAACATACAATTCTTTTACCCGTGTTTTTTGAACCGTACCATCCAGTTTCATCAGTGATAATGGCTGGTTGTCTTTGATGATTCCTCTTGCTACTTTTCCAACTGCGATTCTTCCAAGAAAAGAAGAATAATCCAAAGAAGTAATTTGCATTTGCAAAGTTCCTTCTTCATGTGATGGCGGGGGAACCTTTTCAAGAATGGTATCTAGCAAAGGATAAATATTGTCAGTTGGTTCAAGCGTTGTGTTCATCCAGCCTTGTTTGCTGGAGCCATAAATGGTTGCAAAATCCAGCTGTTCTTCGGTAGCATCAAGGTTAAAAAACAATTCAAAAACTGCGTCGTGTACTTCATCGGGGCGGCAATTGGGTTTATCAACTTTATTAATAACCACAATCGGGCGAAGACCCAGTTGCAAAGCTTTTTGCAACACAAAACGGGTTTGCGGCATCGGTCCTTCAAACGCATCTACCAGCAAAACAACGCCGTCAGCCATTTTTAAAACGCGCTCTACTTCCCCACCAAAATCACTGTGGCCCGGAGTATCAATTACATTTATTTTTACGCCTTTGTAGGTAACGGATATATTTTTACTGAAAATGGTAATCCCGCGTTCTCTTTCAAGGTCATTGTTATCCATGATGAGTTCGCCGGATTCCTGGTTTTCCCGGAAGATGTTTGTACTGTGTAAGATCTTATCAACCAAGGTAGTTTTACCGTGGTCAACGTGGGCAATAATTGCGATGTTTCTGATATCCATAAATTGTTTTAACCTGAGGCTTTAATAGCCTGAATTTTTTTAAGGGTGCAAAGTTACGTCAAAACAGGTTCTTACCAAGATTAAAACAGAAAGTTAACAGTTAAAGAAATTAAATTTGTATAAGTCTTTTCCCTCTTGCTAACGTTATAAAACAACCGATTAATTGAAAAAGAAATTCTTACCCAATATTTATTTCTGCATCTTCCTTGATTTGATGGGAATGGTGAGCTATTTATTACCCGTTATTGGCGAAACTGAAGACCTGTTATGGGCGCCTATTTCCGCTGTGATCTTTTATTTTTTATTCGGAAAAAAGAAATTCGGATTGCTGGGGGGCATATTTTCTTTTTTGGAAGAAATCTCTCCCGGTCTTGATTTTATTCCCACATTTACCATTGCCTGGTTTATCAGAAAGAAGGAGATTGAAAAGTGGACGTCAGCTATGAAAGAGGTGAATGGTAAATAGTGAGTCGTGAAGAGTGAATTTTCACATTTTCAAATTAACTCTGCTTACGTATTGATTCCCTTTCACATAAAAACGATAGGGTAGAAGCGCATCTTCTCCGGCACTTTCCACGCCGATTCTTTTACTGATTCCTATTTCTTCATCGGGTATTTTTTTACAATCGTCCAGTACATAAATCTGATCATCTAAAAGATATAATCCTGAGTGATGTTTAAAAATGCCTAAAGCTTTTCCCACATTTCCAGGGCCGCGGGTTAACGTCTTATCCAAAGTTTTTTTACCGGTTCTTTTCAGCATGATATCAATTCCTTCCAATGGCTCTATTGCCCGGATCAATACCGCATCGGGAATTTCTTTTTCATTCGTTACAATATTCATCATTTGATGCATGCCATAACAAATATAAATGTAAGCGGTTCCTGCCGCAGAATACATGTGTTCATTGCGTGCTGTTCTTTTCCCTGCAAAAGAATGGGAAGCCTTATCAACAATACCGGCATACGCTTCTGTTTCTACAATTCTTCCGGAAGTTATTTCTCGGTCAAAACAGGTAACAATTATTTTTCCCAGCAATTCTTTTGCAATTTTTACCACATCCTTCCGGTTGTAAAATGATAAAGGAACCCTCTTCATAACTTAAAATTAAAGCGTTGCTTTTTAAAACTTTTCAATGATTGAGGGCAAAGTAAATTATATTTGTTTGGCAACATCATTAAATGATTCAACGATCAACAATTGCTGGAAGAAATCATTATTGCCATCTCTTCTTATTTTAAAGCGCACCGGTTTATTGTCAAAAATAAATTGTGGAAATGGATATTGATTCCGGGAATTATTTATGCGATACTTTTTGTTGTCGGTATTTATTTTTTTTGGGAATCTACTGCTTTTATTATTGATTTTATTTTTACAAAAACCGGTCTGAAAGCATGGCTTCAAAGAGAAAATATGCGCTGGTTAAATTTCATTTTTATTTTTGGGCAAATCATTCTGCAGCTGATCCTGATGTTGCTTTATTTCTCGTGGTTCAAGTATTTATTCCTCATAATCGGCTCGCCTTTATTTGCTTACCTGAGCGAAAGAACGGAAGCAATTCTTTTTAACATTGACTATCCGTTTTCGTTGAAAAGATTTTTATCAGATATTCTTCGTGGTATTCATATAGCAATACGAAACTTGTTGTGGCAAACGGTTTATACCATTTCTATTCTGATTCTCGGGCTCATTCCGGTACTTGGATGGATAGCTCCGCTTGCTTCATTATTTATAGAATGTTTTTATTTCGGATTCTCTATGCTGGATTATACCAATGAACGAAAAGGCCTTTCTGCTACCGAAAGTATTGACTTTATCGACCGGCATAAAGGATTAGCGATTGGCAATGGAATGATCTTTTATTGTATCCATATATTACCAATTATCGGTTGGATATTTGCTCCCGGATATGCCGTGGTTGCCGCTACTTTGAGTATGCAGGAAAAGAAAAAAAATAATTTAATCTATCTAAATAAATGAATTAATGGTTTATCTCGTTCCTTCATTTTTATCAGAAAATGCGGTTGAAACCATTCCGCGTTATGTAATAACTGCTGTAAAAAGCTGCCAGGTTATTTTTGCAGAAAACGAAAGAACGGCACGTCGATTTTTGAAATCAATGGACAAAGAAATTGTGATTGATGATTTCGAATGGCATGCAATTCATAAAGCTGAGGAAGAACAAATAAACATTTTTAAAGAGAAAATAAAAGCCGGGAAAAACATAGCGATCATCAGCGAAGCCGGCTGTCCCGGCATTGCGGATCCAGGGCAAATACTAATTGCAGAAGCGCAAAAATTGAACTGTGAAATAAAACCTTTGGTCGGACCAAGTTCTATTTTACTCGCATTGATGGCAAGCGGATTCAATGGCCAGCATTTTTGTTTTTTAGGTTATTTACCAATCGATCATCCAGAGCGGATCAAAAAAATAAAACAAATTGAAGAGGAATCAGCCAGGAGAAAAAGCACACAGATTTTTATTGAAACGCCCTATCGGAATAATAAAATGATTGAAACGCTTTTACAAATCTGCCATGCTTCCACCCGTTTGTGCATTGCGGCAGAACTGACATCTGCAAAGGAATTTATCAAAACAAAAACCATTACCGAATGGAAAAAAGAAAAGATTGATTTACATAAAAAACAGGTAATTTTTTTGTTGATGGCTTAGGAAAAAATTTTAATTTTTCCAAATAGAAGAGTGGCGAACAAATAAATGAGGCTTTTTCCTGTTTTCGCTTTTCAAAAGAAAGTTAAGTCATTTGCAACGGTAAAATAATTAATGTAAATAGATGAAATTTGTATTTCTATTTCTTTAAGAAGATGAAGAAGTGTGGAAGTATAAACCCGAAAGTTCAGGCTAAAAGATTAAACAAATAAAGTGATGATCCGAGAAGAAGAAATAGTTCAGGTTTTGTCCGATTCTATGTTATGATTCTTTAATTAAATATTTAAATCAGCAAAGCAATAAATAATACAGATTCTTGTTTTGCGGTTGATCATTTATTTATTCAATAATTCAATATTAATGTCTTCACCAAAAACTGATCATTCTGCAAAGAAGGAACTCACGACTGAAGATTTTACCAATCATCCGGAGGTAATTAAATGCCTGGAAGAGTTGGATACAGCCTTCAAAAAAAGCAACCGTCCATTTATTATTTCTGATGTGTATGATGATGAAGGAAATCAGTATGTAAACCTGGTGCAAAAAGGTGGAGGTGTGCTGGGCATGGCTTTGGTCGGATATACCTACATTTTGGAACAGATGGGAGTTCGTTTTGTAAGGCTCGCCGGTACAAGTGCGGGAGCGATAAACACGGCACTGATGACGGTAATTGGAGATAAACAAGAAATGAAGTCAAAGCGAATTTTAACATCGTTGTGCCACCTCAATTTTTTTGATCTTGTAGATGGCAATCCTGCAGCAAAATGGATTATTAAAAAATTTATCACGCAGGAAGATTTTTCAAAAAAAATGGCTAACTGGTTTAAAGGAATACTGATAACCGGTATTTTATTAATTGCAGGAGACATCCTTTTTTTCGGCCTTCAACAAAAATTTTTATTGCTTTCGATCGTTACCAAATTGTTTTTTGTACTCACTGGTTTTTATTTTCTGTTGATAGCATTTTTAATTTTTTATATTTCCAGAACCCTTGAAAAACTGAAGAATGCAGGCTTTGGAATAAATCCGGGAAATTATTTTTATGATTGGATAAAGAAAGAACTGATTTCAAACGGCGTTGTAAAAGTGTCGGATCTGAATAAAAAAGCAGCGGCACTTCCGAAGCTATATTTACGTCCTGAAAATCCCGAAACCATTGATTCACTTTGTGGCGACGTCACTTTTATTGCTTCAGAATTGGTAACGCAAAATAAAATACAGTTTCCGGCTATGTGCAATCTTTTTCGTGAAGAAAAAGACATTGATACCTTGCAACCAGCAGGTTTTATACGCGCTTCTATGGCGATTCCTGTATTTTTTGAATCTTATTTTATTAACAATATACCAAACGAATCACCGGAAATAAAAAAAGCGTGGCTGGATACTTTGGATGAACACAATCCGCCATCAGAAGTTCGTTTTGTCGATGGTGGTATTTTGTCAAATTTCCCAATTGATATTTTTTACAATCCAAAAATATTTGTTCCACGATTGCCGTCTTTGGGAATTGACCTTGACGACAGCAAACCTGAAAATAAATCTACAAATCCTATTCATTGGACTTTTTTGGGTTACCTCGGAAGAATGTTTAACACGATCAGGTATTATTATGATAAAGACTTTTTATTAAAGAATAAATTTTTTGAAAAAGGAATCGGCAAAATTCCTTTGTCAGATTACAACTGGCTTAATTTTTTTATAAAAGACCAGGACAAAATTGACATGTTCGTTTTGGGTGCAAAAGCAGCTACTCAATTTTTGATTGGTTTTGATTGGAAGCAATATAAAAATGACCGGGTACAAATGCAGGCAAAACTAACTAAGGAGCATATTCCTGAAATTATAAAGGATGATTTAAAACCAATAAAAAGTGAATAATTTATTTCAAATGCAAAACGTGGCCCCTTATTTTTGCCTCATCTTCGGATCGATGCTCCTACTCGGCGCTTTTGCAAAATTGCTCAGCAAAAACTTTTATACGCTGCATGTATTTGTCAGAAAATTTAGCATCCTTGATCTCGAATTCCCCGATTCTTCATTGGAATTAACTACCTATATCCGCGGCATTTTTTTATTGCCAAAAGAATTGTCCACGAGGTCATTGCGATCGCTGAAAACTTATCTCTATCTTGATTTCCTTTTTATTCCTCTCGCTTATAGTTCGTTATTTTTATTATGCCTGTTGATTGCAAATAAATTTACTTTTCTGGGCCATTATATTTTTTTAATTCTTGCATGGCTGCAATTAATTCCCCTGGTTTGCGATGCCGGAAAAAATTTCTTTCTTTTAAAAAAAATAAGGCCGGATGCACAAGTTTCGCAGGAAGGTGTACACAAAGCATACCTGGCACTTGAAAGAATAAAGTGGCTTGTAGCGTTAGTGGCTGCAGTTTTTAGTTTATCTGCTTTATTTTATTTCTGGGTTACCGGAAAATATTCTGTCAGTTCTTTTCGTTTTCTCATTATTGTAATTATTGAAATAGCCGTGTTTTTTATTTTAAGAAAACTGTTTGCAAAAGGATCGAAAATCGACCTGGAGAAATATCAAAATATTGGTAATTAATGCTCATTTTTCTGTAACAAAATTTTGTGAATTTAAAATATAATTAATCCTTTTTTAAGATAACTTCGCCCCATGAAAACTAGAGTTTACCTGGCTATTGCCCCAATCACTTTTGCCGTTTTTTGTTTGTTTACTGCCTGCAACAGCGGCCAGTCTGCGACCGATCAGTTAGCCGCCAAATCTCTTACTGATTCTGCAAAAAAAGAGCAGCATATTGAGAAAGGGAAAGTATATGAGAAAAAAACCGTTGACACAGTTTTGTTCAACAAACTTCTTGCAAATCTTGCCAATCACGATACCACTGGAAAGTGGCCTGCAAAAATGCCGTATCCGCTGCCTGGAGCGGTTTTGCCATTCCACCGCATTGTTGCATTTTATGGAAATTTATATTCTAAAAAAATGGGTATTCTTGGGGAATTACCAAAAAATGAAATGCTTAAAAAGCTGAAAGAAGAAGTTGCTCATTGGCAGGCGGCAGATTCTTCGATCCCGGTAATACCGGCTTTGCATTATATAGCTGTTACTGCCCAGGGAGCGCCCGGAAAAGATGGCAAACACCGGATGCGCATGCCTTCCGGTCAGATTGATACAATTATAAATTGGGCAAATAGTATTGATGCTTTGGTGTTTCTGGATGTACAGGTTGGACACAGTTCGGTGAGAGACGAAGTACCGCCATTGGAAAAATATTTGCAGATGCCACAAGTGCACCTGGGAATTGATCCTGAATTTTCAATGAAAGACGGTCACGTTCCCGGAAAAAAGATCGGAACGTTCAGTGCAGATGATGTGAATACCGCCATTGATGATTTAGCGGCTTTGGTAAAAAAATACAATCTTCCTCCAAAGATTTTAATTGTTCACCGTTTTACTCAAGGAATGATCACCAATTACAAGCAGATAAAAAAAGTGCCGGAAGTGCAAGTAGTGATGGATATGGATGGCTGGGGCGATAAAACATTGAAACGCTCTACCTACCTGCTATATATTTACAAAGAACCGGTTGAATTTACAGGATTTAAATTATTTTATAAAAATGATACCAGGACCGGCACCAACCAGCTTTATACCCCTCAGGAGTTATTAAAATTTACCCCAAAACCAATTTACATTCAATACCAGTAATTCTCATTTTTTATGAAAACCGTTGTTTTTATTGCATTTTGCGTTTCCATTTTAGCGGCATGCAATTCTGCCACAGCTACAAAAGACAAAGATCAAAAGACAAAAGCTGCAGCTACCGTGAAGGCAGATTCTACATCTTCCAATGCAGAAATGAATACTCCTGCCGCAGATGCTGCCACTATTTTTGCGAAAAGGCAAGTGCCTGTGCTTTGCTATCATCACATTCGCGACGCGAAGCCCGGTCAAAGTGAAACCTTGAAAAGTTATTCTGTATCGCCGGCTCAGTTTGCACAACAAATGAAAGCGCTTAAAGACAGTGGTTATGAAACAATTCTACCTAATCAACTGTATAATTATCTGGTACATGGAGGTACACTTCCTGCAAAACCAGTGATGCTCACCTTTGATGATACCGATGAAGAACAATTCAGCATTGGATACCAGGAAATGAAAAAATATGGATTTAAAGGCGTGTTTTTTATCATGACGATTTCCATCAATCGTCCGAGATATATGACCAAAGAACAACTGAAGCAATTGGCCGATGATGGAAATGCAGTGGAATCACACACATGGGATCATCACATGGTAACCAAATACCAGGGCGACGATTGGGAAAAACAATTTGTGAAACCGCGTAAAACCATTGAAGATATTACCGGAAAGCCTGCAACTTATTTTGCTTACCCCTACGGATTATGGAATGCTGCTGCAATCCCGCAATTGAAGAAAGCCGGATTTAAAATGGCTTTTATTTTATCTACAAAAAGAGATTCAACTGAACCATTATATACAGTAAGGAGGATGATCGTGCCAGGTCAATGGTCTGTAACGGGAATGATGAAAGCAATGAAGCAGACTTTTAAGTTGGATTAATTATCGATTATTCTGACTTTATAATTTTGCGATTTTCAGATTGATCAATTATAATGCTTCCATTTTTTGTCTATTCTTTTAATGATCGCATTTAATCCATCAAGCGTGCCCTGGTAATAATCGTTTTTTGCAAAAGAAGGAATGATATATTTATTGATGATGCGGTATTTTTCATCATAATCCATATATTTATTAATTCCGAAATCGGTACAAACAAATATTTTTCTATAATCTTTTGAAATACAAATCACGATTCCGTTGCTTTTTGAAATTTTTCCGATACCCCATTTTTTTAAAAGGCGGTAGGCAAAGTCGTCAAATTTGTACTCAGCAACCATATTGGAATCAACTGTTACAATACAAATTTCAATGCTGGTTCTTTTTTCAAGGTGTTGCAGCATAGTTTCCAGGTTATTCTCCTGAACTGGATTATATAATCCCTCAAAATCATTTACCCAACCGACCGCTGCCGGTAAAGTATCCCAGATGGATTGCCTGTATCTCTGCAACTCAGCCGGAGTCATCGCTTTATAAGGATGGTAATCCGATACAGTTTGTGCTGTAATTCCTGTACAGAATAAAGACAGGCAAACAAAAAGGATTGAAACTATCTTCATAAGCTGATGGGAATGCTTCTTATCGCAAAAATAAGTATATGCATGTTGAAAATAACAATGTACATAAATTAAGATTATCATCCTTTGGGATTAAAATTTGTGAATAGCGGTTAATTTGCTGGTTCCGGTACATAAACAAATATCTCGGATTTGTGTTTTTAAAGATTCCTTTTTCTGGATAAAAAAATAACGCAATCGTTTGTTTAATCCTCCTATTACGAAGAATCATGTACTTTGTTCTTTTAAAATTTTGATTGGTTTGGTTTTATCGGTTATTTCTATATTTTCACGGAATTGATTCTCCATTTAATAAAAAAATTTTTCATGAACCAAAACCTCACCACGGGCAAAAAAAACTATACTTCAGAGATCGTAATCATCGGGATCCTCTTTTTTATATTTGGCTTTGTAACCTGGCTCAATAGTACATTGATTCCCTATCTGCAGATTGCCTGTCAGTTAGAAACTTCCCAGGCAGTTCTTGTCACATTTGCATTTTATATTTCTTATGCAGTCATGGCATTTCCGTCTTCCTGGGTTTTGAAAAAGACAGGTTTTAAAAATGGAATGATGTGGGGATTGCTGTTAATGGCGGCCGGTGCATTGATTTTTATTCCGGCTGCGCAATCAAGAACCTATGGATTATTTCTTACCGGATTATTTGTGATCGGTACCGGATTGGCTTTGCTCCAGACAGCTTCCAATCCTTATATTACCATTCTTGGGCCGATAGAAAGTGCCGCTAAGAGAATCAGTGTAATGGGGATTTGCAACAAGGGAGCCGGCGCGCTCGCTCCATTAGTTATGGGTGCTTTTTTACTAAAAAATTCTGATGCCATTGTTGAAAAATTAAAGACGCTGAATCCAGCGGAGAAAGCAGTAGAATTAGACGCGCTGGCTTCAAGGGTGATTGTCCCTTACATAATTATCGCAGCAGTTTTAATTGCCCTGGCTGTATTTATTTATTTCTCCGGCCTGCCGGAAGTAAAAGCAGAAGGAGAAGATGAGGGAAGAAATACAGCTAACGGTGATGGACAAACGATCTTTAGTTTTCCTTATTTGTGGATTGGATTTGTTACGTTGTTTTTGTATGTGGGCGTTGAAGTAATGGCCGGTGATATCATCCAGGTTTATGGAAAAGCAATCGGCATCAGCCTGGATATTGCCAAACATTTTACCACTTACACGATGATTGGAATGCTGATTGGATATTTAATTGGCATCGTTACAATTCCAAAATATATATCTCAAACAACTGCACTAAAAGGTTCTGCAATTCTCGGAATTATTTTTACTTTACTCGCCATTTTTACTTCAGGATACACTTCAGTGTTATTTATTGCTTTGCTGGGTTTGGCAAACGCTTTAGTTTGGCCTGCGATCTGGCCGCTTACTATTCATGGATTGGGAAGATTTACCAAAGCAGGGTCGGCTTTACTGATAATCGGAATCGCCGGTGGAGCAGTTTTGCCGAAAATATGGGCAAGCCTGGGAGAAAAAATTGGTTTTCAGCAGGCTTTTTGGATCATGGTTCCGTGTTATTTATTTATTCTGTATTTCGCAGTTTCCGGACATAAAGTAGGTACAAAACCTGAACTTAAGGCAGCGGTTTAGCAATTTCTATTCAGATTTCAAATGAGATAAATCATACAATACCTGCTTTTCTTTCTCGTAATTTTGTAGCAGCAAATCAAAAGATATGGATGCACAAGAAGGCAGGAAAGAAAAGCCGGGAATTTTAAATCTCTTACAATGCAAGTGCCCGAGATGCAGGCTTGGCGACATGTTTGTCAATAAAAGGCCGTATTCAAAAGGATTTATGAAAATGCATGACACCTGTCCTGTTTGCGGTCAGTATTTTGACATTGAAGTCGGATTTTATTATGGTTCCAGTTATGTGAGTTACGCCATTACAGTAGCCATAAGTGTAGCTACTTTTATTGTTTTTTGGGTTCTTGTTGGCATTTCATACGATGATAACCGCATCTTTCTTTGGTTGGTTTTGAATGCCATCCTTATATTAGCATTGCAGCCACCGATTATGAGGATCTCGAGGACGCTGTGGCTTGCGATGTTTGCAAAATACGATCCCGACTGGCGAATTCATCCGGCTGAAATTCCGGAAAGAACGAATGAAGAGCAAAAGAATGCCTGGTAGGAAATTTTCCTAAAATCAATTTTCGTTCGATTGAATTCCTGTTTTGGTGAAGGATATTTTATGCTGTTTGTATAAATTACCGGTAGCCATTTTAAATGTTTTTTTGCTCATCCCGAAGAATGAATAAATATCATCCGGCGAGGATTTATCATTGTAGGGAAGATAGCCATCATTTTCATTCAGTAAACGAACAATTTTTTCTGTTTCGTCTTCAACCCGGTTGTAGCCGGGCTTTCCGGCTGCAACGTCAATTTTATTTTCCGGCAAAATATTTTTTATAAAGCCAGGAAAGTGATCGCCAATGGCAATATTTCTATAAATTTCATTATGGTGGAAAATGCCCTTATGTCTATTATTGATGATGACTTCATAGCCGATATCGGTGCGCCTGTAAACGACCAGATCAACAATATCTTTTTCTTTTACGGTAAGATTTTCATTAGATAAAAATGCTTCTAATTTTTCGGTAGCAGCAAGTCTTCCTGTCTTTTCATCCATCACGATTTTTACCAGGTATTCGCCATTTGGAATCATGTAATTTTTCATTTTTGATTTTGGGATAAAAAGATCCTTCATCAATCCCCAATCTAAAAATGCACCCTGATTTGTTACGGCAACAGCTTTCAACTTCACAATATCTCCTAATTTTCCGAAAGGCTTTTGTGTAGTAGCAATGGGCCTGTCTTCACCATCATGATATAAAAAAACGGTTAGTTCATCGCCAATTCTTGTATTGTGTGGTACAAATCTTTTCGGTAGTAAAATGCCCTCACCACCGTCATCCAGAAAAACGCCCATCGACTTCTCTTTGATGACCTTCATCATATTATATTCGCCCATTTTTACCATGATAATCTTACTTATTTATAAAGCAAAGTTAGCGCGAGAAAGCCGCGGAAAGCGATTTTGATTTATTTCGCAAAACGCACAATAATCGCCCTCACAATCAGTAAAGCAATAAATAAAACTCATTTGTATTTTCTGTCTTCAAGAACCGTTGAACATTTCCGAAGGTTCTCTAAATACATTTATTTTTCTTGTTGCTCCATTCCAGTTGAACATTATATCCGTCTAACGTTTTAAACTTCCATGCACAAATATCACCGATTTCTCCATAGTTGTCATCATACCATCCGCTTCCGGGAATCGGATCTGTGATCGCTTCGCAAAGCTCGTGACTACTCGTTCCCGTTAATGCATCAAAAACTTTATTTCCTCCGAGGCAACCGCTACAATCCGGATAAGGCA
>Ga0207652_10001425_pt1 | contig 21196 bp, 18 predicted proteins | sample KBSC63BmetaG_FD_184334 | JGI IMG/M metagenome (GOLD analysis project Ga0207652, IMG submission 184334) | Corn rhizosphere microbial communities from Kellogg Biological Station, Michigan, USA - KBS C6-3B metaG (SPAdes) (version 2) | ecosystem: Host-associated > Plants > Roots > Rhizosphere ... | reverse complement strand
GCCGCCGGTTGCTTGCTGGTGCGCGAGGCGGGCGGCTTCGTCAGCGATTTCCGCGGCCGTTCGCTGCCGATCTGCGATGCGCAAGTCCTGGCGGGTAACGATCCGCTCCATTCGCGCCTGCACAAGTTGATTGCCGGCGCGCTGAAGGCCTAGCCGAACTGTCGATCGCGGCGGCGCTCTCTTTTGCGCGCTGCACCCGGCGAAATCGCTTTCCTACACCCCTGCGGGTGTGAAAGAGTCGGCTCGGCTCTTTCGAATCGTCGTTCGTCAACACCGCGGCCTGCGGGCCGTTCTGGCGCGGCGCGCGCCGCAAAGTCACGGATCGCGGGAATTCGTGACTTTACGATTTGAGACTTTATCCTTTATTTTTGAGACAGTTACCGCCGATTCACAAAGTCACGGGCTGTGACTTTAGTGACTTTGCCGCGCGCTGGCTGGTTCCCGGCGGCGGCCCGAACTCGGTTGTGCCGGCGCGGCGGCTAAGCTAAGCGCCAGCCGCCCCGGGGCCCCTGTGGCGGAATTGGTAGACGCGCTCGACTCAAAATCGAGTTTCTTCGGAAGTGCCCGTTCGAGTCGGGCCAGGGGCACCACTATTCCCGACCGCTGACCGGATTGCGGTAGTGGTAGGGCGGGCAGAAATAGTCCGGGAAGACCGGGTACGGGTCGATCGGCTCGTCCGGCGGGAAATCGCCGAACTCGGTCAGCAGCGGGCTCGCTTCCTTGCCCCAGCCCTTTTCGTACGGGGTGTAGAGCACCTGCCAGGCCTTGAGCCGGGCGATCTTCCACATTCCGTCTTCCTTGACGTAGTCGTTCTCGTAGATGGCCTCGCCCCACATCGCGTGGTCGCCCATTTGCCCGACCATCATCAGGGCGCGCACCCGGGCGTGGCCGTGCAAGCCGTCATCGTCGACGTGGATCACCGGCTGCAATTGCATGTGATTCATCAGCAGGCCGGGCTTAGGCGGGCCGAAATGGCGCATGTACTCGCGGATCCGCTCGTGGCCGATGAACCGCCCGCGGCCGTTGATCTCGAGCACGGCATTGCGCGCGAACAAGTCGGCGACGTGTTCCCATTGCGACTTGTCGACGTAGTACCCGTAGCTGCGCTGGAGATTGCCGATGGCGAGATGATCCTCGGCTGCCTGGGCGCGCTTTTCGAGGCCTTCGATACGGCCGCGCAGGGCGGCAATCTGGGATGCAAGGTCGTTTTCCATACGTGATCAATGGCAGATGGCGCGCCGCGCGAACACCGGGATTCCTTGTGTGGCGGGCAATGCGGGCGAAGGGCAGGGGAACCCGCCGCAAGCGCGGCGCGTTTTGCCGCCAACTCTCACCATTGGGGATACGATCATGGCTGAAGAACGCATCACGGAAGTTCAGTCGCCCGACGGCAACACCCATACCCACACCACCGTGGTGACCGATGGAGCGCGCTCCGGCGGCGGCGGCGGAGTGTTCATCATCGCGCTGCTGATCATCGTCGCGCTGGTCATCGGCGTCTGGGCCTTCAACAAGTACGGCGGCGCCGAGGCCAACAAGGACAACGCGATCGCCAATGCCGCGAACCAGGTCGGCGATGCCGCGCAAAAGGCCGGAAACGCCGCGCAGGACGCCGCTCACTGAGGGTGAACGAAGGGCGGCCGATTCCGCCGTTTTTCGAGCAGGTGTAAAGTTTACCGACATTTCACCTCTCCCGTCTAACCCCGGTAGCGTCCGCGATTGAGCGCGGGCGCCGCCGGTTGGAGCGATGGTCCGCCTGTTCAAGCACTACATCCCGCACGCGGTACTGCTGCTCGGGCCGATCGACTTGGTGCTGCTGGTGGCCGCGGGCAATCTGGCGTGGGTGCTGCGCGCCCACCAGATCGGCATGGACCCCGGCGCGCTGAGCGCGCGGCTGCCGATGGTCCTGGCGTTCGCCGCCGTCACCCAGAGCGCTCTCATCGCGGTTGGGGTGTTCGGCGCCGAGGCGCTGCAGTCGATGCGGTTCGCCGCCGCCCGCCTTCTCGTCGGTGTCAGCCTGGCGATCCTGCTGTTCGCGTTCATCGCCTTCGTGCTGCAAGGGCACACCTTCTGGCGCTCGACATTGCTTTACGCGATGGGCTTCGCAATCGCCTTCCTGATGGCGAACCGCCTGGTAGTCGGCGCGGTCATCGGAGCGGCCGCGTTCCGCCGGCGCGTGCTCGTGCTCGGAGCCGGGAAGCGCGCGCGGCGCATCCAGGATCTCGCCGAGCGCCCGGAAAGCGGATTTGCGATCGTCGGCTTCATCGCGATGACCGGTGGGCAGCCCGCGGTCGATCATGCCGTGCCCCGTTCGGCGATCAGCGATCTGTCCGGCCATGTACGCGATCTCGCGGCAAGCGAAGTCGTGCTGGCGATCGAGGAGCGGCGCAACGCGTTGCCGCTGAAGGACCTGCTGCGGATCAAGACCGCCGGGGTCCACGTCAACGACTTCTCCAGCTTCATGGAGCGCGAGACGGGCCGGCTCGATCTCGACACGCTCAATCCGAGCTGGCTGATTTTCTCCGACGGGTTCTCGTCCGGGCGAGCGCTGTCGAGCTTCGCCAAGCGTGCGTTCGACATCGTGGCGAGCAGCCTGCTGCTGCTGGTCACTTTTCCGATCATCGCGCTGTTCGCGGTGCTGGTGAAGCTCGACAGCCAGGGCCCCGCGTTCTTCCGCCAGCGCCGCATCGGCCTCTACGGCGAGCCGTTCGAGCTGATCAAGCTGCGCTCCATGCGCACGGATGCGGAGAAGGACGGGGCCAAGTGGGCGGCGAAGAACGATCCCCGCGTCACGCGCCTGGGCAGGTTCATCCGCAAGGTGCGGATCGACGAGCTGCCGCAATCCTGGAGCGTTCTCACCGGGCGCATGAGCTTCGTCGGCCCGCGCCCGGAAGTGCCCGCGTTCGTCGATACTCTGGAGGAGCAACTGCCCTTCTATGCGGAACGGCACATGGTGAAGCCGGGCATCACCGGCTGGGCGCAAATCAATTACCCCTACGGCGCTTCCATCAAGGATGCCCGCGCCAAGCTGGAATACGATCTCTATTACGCCAAGAACTACACGCCTTTCCTCGACCTGCTGATCCTGCTGCAGACCCTGCGCGTGGTCCTTTGGCCGGAGGGCGCGCGATGAGCGGCTACATGCTCTGGGGCTACTTCGTTTCGGCGATTGCCGCGCTGGTCCTCGCCGGGTGGCAGGTGTCGCATCGCAAGCGGCTGGGGTCCGCCTCGGTACCCGCGGCTGCGGCCCTTTGCTTGACCGCAATGTGGTCTGTCTCAGTCGTCGCTTACGATTGGGCGGCCCTCGGCGCCCAGCTGCTTTTTAGCGCGGGAAGCCTGACTTGGCTGTGGTTCCTCTACCGATTGTTTGCCTGGGACGGTCGCCACGCCAGCCTCGCGCCGATTCGGCCGGTGGTCGTGGCCTTGGTGTTCGTCGAGTTGCTGCTGATTACCGTCCTGCTCGCGATGCCGGGACTGGAGGCGCCGGCCACGGCCGATTCGTTGCTCCAGGTGGCGCTGGCGCTACGGCTGCTATTCTGCGTCGGGGCACTACTGCTGGTGCACAATCTTTATGCCGGCGCCTCGTCGTCTACCCGGGCAAGCTTGCGCTGGCCCGCCACGGCGCTGGCGCTGCTATGGGCTTACGATCTCAACTACTTCACTTTCGCCTACCTCACCGGCGGCGCGCCGCTCGCGCTTCAGGCTTTGCGCGGACTCGTGCCCCTGGCGATGGTCGCGCTGCTGACGCTGGGCGCGCTGACGAAGGACGTGCAGCATGCGTTCCGGCCGTCGCGCTCGTTCGCTTTCCAGTCGTTCTCGCTGCTGGTGATCGGCGCCTATCTGCTGGTGATGGTCGTCGCCCTCAAAGGGCTCGCGGCCATCGGGGGCAACTTCGTTCGCCTGACCCAGATCGGTTTTCTCGCCATCGCCAGCGCGCTGGCGCTGGTAGTGCTGCCCTCTCGCAAGCTGCGCGGCTGGTTGCGGGTGACCGCGACGAAGCATCTGTTCCAGCACCGTTACGACTACCGTGAGGAATGGCTGCGCTTCACGCGCACCATGGGCCGCGCGGGGCCAGGCGCCCCGCCGCTGCCCGAGCGGGTGGTGCAAGCCGTCGCCGACGTTACGGACAGCCCGGGTGGCCTGCTGTTCACTCCCGCCGACGAGGGTGGCCTCACCCTCGTGGCCCGCTGGCAATGGCCGGGCCCGCAAGTGCCGGCGCAGGCGCTCGGGGCAGCCGGAGCAAGGTTTTTCGGCGAGGCCGAGTTCATTCTCGACCTGGACCAGTGGCGTCGCGGCCGTTGCGAAGGGGTCCCCGCGGATGTCGTGCCCGAGTGGATGGCGCAAGAGCCCGCGGCCTGGGCGCTGGTTCCATTGCTTCATTACGAGCGGTTGCTTGGCGTCGTGGCCCTGGCGAGACCGGCGCATGCCCGCACGCTCGACTGGGAGGACTTCGATCTCTTGCGCGTCCTGGGCCGCCAGCTCGCCAGCTATCTTGCCGAGCAGGCGAGCCAGGATGCGCTGGGCGAGGCGCACCGTTTCGAGGAATTCAATCGCCGCATCGCGTTCGTCATGCACGACATCAAGAACCTCGCCAGCCAACTGGCGCTTCTCGCGCGCAATGCCGAAAAGCATGCCGAGAACCCGGACTTCCGCGCCGACATGCTGGTCACGCTGAGGAACAGTAGCGACAAGCTCAATGCGCTGCTCGCTCGCCTCGGGCGTTATGGGTCGCAAGGCCATGAAGCAACACGGCCCGTCGACGTTGGCCGGCTGCTGCGCCGCATCGCCGAGCGCTACCGCTCGCAACACCAAGTGACGGTGGTCGACAGCGTCGACTGCGCCATCCAGGCCCAGCCGGACGCGCTCGAGCAAGCGGTGGTCCACCTGGTGCAGAACGCCGTCGAGGCCAGCGGCAAGGATCAGGCGGTCCTCCTGCGGGCCTGCCGCGACGGCAATGAGGTGCTCATCGAAGTGACCGATTCCGGGCCCGGCATGGCGCCTGAGTTCGTCCGCTCGCGGCTGTTCAAACCCTTTCATTCCTCGAAGCCCAATGGCTTCGGCATCGGCGCGTTCGAGGCGCGCGAGCTGGTCCGCGCGATGGGCGGGCGGCTCGAAGTCGAAAGCCACGAAGGCCTCGGCACCCGCTTTTCGGTGCGCTTTCCGCTCGCCGAAGCGGCCGAACTTATCCGCGGCATGCGTGAAACGAAGGAACAGGCGGCATGACGGCCCAGGCAAAACCCAAGCTGCTGATCGTCGAGGACGATGAAGGCCTGCAAGCGCAGCTCAAGTGGGCGTACGACGATTTCGAGGTCGTCATCGCGGGCGATCGGGCCGGCGCGATCGCGGCGCTGCGGGCCGAGGAACCGCCGGTGGTGACGCTCGACCTCGGGCTGCCGCCCGACCCCGACGGCATCAGCGAAGGCCTCGCCGTGCTCGATACGATCATGGCCCTCAAGCCGGATACCAAGGTCATTGTCGCGAGCGGCCACGGCGCGCGAGAAAGCGCGCTGACGGCGATCGAACGCGGGGCTTACGATTTCTACCAGAAGCCGGTCGACATCGAGCAGCTCGGCCTGATCGTCCGCCGGGCGCTCAATCTTCATCGGCTTGAGGCGGAAAACAGGGCGCTGGCCGAGAAGGCGGGCGAGAGCAACCGCGTGCTCGGCGGCCTGATCACCGCGGCGCCGGAAATGCTCCGCGTCGCCCGCACGATCGAGCGGGTCGCGAACACCAACGTCTCGGTGATGCTGCTCGGCGCCAGCGGCACCGGCAAGGAGCTGTTGGCGCGCGGGCTGCATGAATCGAGCGGTCGGCGGAACGGCAATTTCGTCGCGATCAACTGCGCGGCGATCCCCGAGAACCTGCTCGAAAGCGAGCTATTCGGCCACGAGAAGGGCGCGTTCACCGGGGCGGTAAAGACTACGGTTGGCAAGATCGAGTTGGCCGACGGCGGCACGTTGTTCCTCGACGAGGTCGGCGACATCCCGCTGCCTCTCCAAGTCAAGCTGCTGCGCTTCCTGCAGGAGCGCACAATCGAGCGCATCGGCGGCCGCCAGCACATCGCGGTCGACACCCGGATCGTCTGCGCGACGCATCAGGACCTCGAGGCGATGATCGCCGACGGGCGCTTCCGCGAGGATTTGTTCTATCGCCTGGCCGAAATCGTCGTGAAAATCCCCAGCCTCGCGGAACGCCCGGGGGACGCGACCTTGCTCGCCAAGGCCTTCCTCAACCGCTTCGCCGCCGAGATGAACCCGCAAGTGAAAGGCTTCGCGCCCGACGCGCTGGCCACGATCGACGGCTGGCCTTGGCCCGGCAACGTGCGCGAGCTGGAGAACCGGGTGAAGCGCGCGGTGATCATGGCCGACGGCAAGCTGATAGGCGCCGAAGACCTCGACCTCGACGATGCCGAGGGCAGCGAGGCCGAAGCGCTCAACCTGAAAAGCGCGCGCGAGCAGGCCGACCGCAAGATGATCCGGCATGCCCTGGCGCGCAGCGAAGGCAACATCTCGAACACCGCCAAGCTGCTCGGGATCAGCCGCCCGACTTTGTACGACCTGCTCAAGCAGTACGACTTGCAAGCCTGAGCCGGGGCGGGCAGTCGCCCGAGCGATGGCGACGGGGGCTCTGAAGCGAATCGATCCGCTGGTGCGGCTGCTGGTCGTCGCGATGGTGCTCGCTTCGGTCGTGCCGGTGAGCGAGCGTTGGACCGGGGCGGCGCAAGGCGTTTCGAACGGGGCGGTGTTCGTGCTGTTCCTGCTCAACGGCCTGCGCCTGCCGCGTGCCGAGGTGATCCGCGGGATCGGCAACTTCCGCTTCCTTGTGCCGCTGGTCCTGTGGTGCTTCGGCGCGATGCCGCTCGCGGGATGGGGCATGTCGCACCTCGGCGCGCACTGGCTGCCGCCGCTGGTGGCACTCGGCTTCCTCTTTCTCGGCACGCTGCCGTCGACGGTTCAGTCGGCCACCGCTTATTGTTCGCTAGCAGGCGGCAACGTGGCTCACTCGGTCGTCGCGGCGGCATTGTTGAACATCCTCGGCGTGATCATGACCGCCCCGCTGTTCTCGCTGATGGCGGGCAGCCACGCGGCCTCGCTCGGGCTCGGCGGGCTGGAGAAAGTCGCCCTGATCCTGCTGCTGCCGTTCCTGATCGGCCAGATCGCGCAGCGCTGGCTCGGCCACCTGGTTCGCGAGCACCGCGACCTCGCCACCTGGATGGACCGCATCTCGATCGCCATCCCGGTCTACGTCGCCTTCTCCGGCGCGGTGAGGCAAGGGCTGTGGTCGCTGGTAGGGCCGGCCGAGTGGGCGGTGCTGGTCGGCCTGGTCCTGATGTTCCTCGCGTTCGGCTTCGGCGGCGCCTGGCTGGTGGGCGAAGGGGTCGGGCTCGATCGCCGCGACCGCATCGCGCTGATCTTTTCAGGCGGGCAGAAGAGCATCACGATGGGCGCCCCGCTGGCGACCGTATTGTTCGGCCCCGCCACCGCCGGCCTCGTGCTGCTGCCGGTGCTGGTTTACCACTTACTGCAGCTGGTGCTCTCCGCCCCGGTGGCTAGCCGCCTGCGCCGGGAGTGAGCTTCGCCTCGCGGCGGTTGTGCAGGATCGACCACAGCAGCGAGAAGCCGATCAGCACCGCGCCGATCACGCCGGTGACGCTTTCGGGAATCTCGTAGTGCGCCGACAGCAGCATGATCGCCGCCAGGGCCAGGATCGCCCAGAAGGCGCCGTGCTCGAGATAACGGTACTCGCCAAGCGTGCCCTTGTGGACCAGCATGATCGTCATCGACCGCACGAACATAGCCCCGATCGACAAGCCCAGCGCGATCACGACCATGTTGTTCGACAGCGCGAAAGCCCCGATCACCCCGTCGAAGCTGAACGAGGCGTCGAGCACGTTGAGATAGATGAACCCGCCGAGCCCGGCGCGCGCGACGGGGCCGATCGCGGCGCGCGATTCCTCGTGCAGCTCGAGCAGCTTGTCGACCGCTTCGACCGCGATGTATGTCACCAGGCCGAGCATACCCGCGACGATGAAGGTCAGCGCCTCTTCGGCCGGCAGCAGGCGGGAGACGAGATACAGGGCGAGCAGCAGGAAGGCGATCTCGATCGCCTCGATGCGCGAAAAGCGCGCGAGCTGCCGTTCGACCAGGGCGACCCAGTGGACGTCTTTCTCGGCGTCGAAAAAGAATTTCAGCCCGACCATCGCCAGGAAGGCGCCGCCGAACCCGGCGATGCCCACGTGGGCGCTCGACACGATCTGTTCGTATTCGGCGGGTCGCTCGAGCGAAAGGCGCACCGCCTCGACCGGGTTCAAGCCGGCGGCGATGGCGACGATGGCGAGCGGGAACACGATGCGCATGCCGAACACCGCGACGACCATGCCCCAGGTGAGGAAGCGCCGCTGCCAGATCGGGTCCATGTCCTTGAGCACCGTGGCGTTGACCACCGCGTTGTCGAACGACAGCGAGATCTCGAGCACCGAGAGGACCACCACGATCCACAGCAGCTCGAGCGTGCCCGCGGTCGTTCCGGTGAGCGTCCAGCCGTACCACCCGCCGAGCAGCAGCGCGGCGAGGGTGAACAGCAGCGAGCCTCCGAAGTGTTTGATCATGTCAGCGGCTCTCGGCGGGCGAAGTTGACACCGAGGGCACACACTTGACACTGTCCTGGGGTCGGAATGCCAACCCCCTCCGGTTCGGAGTTCTGCCGTGGGGGAAGTTGACACAGTTGACAGTGTCCTGAGGAAGAATTCCCGTTTCCGGCAAAGGCACTGTGAAGGGCGGCGTTGGAAGAGAGGCCAGCGTCGATCATCCCGCTGCCGTGGCATGAAACGAGGCGTGTAGGAAAGCTATTTCGGCCCAGGCGCGTGCTCCGGCGGCTCGCCTGCAATCAACCGTCGCGCACTCACAGTCGGCGGTACCTCCGCAATGGGTGGGAAATGGACGTTGTAGGACGCGGTCCAAGTAAGCTCGTCAGTCGCCGCTGCCGTGCTACAGGTGCGTCCATGATTGAGGTGATCGCGAGCCGTAGGAAACGATCTGCCATAGCCTTGTTGGCACTGTTCGTGGCGTTGACACTGGCGGTCGCGCTTAAGCAAGCCAGTGGATACGCCTTTTCATCCTCGATCTATTATCCGTTTTTTGGCGACGCGCTTATACCGCTCTTCTACGCGCTCTCGCTATTTGGAGTGCTAGGGATGCTCCGGGTCGTCATAATTTCGCACAAATGGATCAGAATCGAAGGCGACCAACTCTTGATCGGCCTCAATAAACCGATCGATCGAACGGACGTTATCGACATCTCGATCGCTGATTCCAAATTGAATGTCGTGCTCGCTAACTCGAGTGTCGTTTGGACATCCGTCGACAAGCTGAACCTCGATCGTGAAGAGATTATGCGGCGATTGTGGTCATGGAGAATTGGCGCGCGCTGATGTCCGCGACGGGCCGTTAGCGCACCTGCGGCAGGGGGCGCGCCTCTTCAATCCAGCGAATAGACCTGGTCTGCCCCAGGAAAGCTGCGCTCGCGCACTTCCTTCGCGTAAAGCTCGGCCGCGGCGGTGATTTCCTCGGCCATCGTGCCGTAGCGCTTCACGAAGCGGGGCACGCGTTCGAACATTCCCAGCATGTCTTCGGTAACGAGCACTTGCCCGTCGCACTGGGCGGAGGCGCCGATGCCGATGGTCGGGATGTCGACGCTTTGCGTCAGCGCGACGGCGATCGGCTCGATCACGCCTTCGATCACCACGGCGAAGGCGCCAGCCTTCGCCACGGCCTGTCCGTCGGCGACGATCGCCTCGTGCTCCTGCTGGTCCTTGCCGCGCGCGCCATAACCGCCGAGCGCGTTGACCGATTGCGGGGTCAGGCCGACGTGGGCCATCACCGGAATGCCGCGCTGGGTGAGAAAGGCGATCGTATCCGCCATCGCTTGGCCGCCTTCGAGCTTGACCGCGGCGCAGCCGGTCTCCGCCATGACCCGCGCGGCCGAGGCATAAGCCTGGGCGGGGCTTTGCTCGTAGCTGCCGAACGGCATGTCGACGATCACGAGGCTGTGATAGCTGCCGCGCACCACCGCCGCGCCGTGGGCGATCATCATCTCGAGCGTGACCTGCAGCGTCGAGGGCAGGCCATAGACCACCTGGCCGAGCGAATCCCCGACCAGCAGCATGTCGCAATGCGCGTCGAGCAGTTGCGCCTGGCGCGCGGTGTAGGCGGTCAGCATGACCAGCGGCTGCTCGGTCCGGCCTTCGAACTTGCGGCGCATGATTTGCGGCACCGTCAGCCGCCGCATCGGCTGCGGGGTGGGATTGGCACGGCTGGTTGAGGTGTCGAGCTGGAAGGTCGTGGACATGGGGGGTGTTTAGGCGCGCCGACAAACCGGGGGAAGCCCGCGCGTTTCGGGCTTGTTTTGGGCCATTCCCCCGTTAGCTTCGCTCGCCATAATGGGTGGGGCCCTGGGCCGCTGCCCGAAACGGGACAGAGGGGATACCCCATATGATCTTCGGCCGCGTCAAATCGCTCGACGCCATTCTCGCCACCGCCGAGAGGAAATCGCTCAAACGCTCGCTCGGCGCCATCCAGCTGACGCTGCTGGGCATCGGCAGCGTGATCGGCACCGGAATCTTCGTGCTGACCGCGTCCGGCGCCCAGAAGGCGGGGCCGGGCCTGATGCTGGCCTTCGTCATCGCCGGCCTCGTCTGCATCGTCGCCGCTCTGTGCTACGCGGAGATCGCGGCGATGATCCCGGTCGCCGGCAGCGCTTATACTTACACTTACGCAACAGTCGGCGAATTGCTGGCATGGACGGTGGGCTGGGCCCTGATCATGGAATACGCGATCGCGGCCGCGGCGGTGTCGGTGGGATGGTCGGGCTATTTCTCGGGCACGATCCTGCACCGGTTCCTGGGCATAGACTTGCCGCCATGGCTGGCGGCCGGGCCGCTGGCGCTCGGAGGCGCGGCGGGCGGGTTGATCAACCTGCCCGCGTTCCTGATCGCGCTCCTGGTGACCGGCCTGCTGATCATCGGCACGAGCGAGAGCGCCCGGGTCAACGCAGTGCTGGTGGCGGTGAAGATTATCGCCCTCACGGCATTCATCGCCCTGACTTACACCAGCCCGGATTTTTCAGCCGCCAAGTTCAACCCGTTCCTGCCGGCCGGCGTGTTCGGGGGCTTCGGCAGCGGCGTCGGCGCGGTCGGCGCTGCGGCGACGATCTTCTTCGCCTATGTCGGCTTCGATTCCGTGTCGACCGCAGCGGAGGAGACGCGTGATCCGCAGCGCAACGTGCCGATCGGATTGATCGGCGCGCTGCTGATCTGCACCGTGTTCTACATCCTCGTCGCCGGCGGTGCGATCGGCACGCTTGGCGGGCAGCCGATCATGGGTCCGAACGGCGTGCCGTTCCCGGCAGGCTCGGAAGAGCTCGCCCGCCAGTGCGCGCTACCGCAATACGCGCAGGAGCTGGTCTGCTCGAACGAAGCGCTTGCTCACGTGCTGCGCACGATCGGCTTCTCGAAAGTCGGCAACATGCTCGGCATCGCAGCGTTCCTGGCGCTGCCGTCGGTCATCCTCGTGCTCCTTTACGGCCAAACGCGCATCTTCTTCGTGATGAGCCGCGACGGACTGCTGCCGGAAGTGCTTTCGACGGTGCACCCGAAGTTCAAGACGCCTTACATTGTCACCGCGATCACCGGCGGGCTGGTGGCGCTCGGCGCTGCGTTCTTCCCGGTGGGACAGTTGGCGGACATCTCGAACGCGGGGACACTCTACGCATTCATGTTCGTCGCCATCGCGCTGCTGGTGCTTCGCAAGACCGACGCCGCGCGCAAGCGCCACTTCCGCGTTCCGGCGGCGACGGTGATCGCCCCGCTGACGATCGCGGGCTGCGTGTTCCTGTTCTTCAACCTCCCTGCGACGGCGATGCTGTTCCTGCCGGAATGGGGCGTGCTCGGGCTGCTGATCTATTTCTTCTATAGCCGCCGCAACAGCCACCTCGGCCGCGGGATCGAGGAAGTGCACGAGCCGGAGTATGCCGAGATAAGGCCCGATATGCCGGGGACGGACTGAGTTTGGCGGCGAATGTCTCCCCTCCCGCTTGCGGGAGGGGCCGGGGGTGGGTCTGTTTTCAGCGATGCTGCGCGTGACCGGACTCACCCACCCCTAACCCCTCCCGCAAGCGGGAGGGGGATCAAGCTCAAAGCTGGCCGAGCATGTGCTCCGCGCTGGAGACGTTGAAGTCGCCCGGCTGTTCGACGTTGAGTTCCTGAACCACGCCGTCGTCGACGATCATCGAGTAGCGCTGGGCGCGCTGGCCCATGCCGAAGCCGGAGCCGTCCATCGTCAGGCCGAGGGCCTTGGCGAATTCGCCGTTGCCGTCGGCGAGCATGGTGATGTCTTCCGAGCCCGAAGCCTTGTTCCACGCCTGCAGCACGAAGGCATCGTTGACCGCGGTGCCGACGATCTCGTCCACCCCCTTGGCTTTGAGCTCGCTTGCCTTCTCGACGAAGCCCGGCAGGTGTTTGGCCGAGCACGTCGGGGTGAACGCGCCCGGGACCGAGAACAGCGCGACTTTCTTGCCCTTGAAGTATTCGCCCGACTGGACCTTCTGCGGCCCGTCGGCGGTCGCCCTGACCAGCGTCACGTCCGGCAGCTTGTCGCCCTTGGCTATCGTCATCGTCGTAATTCCTTCCTGTCCCGTCCGGGCTGCTAAATAAGGCGTCGCGTAACGCGCGCAACCGGTCTTAGTGCAGCGTGTCTTCGAGGTGCCGGAGCTTGTCGGGATTCCGCATCACGTAGATGGCTGCGATGCGTCCATCTTCGACCAGCAGAGCGGTGGTCTGCAAAACGCCGTCTGTTTCGCGGGTTACGAAGCCGGGCAAACCGTTGACGTAGGCGTAGCGGATCAGTTCGCCGGTGCGACCGCGCGCCAGTCGGTCGAAAGCGGCGAAAGTCCGCCTTACCACGTCCGCACCGTGCATCACCCGCGCCACGGCGGGCCGCTTGCCGCCGCCGTCCGAATGAAGGCTCACGTCCTGGGCCAGGAGTGCTCCGAGCCGCCCGATCTGGCCTTCGCGGGTGGCCGCGAAGAAAGCCTCGGCGATGGCCATTCCACGGGCGCGGTCCACCGGGAACCGTGGCTTTTCGGAGCGAACATGAGCGCGCGCCCGGCTGGCGAGCTGGCGGCAAGCGGCGGCGTCGCGGCCGAGGCTCTCGGCGATATCGTCGAAGCTCTCGCCGAACACGTCGTGCAGCAGGAAGGCCGCGCGCTCGAGCGGGGAAAGCCGTTCGAGCGCCAGCATCAGCGGCAGGGTGACGTCCTCGACTTCATCGGCCTCGACCACCGGGTCCGGCAGCCAGGGCCCGGAGTACGCCTCGCGCCGCGCCTGGGCCGACTTCAACTGATCGAGGCACAGGCGAGTCACCACCCGGCGCAGAAACGCCTCCGGCACGCGCACCGCCTCCCGGTCCGCCGCCTGCCAGCGCAGCCAGGCGTCCTGCACGGTGTCCTCCGCGTCGGACATCGAACCGAGCATGCGATAGGCGACGCGCATCAGCCGGGGCCTCAGCGCGTCGAAGGTGGCGGCATCCTCGCTCATTATTTCCATCCGTAGCTCGGATCGAACATGTTGAAGGCGACCGCAAGGCGGTTCCATCCATTGATGACCATGATCAACAAGGTGAGCTTGGCCTGTTCTTCCTTGCTGAACTGCGCTTCGAGCGCGGCATAGACATCGTCCGGCGCTCGTTTGGCGGCGATGAGGGTGACGTGCTCGGTCCAGGCCAGCGCGGCCCGCTCGCGCTCGCTATAGCACGGCGCCTCGCGCCAGGCTCCGACCAAGGCAATGCGCTGTTCGGTCTCGCCGGCCTGGCGCGCCTGGAATGTATGCATGTTGAGGCAGTTCGCGCAGCCGTTGATCAGCGAGGCGCGGATCTTGACCAACTCCAGCAAGGGCTTTTCCAGGCCGCTGCCCTCCACTTGGGTGGAGAACGCGAACCAGGCGCGCATGAGATCGGGTGCGCTGGCGAACGGATCGAGGCGAGGGGTCATGAGCAAGTCCTTTCATCGGAAGTGACGATGACCAGACGAGCTGGCAGGGGCGAATGTGACATCGCGGCGAATCTTTTTTTCGGATCGCGGCGATCGCGGCGATGAGTCGATGCCGGGGTTTACCTTCATCCCGCGATGCGGCTATGGGTCCCCGCGATCGGTTGCCGCATGGAGCCCCGGCGGAACCCTCCTTCGAAAGCATGGAGATTTTCACATGGCCACCGCCGTTGCCGAACGCGACTACATCGTAAAGGACATCTCTCTCGCCCAGTTCGGGCGCGACGAGATCGCCATCGCCGAAACCGAAATGCCCGGCCTGATGGCCACGCGCGAGGAATTCGGCGCGTCCCAGCCGCTCAAGGGCGCGAAGATCACCGGATCGCTGCACATGACGATCCAGACTGCGGTGCTCATGGAGACGCTCCAGGCCCTCGGCGCCGAGTTGCGCTGGGCGACCTGCAACATCTTCTCGACCCAGGACCATGCCGCCGCGGCGATGGCCGCCGGGGGCATCCCGACGTTCGCGGTCAAGGGCGAGAGCCTCGCGGAATACTGGGATTACGTCGGCAAGATCTTCGACTGGGGCGAGGATGAGACTTGCAACATGATCCTCGACGATGGCGGCGACGCGACGATGTTCGCCCTGTGGGGCGCCCGCGTCGAAGCCGGTGAGGACCTGTTCGAACCGTCGAACGCCGAGGAGATCGAGTTCGTCCGCGCGCTGAAGGATTTCCTCAAGCGCAAGCCGGGCTACCTCACGCAGACGGTCAAGAACATCAAGGGCGTGTCGGAAGAGACCACCACCGGCGTCCACCGCCTCTACAGCCTGGCCAAGCAGGGCAAGCTGCCGTTCCCGGCGATCAACGTGAACGACTCCGTGACCAAGTCGAAGTTCGACAATCTCTATGGCTGCAAGGAGTCGCTGGTCGACGCGATCCGCCGCGCGACCGACGTGATGCTGGCCGGCAAGGTCGCTTGCGTCGCGGGCTTCGGCGACGTCGGCAAGGGCAGCGCGGATTCGCTCCGCAACGGCGGTGCGCGCGTGCTGGTGACCGAGATCGACCCGATCTGCGCGCTGCAGGCGGCGATGCAGGGCTACGAGGTCGTGACGATGGAGGAGGCCGTCAAGCGCGCCGACATCTTCGTCACTGCCACGGGCAACGAGGACGTGATCACCGCCGAGCACATGAAGGCGATGAAGAACATGGCCATCGTCTGCAATATCGGCCACTTCGACAGCGAGATCCAGATCGCCGCGCTCGACAACTACGACTGGAAAGAGGTCAAGCCGGGCACCGACGTGGTCACTTTCCCCGACGGCAAGCAGATCATCGTGCTGGCGAAGGGCCGCCTGGTGAACCTCGGCTGCGCCACCGGACACCCGAGCTTCGTGATGAGCTGCAGCTTCACCAACCAGGTGCTCGCCCAGATCGAGCTGTTCACCAAGGGCACCGAGTACGGCAACGACGTCTACATCCTGCCCAAGCACCTCGACGAGAAGGTCGCCGCGCTGCACCTCGGCAAGCTCGGCGTGCACCTGACGCAGCTGAGCCAGCGCCAGGCCGATTACATCGGCGTGCCGGTCGAAGGGCCGTTCAAACCCGATCACTATCGGTATTGATGCTTGCTCCCCTCCCGCTTGCGGGAGGGGCCGGGGGTGGGTCTGTCGCGGCAGATGCTTGGCCCGAGCGGACTCACCCACCCCTAACCTCTCCCGCAAGCGGGAGGGGGACTTCCAGCCCATTGCATCACACCCGTCCGCCGCATAGCGGGGTGGCATGGAGTTCTCGCCCACCGCGCTGGCGCTGCTTGGCCTGTTGCTGGCCGCCTGGACGTTCGGTGCCGCGTGGCTGGCGCTGATCGCGCGCCGCCAGGCGCGGCAGGCGAAAGCTTCGCGTACGACCGCGCGGCGGCTGACCCGGATGATCGACGATTCGCCTGCGGTGCCGATGCTGGTCAAGGCGGACGGCAAGATCGAGGCCCCCGACCGGATCGCTTCCTGGCTCGGATTGGACACGATGCCGGGCTACCTGAGCGAGCTCGCGGGGGAAGAAGCGGGCCTGTTCGACAGCGATCTCGCCGAACTGACCCAGGCGGTGCGGAAGACGCAGAAGACAGCCTCGTCGTTCCGCATGGTCGTCACGCCGATCGGCTCGGGCCGCAGCCTCGCGGTGCGCGGGCAGCTCGCCGACCAGGTGATTTCGCCGACCGGAGCGGCGCTGCTGTGGTGGTTCGACTTTTCCGAGAGCCAGGGCGAACTGACCCGGCTGCGCGCCGAGACGATGCGCGCGCAAGGGGATTTCCATGCCCTCGTCGGGCTTATCGAGGCGGCGCCGATCCCGATGTGGTTCCGCGGGCCGGACATGAAGCTGCGGCTGGTCAACAGCGCGTACGTCAAGGCGGTCGGCGCGAACGCGGCCGAGGCGGTGGTCAGGAAGCAGGTCGAGCTTATCGAGGCAGTCGACGGCCTCAGCGCCTCGCAGATCGCCAAGCAGGCGCGCGACAAGGACTTGCCGGTCGAACGCATCGTCCAGGCGACGGTCGGCACCCAGCGGCGGACGCTCAGGGTCAGCGACTTGCCGCTCGCCGGCGAAGGGGTCGCCGGCTACGCGATCGACATCGAGGAGATGGAAGAGCAAGGGCGCGAGTTCCGCGCCTTCCGCGAAGCCCAGCGCTCGATGCTCGACCAGCTCTCGATCGGCGTCGGCCAGTTCGACGGGGAGCGTAACCTGGCGTTCTCCAACCAGCCGTTCCAGCGCCTCTTCGCGCTGCCGGCCTCGCTTCACCTGGATCCGCCGAGCTTCGATCGCTTCCTCGACATCGCGCGCGACGAAGGCCGCTTGCCGGAAGCGCGCGATTTCCCGGCCTGGCGGCGCGAACTGCGCGGGTGGTTCGACGCCGGCCCGCCGCGCGAGGAAGCATGGACCCTGAGCGACGGCACGCACCTCAGAATCATTGCCCAGCCGATGCCCGACGGCGGGCTGGTGATGATCGCCGAGGATCGCACGGAATCGCTCGCGTTGTCGGCCACGCGCGACACTCTGCTTCGCACACGCTCGGCGACCATCGACAGCCTGTTCGAGTCGCTCGCCGTGTTCGCGCCGGACGGACGGCTGCAGATCTGGAATCGGCGGTTCACCGACGCGTTCGGGCTCGACGAGGACTTTCTCGACACCCACCCGCGCATCGAGGACGTGCTCGAGAATATCGCCCCGCGCCTCGCCCGGCCGGGCCAGCGATCGGCGATCGGCGAAGTCGTTCGCGGCGCGACGCTCGACCGCCAGCAGCGCGCCGGCCAGGTGCTGATGGCCGACGGGCGCACGCTGGAATTCGCAGGCGTGCCTTTGCCCGATGGCAACGGCCTGCTGACCATCCTCGACATCACGGATTCGAAGCAGGCGGAAGACGTGCTGCGCGAACGCGCGTCCGCGCTGGAGGAAGCCGACGCAGTCAAGACCCGCTTCCTCGCCAACATGAGCTACGAATTCCGCACGCCGCTGACTTCGATCGGCGGCTTCGCGGAGCTGCTGCAAAGCGGCGTGGCCGGCGAATTGTCGCCGCAGGCACAGGATTATCTCGCCGCGATCCTGTCCGCCGTCGACCGGTTGCGCGCTCAGATCGAGAGCGTGCTCGACCTGACGCAAAGCGAAGCCGGCCTGTTGCCGATCGCCACCGAGGAAGTCGACCTGCTGTCGTTCGTCACCACCGTGGTGCGCGAGCGCGAGGAGCCGATCGAGGCCAAGGACCTGACGCTTGACTTGCGCGGCGACAAGGGGGCCGGCGCGGTCCAGGCCGATCGTCGCCAGCTCGGCCGGGCGCTCGGCAACATTCTCGACAACGCGATCACCGCGACGCCGAAGGGCGGGAGGATCCTGGTCGCCCTGTCGCGCACCAAGAAGGGCGCGCGGGTGGTCATTTCGGACAACGGCCCCGGCATGAAGCCGAGCGAGCTCGCCCGCGCGCTGGACGGGATGCGCATCGGCGAAGAGGGCGACGCGAAGCGCCGAACCGGGCTCGGCCTGCCGCTCGCGCGCCAGCTGATCGAAGCCCACGGTGGGCGGCTCGAGCTGCAAAGCGAGCCCGGCGCAGGGACCACGGCGACCGTCTGGCTGCCGTGATTTTAGGTCTGCCCGATCTCGCTGCCGTCACCGCCTTCGGCGAGCGCATCGCCGCGCAATTCCGCCCGGGCGACGTCGTGGCGCTGTCCGGCCCGCTCGGCAGCGGCAAGACAACGCTGGCCCGCGCGATCATCGCCGCGTTGGGCCACCGCGGCGAAGTGCCGTCGCCGACTTTCACGATCCTCGAAACTTACGATCTCGACCCGCCGCTGATTCACGCCGACTTTTACCGCCTCGAGAGCCCGCGCGAGGCCGCGGAGCTCGGGCTCGACGATTATCGCGAAGGCGCCGCGCTGATCGCCGAATGGCCCGAACGGGGCGGAGGCTTTGCGGACGAGCCCGCCTGCCTGTCGATCACGCTGGAAATTGCGGGCAACGGGCGCAAGGCGATTGTCGAAGGCGGCCCTGCTTGGCATGGGCGGATGCCATGAGCGATGTTTTGCCCGCAGGGCTCGACGAATTCCTCGACAAGGCCGGATGGGGCGGGGCGGCGGTCGAGCCGCTGGTCGGCGACGCCAGTTTTCGCCGCTACTTCCGAGTCAGGAAAGACGGCCGTAGCGCGATGCTGATGGATGCGCCGCCGCCGCACGAGGACCCGGGCCCGTTCCTCGACGTCGGCACCTGGCTCGCCGAACACGGCCACCGCGCGCCTTCGATCCATGCGGCGGATCGCGACCGGGGGCTGGTGCTGATCGAGGACTTCGGCGCCGATCGCATGCGCGACTGGCTCGACGACAACGGCCACGCCGAGACGGAGACCTACGAACGCGCGATCGACGCGCTGGTGCGGCTGCACGGGTCGCCGCCGGGGCCCTTTCCGGCTTACGACATGGAGGTCTACCAGCGCGAGGCCGGCCTGTTCACCGAATGGTACTGCCCGGCGTTGGGGCTCGATGTCGATGCCGAAGGCTATCGCAAGGCATTCGAGGAAGTCCTGCGCCCGATGCTGCCGCGGCAGAACCCGGGTGTGACCGTGCTGCGCGATTACCACGCCGAGAATATCATGCTTTTGCCGCAGGGGGAGCAAGGCCTGATCGATTTCCAGGACGCGCTGGTCGGTCACCCGGCCTACGATCTCGTCTCGCTGCTGCAGGACGCGCGCCGCGACGTTCCGCCCGAGCTGGAGCGGGCGATGCTCGACCGCTACCAGACGCAAGTCGATGCGGGGCCGGAGTTCGAGGCGGACTACGCCCGCCTCGGCGCGCAGCGGAACGCCAAGATCGTCGGCATCTTCGCGAGGCTGTGGAAGCGCGACGGCAAGCCCCGCTACCTCGCCTTCATCCCGCGCGTGTGGGAGGCGATGGAGCGCGACCTCAAGCACCCCGCGCTGGCGCCGGTGGCGGAATGGTTCGCGGCGAATATTCCGCAGGAAATCCGCGATACCGGCGGTGGGGAAATCCAGTGATAGGGTTCGCGCGGAGACGCGGAGACGCGGGGGTTTTTGGCGCTCACAGAGGCACAGAGGCACGGAGAGGCGCCTATGTCGCGCCGGAGGCGCCTCGCGCTTCCAGATTTGTGAGCTGTCGAGCGGCTTCGCCGCAACCCGGCCTTCTCCGCGCCTCCGCGCCTCCGCGTGAACCTAAATCTCTGTGCCTCCGTGCCTCTGTGAGCGCCCGAAAATGAGCGAGCTCGCTTCGGACACCGCGATGGTGCTCGCCGCCGGCCTCGGCAAGCGGATGCGCCCCCTGACGGCCTCTCAGCCGAAGCCGCTGGTGCGCGTCGCCGGCAAGCCGTTGATCGACCATGCGCTCGACCGGCTGGCCGAAGCCGGCGTCGCGAAGGCGGTGGTGAATGTGCACTACCTGGCCGACGCGCTCGAAGCCCACGTTACGGTCCGCGCCGCGCCGAAAGTCACGGTATCGGACGAGCGCGAGTTGTTGCTCGAAACTGGCGGCGGCATGGTCAAGGCGCAGGCTCTGCTGCCGGACCCGTTCTTCTGCATCAACAGCGACAACATCTGGCTCGACGGGCCGAAGGACGTCTTCCGCGATCTCTCGGATGCGTGGGACGCGGAGAGGATGGACGCGCTGCTGGCGTTGGTGCCGCACATCGGCGCGCACAACTTCCGCGGCAAAGGCGATTTCGGCATGGACACCAGCGGGCGCGTCTCGCGCCGGCGCTCGGGCCGGATCGCGCCGTTCATCTACACCGGAATCCAGCTCGTTTCGCGCCGCCTGCTGCGCGATGCTCCGGAAGGGCCGTTCTCGACGAACGTGCTGTGGGATCGGGCAATCGAGGAAGGGCGCCTCTACGGCATAGCCTTCACCGGCCAGTGGTTCGAAGTCGGCACGCCGGAGGCCATTCCGGCCACCGAAGCGGCGCTGAAGGAGGGCTGACCGGACCCGCGATGGAGGCGCGCAAGCCCCAGGTCTATTCGATCGCCGCGCATCGCGGCTTTGCCGACGCGCTCGTGGCGGGGCTGGTTCCACGCTATTCCGATCCCGAGGTCGGACTCGCCCGCCTGACCCTGCTGCTGCCGAGCACGCGCGCGGTCCGGACGGTGACCGAGGCCTTCATCCGTCATAGCGGAGCCGGGCTCTTGATGCCGCGCATGGCAGTGGTCGGCGATCTCGACCTCGATGAAACGCTCGGGCCGCTGCTCGATCCGCTCGGCGCGGGCGCGGCGATCCCGCCGGCGGCGGACCCGACCCGGCGGCTCCTCAAACTGGCGCAATTCATCCCGCTGGCGATGCAGAGCCTCGGGCGAGAGGCGCCGCGTGGCGCCGCCTTGCTGCGCCTGGCGCAGGAGATCGCCCGGGCGATCGACCGCCTGCTGGTCGAGGATATCGACCCCGAGGCCCTTTGGCAGGAGCGGGTGCTGCAAGTGCTCGCCGAGATGTCCGAGCACTGGAAGGCAAATACCAAGCTCTTTTACGCGGTCGAGCAGATGTGGCGCGCCGAGCTGGCCGAGCGGGGCGAAATCGACGCCGCGAAGCGGCGCAATCGCCTGTTCGCTCGCGCGGCCGAGAAGTGGCGCGCCGAGCCGCCGGCGACTCCGATCGTCGCCGCGGGCGCCGCGCTCGCCGAGCTGCTGC
>Ga0207652_10001424_pt1 | contig 21199 bp, 18 predicted proteins | sample KBSC63BmetaG_FD_184334 | JGI IMG/M metagenome (GOLD analysis project Ga0207652, IMG submission 184334) | Corn rhizosphere microbial communities from Kellogg Biological Station, Michigan, USA - KBS C6-3B metaG (SPAdes) (version 2) | ecosystem: Host-associated > Plants > Roots > Rhizosphere ... | reverse complement strand
GCCATGTGGTTCCTGGAGTCGAGCAAGGGACGTGGCGGCGCGGCGCTAGAAACCGTGCTGGTCTCCGGGCAGAGCTATCTGGACAGCCTGAAGGGCTATGTCGAGTTCACGGACCAGTCGAGCAGGCTGTTGCACGCGGTGCAGCCCGTGGTCGAGCCGCACCTCGAGCGGATCATCGACGACTTCTACGTCGGCATCTCCGAGCATCCAGGCGCGCGCCGGGCCATCACGGGCGGCGAGGAGCAGATCGGACGGTTGAAGACCACGCTTCGTCGCTGGCTGGACGAGTTGCTGCGCGGCCCGCACGACCAGGCCTATCTGCAGCGCCGGGCCCGCATCGGCCGCGTCCACGTCCAGATCGGCCTGCCCCAGGCCTACATGTTCACGGCCATGAACCGCATCCGCGGCCAGGTCGCGGAGATCCTGGACCGGGCGCTGGCGCAGGATCCAGCCCGACGCGCGGAGACGCTGAAAGCCTTTCATCAGATCGTCGACCTCGAGCTGGCCATCATGCTCGAGACCTATCGCGAGGACATGGAGGAAAAGGCGCGCATGTCCGATCGGCTGGCGACGATCGGGCAGTTCGCCGCCGGGATAGGACACGAGCTGCGCAATCCCCTGAGCGTGATCGAATCATCCGTGTTCCTGCTGCGGCAACGATTGTCCCCGGCAGGCGAGGTGTTGGACCCGGGGGTGGCCCGTCACCTGGACAAGATCGGCGCCGAGGTGCGCCGATCCACGCGGACGATCAACGATCTGCTCGAGCTGGCCCGGAACGTGCCGCCCCGGCGCCGGCAGGTGTCGCTGCGCGCCACGCTGAACCAGGCGATCGCGGACGCGCACCTGCCCGCCGGCGTGAACGTGTCACTATCCGTCACCGACGGGGCTGCGGCGCTGGATCCGGACCAGATCGGGCGGGTGCTGACCAACCTGATGATCAACGCCAGCCAGGCCATGGAGGGGTCCGGGCACCTGTGGATCGACGCGACCCAGGTGGACGGCCACACGCACATCCGGGTCCGCGACGATGGTCCGGGCGTTCCAGCGGCGGTCAGATCGCGTATCTTCGAGACCTTGTTCACCACCAAGGCCAAGGGGACCGGGCTGGGCCTGGCGCTGTGTCGCCGCATCGCGGAGGCACACGGGGGCACCATCACGCTCGAACCCTCGGCCGCTGGCGCCTGCTTCCTGCTGTCGGTACCCGAGCGGACGGAGCACACGACCGCGTGAACCGCCAGCGTGTGCTGATCGTCGACGACGACGCCGAACTGGCCGAGAACGTGGCCGAGATCCTGAGCGGTGATCTGCCCGTCGACGTCGAAGTGGTGGGGACCGTGGCCGCCGCGCTGGCCCGGGCCGGAGAGCGCAGGTTCGATCTGGTGCTGAGCGACGTTCGCCTGCCCGACGGAGAGGGCACCGCGCTGGTCGAGCCAATCCGGGCGAAGTGGCCTTACACCGAGGTCGTCCTGATCACGGGGGACGCCACCGTCGACAGCGCCATGGCCGCCGTTCGCGGCGGCGCCTTCGCCTATGTGCTGAAGCCGCTGGCGCCGCTCGAGATGCTGGAGATCGCGCGGCGCGCCCTGGCGCAGACCGCCCTGGCGGTGGAGCGCGAGCATCTGCAGGGGGAGCTTCGCAAGTCCGAGTTGCGCCACCGGACGGTGGTGGAGGCGGTACCGGCCCTGGTCCTGGCGCTGGATCCGGCTGGTCGGATCGCGTTGTGGAACCGGCGGCTGGAAGAGGCGACCGGCTACTGTCGCGACGAGATGATCGGACGGCCCGGGGAGGGGTTGATCGGCGAGGGGGGGATTCACCCGCTGCCTCGCAAGAAGGGCGGCGACATCCTGGTCCGCTGGGAGCGCGCGCGCGTGACGGACAGTGAGGCGTCGCCGCCGGCGGGCGCTGGCGGTGTGCGCGACGGCTGGACGTACGCGGTGGGGACCGACGTGACCGCCGAACAGGAGATGCTCCGCCGCACCCTGCGCGCCGAGCGGCTGGCGGCGGTGGGGACGCTGGCGGCGGGGCTGGCCCACGAGGTGCGCAATCCGCTGAACTCGGCGACGTTACAGCTCCAGGTGCTGCGGCGCCGGCTGAGCAAGGGGGACGTCCGGCCGGAGAGCCTGGATCCCGTCGCCGCGCTGATCGAGGACGAGATCCGCCGGCTGGAGCGGCTGGTCGACGATTTCCTGTCCTTCGCGCGGCCGCGGCCGCTCGACTTGCAACCGACGGGACTGGCCGAGCTGTGTCAGGGCGTGCTGACGTTCATCGAGCCGGCGGCGGCCGCGGCGGGGGTCGAGCTGAGCCTGGAAGTCGCCGAAGACGTCCCGGCCATCCAGGCCGACGCGGGGCGCCTGCGGCAGGTGCTGCAGAACCTGATGCGCAACGCGCTGGAGGCCATGTCTGGGGGCGGCCGCCTGGCCGTGCGGGTGCGCCACGCGCAGCGGGCGGTGGAGATCGACGTGGCCGACACCGGCCCGGGGTTCGCCGACGAGACGCCCGTGTTCGACGCGTTCTTCACCACCAAGACGAAGGGGACGGGGCTGGGCCTCAGCATCGTCCACGGTATCATCACCGATCACGGGGGAACGGTGCGCGTGCGTTCCCGGCCCGGCGACACCTGCTTCACCGTGTCGCTGCCCGCCTGATCACCAGCCTCAGCTCGCTTCGCCGTCAGGCTCGGCCTCCACGGCGGCGGCGCCGCTCTTGGGCGCGCTCTGGTACTCGTGCAGCTTGTACTGGATCTTGCGGACGCTCACCCCCAGCATCTCGGCCGCCTTGCTGGTCGAGCCGCCGGTCGCCTCCAGCGTCTTTCGGATCACGTAGTGCTCGATCTCGTCGAGCGATGAACCCGGGATGCGGATGCCGCCCAGCTCGGACGCGGGCGCCAGGTGGGGCGGCAACTCGGCGGTGGAGACGCGTTCGCCGTTGCACAGGACCACGGCGCGCTCGATCACGTTCTCCAGCTCGCGCACGTTGCCGGGCCAGCCATAGCTTCCCAGCACGGTCAGCGCGTCGTCGCTGAACCCCTGGATCGTCTTGCCGTTCTCGGTGGCGTACTTCCTCAGGAAGTAGGCCGCCAGCAAGGGCACGTCCGAGCGGCGATCCCGCAGCGACGGCATCTCGACGGCGATGACGTTCAGGCGATAGTAGAGGTCCTCGCGGAAGCGCCCCTTCGCGACCTCCGCCTTCAGATCGCGGTTCGTCGCGGCGACCACGCGCACGTCGACCCGCACCGTCTCGTTCCCGCCCACGCGCTCGAACTCGTGCTCTTGCAGGAAGCGCAGCAGCTTCACCTGGATCGAGGGTGAGATCTCTCCGATCTCGTCGAGGAAAAGCGTCCCCCCGTTCGCCTGCTGAAAGCGGCCCTCGCGCCGCCCCGCCGCGCCGGTGAACGACCCGCGCTCGTGGCCGAACAGCTCGCTCTCCAGCAGCGTCTCGGCCAGCGCCGCGCAGTGCAGCTTCACGAACGGCCCCTTGGCGCGCGGACTGTGCTGGTGGATGGCCGCGGCGATCAGCTCCTTGCCGGTCCCGGATTCACCCGTGATCAGGATGCTCGACCGTGACGGCGCGACCTGGGCGATCGTTTTGAAGATGGCCTGCATGGCGGGCGCGCTGCCGATGATGTTCGCGAAGCTGTATCGCTCGGCCAGCCGGGCGCGCAGGCGGCTCGCCTCCTGGCGCAGGCGACGGCGTTCCATCTCGCGTTCCACCACCAGGAACAGCTCGCTCGTGTTCAGCGGCTTCGTCAGGTAGTCGGCGGCGCCCTTTTTCATCGCCTCGACCGCGGTCTCGACCGCCCCGAACGCCGTCATCACGATGACGAGGGCGTCCTCGTCGGCTTGTCGCACCTTCTCCAGCAGCTCGACGCCGCCCATCCCCGGCATCTTCAGGTCGGTCAACACCAGATCGGGGGGCGTCTCCTCCATCTTTCCCAGCGCCTTGAAGCCGTCGGCCGCCGTCTCGACGCGATAGCCCTCGTCGCGCAGCAACTCGGCCAGCGCGGTGCGCGCGTTGGCCTCGTCGTCCACCACCAGAATCGTGCCTTTGTCGGTTGCCATGTCGATGTGGGGGACGGCTATCGCAAGCGATGTGCCCGCGCTGGGCCGCCTTCCTTACCTCCGTCTCCGGCTATTCTTGCGCGAAGAGCGGTCGCCGGCGCAAATCTTGCGCGGGTCACCAACGCCCGCGAAGGCCACTTCCGGTAACGCGTACATCACCGGCTGCCCCGGAAGACCGAGTGACACTTCACGCAGGTCTTCGATAGATCGCCGTACGCGTCGGCCACCTGGAACGCCCCTTGCGCCTTGGCGGCCGCCTCCAGCGCCCGGGCGCGGAGCTTCAGCTCGTCCTGATAGTCGAAGAACGATCGGGGAAGCGCGGACGCCAGATCGGTCGCGTCCTTCGACACCGGGCGTGCCAGGTCGACCGCCGCGTCGATCGCCGCCGCCTTCTCGGCGATCCGCGGGTACTGCAGGATCATGATCGCCTGTACCAGCTCGCCCATGTCGTTCGCGTGCGACGCCATCCGCGCGCGCAGCAGCTCGCGGGTGGTGTTCGACAGGTATTGCGGCGGATCGGTCCGGTCGGGCGCGGCCAGCGCCTGCGCCAGCTGATCCTGCTGCGGCGGGTGGGGGGGCGGCGCGGTCGCGCAGGAGCCGGCGGTCAGAACGGTCAGGGCCGCCAGGGTCGTCTGAAGCTTTCGCGGGAAGGACATGTTCATGTCGGTCGGTGGTCAGCAAGACCGCGGCCATTCGCGCCAGCGCCGCGAAAGCGTCACCTGGCATGACCGGTGCTTCGTCACGGCGCGTATCGACACCAAAGGAGCTGGACGATGAAGACGATGCAGGCCGCTGTGTTTCAACAAAAAGGAAAGATCGGCATCCGCGAGGTGCCCTGTCCCGAGCCGCGGGTCGGCCAGGCGCTGATCCGCGTCACCACGACGACGATCTGCGGGACTGACGTGCACATCCTGAAGGGGGAGTACCCGGTCCGCGAGGGACTGGTGGTGGGGCACGAGCCGGTCGGGGTCATCGCCGCGCTGGGCCCGGGCGTGGAGGGCTATTCCGTCGGCGATCGGGTCATCGTCGGCGCCATCACGCCGTGCGGTCAGTGCCGGGCCTGCCTGTCCGGCTCGCCGTCGCAGTGCGGACATGGCGGTGACGGATACGAGGCCATAGGCGGCTGGCGCTTCGGGAACAGCATCGACGGTTGCCAGGCCGAGTACGTGCTGGTGCCGAACGCCCAGGCGAACCTGGCCAAGATCCCCGCCGGCCTGACGGACGAGGAGGTCCTGATGTGCCCCGACATCATGTCGACCGGCTTCTCGGGGGCCGAGCGGGGCAACGTCCGTATCGGCGACGCGGTGGCCGTGTTCGCGCAGGGGCCCATCGGCCTGTGCGCGACCGCGGGGGCGCGCCTGGCGGGCGCCTCGCTGGTGATCGGCGTCGACAGCGTCCCGAAGCGGCTGGAGATGGCGCGGCGGATGGGCGCGGACGTGGTGCTGAATTTCAAGGAGCAGGACGTGGCGGCCGAGATCAAGCGGCTGACGGGCGGTGGCGTCGACGTCGCCATCGAGGCGCTGGGGCAGGCGTCGACCTTCGACAATGCCCTGCGCAGCATCAGGCCGGGCGGCGTGCTGTCCAGCCTGGGCGTCTACTCGGGGCACCTGACGGTGCCGCTCGACGCGTTCGCGGCCGGGCTGGGCGATCACACGATCGTCACGTCGCTGTGCCCGGGCGGCAAGGAGAGAATGCGCCGGCTGATGAGCATCGTGGCCGCGAAGCGGTTCCCCTTCCAGGAGCTGGTCACGCATCGCTTTCAGCTGTCCGAGATCGAGGCGGCCTACGATCTGTTCTCGCACCAGCGCGACGGCGTGATGAAGGTGGCCATCAGGACGTAGAGTCCCCCCGCTGCTGGCGGTGGGGGAGGGGCGCGCGCATGCGCTGCTGGCGCTGCTGGGCGGCCTGGCCGTGGCGCTGCTGGGCCTCTCGTTCTGAGCTGCCGCGCAAGAATTTCACCGCCGGCAGGCCCGCGCGCAGACGTTGCGTCGGCCGGGCGGCCCCTCCCCGCAGAAGGTGCGTGTGACGCCTGGATCCGTGCGCCTTCGTTGGCACCCCGGCTGCAAATGCGGCCCGTCATGAAAACAATCGCCGCTCGCTCCGGGGTCTTGGTAGTGCTGTCTCTCTTGCTGGCCAGCGCCGTCTCCGGCGCCGCCGAGACCGCGCCGCGGTCGGCCCCCGGCCGCTCGCAGTTCCGCGTCGACGCCAAGAAGAGCCGCTTCATCGTCGAGACGCAGACCAGCGGGCTGTCGTCGATGTTCGCGCACGATCACAAGATCCAGATCGGCGGCTTCACGGGCACCGCCTCGTTCGTGCCCGGGAACCTGTCGACGGGGACCCTGGACATGACCGTCCGGGCCGATTCGTTGAAGCTGATCGAGGAGAACGACCTCGGCGAGCGTCAGGCCGTCGAGTCGGCGCTGCGGGAGGACGTGCTGGAGGCCAGCAAGTTCCCGGAGATCACCTTCAAGACGCGCATCACGAAGGTCAGCCGCCGCGGCGATGGCACCTACGACGCGCGGCTGACGGGCGAGCTGAAGCTGCACGGGGTCCGCAAGCAGGTGACCATCCCGGCGCGCGTGTCGATCGAGGGCCAGGCGCTGCGCGCCATCGGCGTCTTCGAGATCAAGCAGAGCGACTTCGACATCACGCCGTTCTCGTTCGTCAAAGGCACCGTCACCATCAAGGACGTGGTGGTCCTGTCCTTCGACATCACCGCCGATCCGGCGTGAGCGAGGGATCAGGCGCGGCCGGGCCCGACCAGGTATTCGTGGCCCGGTGGCTCCGAGATACCACGATGGGCCAGCTCCTCCAGCGCCGCGCCGATGGTGGCGCTGGCCGGCAACCTGGTGTCGACCGCGATGCCACGGGGCTCGCCCCACAGCCGCGGAGACTTGCCGGCCTGGATGTAGGACGCGGCCAGCGCCTCGTCGGCGTCCGATGGGGAGCCGTGTCGAGCCCGCTCGCCGATCCGCCGGCGCAGCACCTCCCAGTCGGGACACGACGCTTCGATGAATGCGTGGTTGGCCCCGAACGTCCGCGCCACCCCCGCCGCCAGCTCACGCCACCGTGGCTGTTCGAAGGTGGCGTCCAGGATCACGGTCCGGCCGCTGTCCAGCACCACCTCGGCGCGCCGGATCAGCTCGACGTAGGTGTCCTCGGTGCGCTCGGCGGTGTACAGCTGCTCGTCGCCGCGCGCGTCGGCCGGCAGGCCCGCCAGCGCCTTCCGCGTGCGATCCGAGCTGATGACCGGCGCCGCCAGCGCGCGCCCCAGCGCCGCCGCCAGCGTGCTCTTGCCCGACCCGATCACGCCCCCCACCATCACCAGCCCGGGCGCGCCCAGGGGCCGGCCGGCGCAGGAACGGGCCAGGGCGAAGTCGCGCTGCGCCTCGGCGCGCTTGCGGACGCGCAGCTCGTGCGTTGCCTGCGGGTCGCCGGCGATCAGGGCGGCCACCTTGGCGCGCACGTTCGCGCGATAGCACAGGTAGAAGTCCAGGACGCCGTACAGCTCGAAGTCGTCCAGCGCCTCCGCGCAGCGGGCGACGAAGCCGGCCGCCAGATCGGCGCGACCCGCCGCCTCCAGCTCCATGGCCAGGAAGGCCAGTTCGTTGGCCACGTCGCCGGCCCGGAAGGCCTGCGAGAACTCGACGCAGTCGATCACGACCGGCGATTCGACGCCGTCCGGGTCACGCAAGAAGTAGATGTGCTCCAGGCGCAGATCCCCGTGGCCATCACGGATGCGCCCCCCGGCGACGCGCGCCAGGAAGCGCTGCGCGCGAAAGCGCAGCTCTTGATCCTGGTAGCGCCAGATCTCGTCCAGGGTCTCGGGGTCGACCAGCTCGTCGCGCGCCAGCGAGGCGGCGCTCTGGTTCAGGTTCTGCTCGACGTTCCGTCGCAGGACGCCCAGTTCGCCAAAGCGGGGCACCTGCGGCGCGGTCGCCAGGAAGCGAGCCATCTTCTGGGCCACGGCTTCCAGTCTGGTCCGATCCAGCCGTCCCGCCGCCAGCAGGGCCTGCGCGCTCGCCTGGTCGGGTAGGCGGCGCATGTGCACGGCCCAGTCGGCCAGCGCGCCCGCGCCACCGATGTGGTGACCCGACGAATCACGGCGAACGGGCTCGACGCCCAGGTAAATCCCGGGCGCCAGCCGGGCGTTCACCCGGACCTCGTCCTGGCAGGCCTGCTGTCGGGCTTCGAGCGTGCGGTAGTCCAGGAAGCCCAGGTCCATCGGGCGCTTGACCTTGTAGACGTCCCCTGCCGTCAGGAACACCCACGAGGCGTGGGTCGAACGCAGCTCGACGCTGTCGGCCGTCGCGTTGGGATAGCTCTCGGGGCGCATCAAGTCGGCGACCAGCGGGGGCGTGGCGTCGCTGGCCGCGGCCGCCCCACCCGTGGTCGTGATCCTGGGCATTCTCCACCCCGTTCGCATCACGGCCGCTCGAGCAATTCGTGCAGCGCCAGCAGCGCGTCGATGGTCGTGAACACGCCGACGATACGATCCCCGGCGCCGACCAGCGCCGAGCCGACCTTCTTCTGGATCATGGTCTCCACGACCTCGGCGATGGGCGCGTCGGGGTCGACCACGAACACGTCCTCGACCATCGCCTCCTCGACGGCGACCTTGCCGGCGTCCACCCCCGGCAGCGACGAGACGAGGGTCAGGTCGCGCTCGGACACGACGCCCACCACCCGGCCGCTATCCAGGACCGGCAGGTGTCGGATGTGGTGCGTGCGCATCAGCTCGTGCGCCTCCGCTATGGATCGGTCGCAGCCGATCGTATGCGGGGCCAGGGTCATGTACTGGCGCACGGCGGGGAACTGGCGGACGGGAACGGAGGATGCGGACGTCATGGCGGTTGGTACAAGCAACCTCGGCGCCAGACGGCGAGCCGCCAGTCATGCCGGGCGCGGGGCGGGGCCAGGGAGAGATCGCCGCAGGGTTTGCGCGGCGGCCGGTCCCGGGGCGCGAAATTTTCGCGCGGTGGCGTGGCGCCGGCGATCGCGCCGCCACCGTTCGCTGGTCCCCTGATTGCAGAACGGCGGGACATGGACGCGGACAAGAAGATTGAAACCGACAACCCACAGATGATCCTGGTGGCGACGGATTTCTCCAGCGGCAGCGACCAGGCCCTGGACCAGGCAATCCGCATGGCGAAGGTGCTGGGGGCGCGGGTCGCTCTGGCCCACGTGATCGAGCCGGCCATCGAGTTCCCCATGGGAACGGCGTACTCGGACATCGACGGCGGCTACTTCGCTTCGGTCGACCTGGCGCTGGAGGCGCGCGCCGCGAAGGTAGAGAAGGCCGGCCTGCGCTGCACGACCAAGATCCTGGAGGGGCCGGTGGCCAGCGAGCTCACACAGTGGGCCGGCCAGCTGGGCGCGCGTATGATCATCGTCGGCACGCACGGTCGCACCGGCCTGTCCCATGTCCTGCTGGGCAGCGTGGCAGAGAAGGTCGTTCGCCACGCCGCCTGTCCCGTGCTGACGGTCCCTTATGCCCGGAAGGCGGCGTGACCGTCACGTCGTGGGGAGGTGAGTGACATGAAGATCCTCTGTGGGACGAACTTCGACGCCGGCGCCGAGGCGGCGGCGCGCTTCGCGGCGAATCTGGCCATGCGGACCGGCGGCGCCGTCGAGTTGATGCATGTGTTGCCGCCCATCGATCCTTCCCCCTTCGTCGCGGGGGGCGAGGTGCAGGCGCGGCGCACCGCGGAGATAGAACGCGACGGCGCCACCCGCGCGCTGGCCGATACCAGCGCCACCTTGCGAGCGAGCGCCGGCGTCCCCGTGACCACGCACGTCGAGCCGGGGCCGCCCGATGCGTGCCTGCTGCTGCGCGCGTCTCAGATCGACGCCGACGTGATCGTGCTCGGCATGACCGGAAGGTCCCGCGTCGAACGCTGGCTGCTGGGCAGCGTGGCCGAGCGGGTGGTGCGCCTGAGTGAGCGGCCCGTCCTGCTGGTGCCGCCCGCGACCGAGGTGGGGGCGGCGTCGCATCCCGCGATCTCGAAGGTGCTGGTCGCGCTCGATGATCGTGAGGCGAGCGGCGGCGCGCTGAACTTCGTTCGCCGCCTCCGCGCCCACCGGCCCTGCGACGTGGTGGCCTTGCGCCTGTACTGGCCCATCGAGGAGTACCGCCGCCTGGGGCTGACCGGACCGCGTGATCTCTTTCAAGCGGACACCGAGGTGGTAAAGGATCTGGAGACCAGCGTGCGCCAGCGGGTGGGGACCCTGACCGGCGGCGGCGCTTTCGAGGTCGCCGTGGAGGTGTCCTGGGGCGGGCGCGCGGCCACCATCGTCGAGGTGGCGCGGGCGAGGAAGTGTGATCTGATCGTGATGGGCGCCGAGACGCGCCACGGCCTGTCTCGCCTGTCCCACGCGCCGGTCTCTGACCGCATGGCGCGCCTGGCGCCCGAGATCCCGATCCTGTTCGTGCCCGCCGAACCGGCGGCCAGCCCGAAGGTGACGCCCCTGTCGACCGTGCTATCGGCGACCGACTTCTCGGATGCGGGAAATCTGTCCGTGCGGGCAGCTTACGGATTGCTGGCCGGCCGGGGAGGCGTGGTCGAGCTGTGTCACGTCCACGAGCGGCCGCTGGCCAGTCCCGCGTACGCCTATGACGAGACGGCGGGGCGGCTGAACGACGTCGAGCGTGCCGCCCTGGAGACGCGCTTGCGGGCGCTGGTCCCGCCCGACGCGGCGGAACATGGCATCACCACGCACGTCACCGTGGTCGACGGTGGTCGCGCCAGCACGGCGCTGATACAGGCGGCCGAGCGCCTGCGCGTCGACGCGCTGGTGCTGGGAGGCGGCCGCCACGGCGCCACCCGGCACGCCTTGCTGGGGTCGGTGGCGCAGGCGGTGACCCGCGCCAGCCGCCGCCCCGTCATGGTGGTGCCCAACCCCGCGGAAGAGGCCTGAACTCATGAACCTGCCCCCCATCGCCTTGGCCCACGACGTCTTTCACCAGGGCCGCCATCCCCTGGAGCCCTTCTTCGCGCCGCGTTCGGTGGCGCTGATCGGCGCCACCGAGAAGCCGGGGAGCGTCGGCCGCACCCTGCTGTCGAACCTGCAGGCGTCGCACTTCGGGGGCGCGATCCTTCCCGTGAACCCAAAACGGCAAACCGTGCTGGGATTGCCGGCCTATCCATCGGTGGATGCGGTTCCGGGACCGATCGATCTGGCTGTGATCTGCACGCCCGCGCCCACGGTGCCCGACATCGTCGCGGCGTGCGCCGCCCGCCAGGTGGCGGCGGCCGTCGTCATCTCCGCCGGCTTCCGCGAGACCGGCGCGGCGGGCGTGGCGCTGGAGCACCGGATCGTGGAGGCCGCCCGGCGCGGCCCGATGCGCGTCATCGGACCCAACTGTCTGGGCGTGATGAGTCCGATCAGGGGCCTGAACGCGACGTTCGCCGCGGGGATGGCGAAGCCGGGCAACGTGGCCTTCCTCAGCCAGAGCGGGGCGCTGTTGACCGCGATCCTGGACTGGAGCCAGCGCGAGCAGGTCGGCTTCAGCGCCGTGGTGTCCCTGGGATCGATGCTGGACGTGGGGTGGGGCGATCTGATCGACTACCTGGGCGACGACCCGAAGACGCGCGCCATCGTCATGTACATGGAGTCGATCGGGGACGCGCGCGCCTTCTTGTCGGCGGCGCGCGAGGTGGCGCTGACGAAGCCGATCATCGTGATCAAGGCAGGTCGCAGCCAGGCGGCGAGCCGCGCCGCCGCCTCGCACACCGGCGCGCTGACCGGGTCCGACGAGGTGCTGGACGCGGCCTTTCGCCGCGCCGGGGTGCTGCGCGTGACGAACATCGGCGAGGTCTTCCACCTGGCCGACGTGCTGGGGAAGCAGCCGCGGCCATCGGGGCCACGGCTGGCCATCGTCACGAACGCCGGTGGCCCGGCGGTGCTGGCGACCGACGCGCTGGTCGCGGCGGGGGGGCAGCTGGCCGAGCTGGATGGCGCCACCATCGCCCGTCTGGACGGGGCGTTGCCCGAGGCGTGGAGTCACGCCAACCCGGTCGACATCCTGGGCGACGCCGATCCGGCGCGGTACGCGCAGGCGCTGGAGATCACCGCTGGGGCGGCGGCCAGCGACGGGCTGCTGGCGATCCTGACCCCGCAGGACATGACCGAGCCGACGCAGACCGCGGAGGCGTTGCGGAAGTATTCCCACGTCGCCGGCAAACCGGTCCTGGCCAGCTGGATGGGCGGCGCGGGCGTGGCGGCCGGTGTCGAGATCCTGAACCGCGCCGGGATCCCCACCTTCGACTTTCCCGACGAGGCGGCGGCGACGTTCTGCCAGATGTGGCGCTACGCCGACAACCTGCGCGCCATGTACGAGACCCCGTCACGCCACATCGAAGCCGACGGCGGCCTCGATGTGGCGCGTGCGGTGATCGCCGCGGCCCGCGCCGCCGGCCGGACGCTGCTGGACGAGAGCGAGGCGAAGCAGGTGCTGAACGCCTACGGCATCGCCACGGTCCCCACGCGCACGGCGCACACTGTTCAGCAGGCGATCGAGCTGGCGCGCGAGCTGGGGTTTCCCGTGGTCCTGAAGCTGTGGTCGCGGACCATCACGCACAAGAGCGACGTGGGAGGCGTCAAGCTGGGCCTCGACGATGCGGAGGCGGTCGCCACAGCCTACCGGGAGATCGAACGGGCGGTGACGGCGCTGGCCGGTGTGGCCGCGTTCGAGGGCGTGACCGTGCAGCCGATGGTCGATCGCCGCGCCGGCTTCGAGCTGATCCTGGGCAGCGCGGTGGACCCGCAGTTCGGTCCCGTGCTGCTGTTCGGGGCGGGCGGCGAGCTGGTCGAGGTGTTCCGCGACCAGGCGCTGGCGTTGCCGCCCCTGAACACGACGCTGGCGCGCCGCCTGATCGAGCGGACACGCGTTCACCGCGCGCTGGCCGGGGCGCGCGGGCGTGCGCCCGTGGACCTGGATGTCCTGGCGCGCACCCTGGTCCGCTTCGGCGACCTGGTGATCCAGAACCCCGAGATCCGCGAGATCGACGTGAACCCGCTGCTGGCCTCGGCCGGCGGGGTGCTGGCGCTGGACGCGCGCATGATCCTGCATCCGGCCGGCCTGACGGCCAGCGACCTGCCGCGACCGGCGATCCGACCTTATCCGGTCGAGTACGTTTCACGGGGGCAGCTGTCCGACGGCACGCCCGTGATCATCCGCCCCATCCGCCCCGAGGACGAGCCGATGATGGTGGCCTTTCACGCCACGCTGAGCGAGCAGAGCGTGCGGCAGCGGTACCTGCGGGGCGTGTCGCTGGACGAGCGGACGGCCCACGAGCGCCTGGTGCGCGTCTGTTTCGTGGACTACGACCGCGAGATGGCGCTGGTGGTCGAGCGCTGCCCGCCCGACGGGCCCCGCTGCATCGTGGCCCTGGGCCGCCTGAGCCGCGAGCGGGTGAAGGGGGCCAGCGGCGCCGAGTTCGCGCTGGTGGTGGGCGACCCTTGGCAAGGGCAGGGCGTGGGCCACCAGCTTCTGTCGCGATTGATTGACGTGGCCAGCCGGGAGCACATCGGACGCATCTACGCCGAGGTGTCCGGCAACAACCTGCGCATGCAGCGCCTGTGCGCTGCGCTGGGCTTCACCATCGGTGACGAGGATGCGGGCGTGGTTGTCGCCGAGCGCCGCATCTGAAGGAGTTCGACGTGCCAACGAGACCGTGGCGCATGCACAACAAGATCATCGTGGTGTCGTCGACGCTCCTCGGCGCTCTGGTGGCCGTGGCCATCTTCTTGAGACCGACCCACTCGATTCGTCGCGGCCCCGAGCTGGCCGCCCCCGAACGGATTCCCATCGAGGCGCAGGCGGCGATCGCCAGCAAGATGCGGCGCCACGCTGAACAGCTGCCCGAGTTGGTGTCGCGGGCGGTGGTGCTGGACTACGACGGCGTGGCGCGGGCAGCCGGCGCGATCTTCGACGAGCCGATGCTGGCGCGGCCGCTGGGCGGGGACGAGCTGAACGCGGTCCTACCCGAACGGTTCTTCGTGCTTCAGGACCAACTTCAGGGGGCGGCCCATGCCGCGGTGGACGCGGCGGCGCGCCACGACCCGCATGCGATCGGAGAGGCCGCGGCGAACCTGACACGCATCTGCGTCGACTGTCACGCCGTCTATCTGAACGGCGCGCCCTGACCGAGGCTGGTGGTAAAGTCGGCCCCGCGTGTTGCGGTTTCGCGAGAACGTCACCGAGTACGTCGGCTTCGACCAGGCCTCCAGCGAGGCCCTGCGCGAGGCGCGGCCGCTGGTCGCCCCCCACTTCGGGCCCATTATCGACGACTTCTACGACACCATCGAGGCGCACCCGGACGCCAGGGCCGCCATCACCGGGGGGGCGGCCCAGATCGCGCGGCTGAAGCAGTCGTTGCTGAAATGGATCGACGAGCTTTTCACCGGACCGCACGACGGCGAGTACTTCGTGCGGCGCGCCCGCATCGGCCGCATCCACGTCCGCATCAGCCTGCCGCAGGTGTACATGCTCACGGCCATGGATCGCATCCGGCTGCGCGCCTCTGATGTCTTGCGCGACGCGCCCGGTGTGCCCCCGGCCGCCCTGCGGCGGATGCTGGCGGCGCTGCACCAGATCCTGGACATCGAGCTGGCCATCATGCTGGAGACGTACCGGGACGACCTTCTGGCCAAGAACCGCACCGCCGAGCGGCTGGCGACGATAGGGCAGTTCGCCGCCGGGATCGGCCACGAGCTGCGCAATCCCCTGGGGGTCGTCGAGAGCTCGGCTTTTCTGGTCACGAAGCGCCTGGATCAGCTTCAGATCGACGATCCCGCGATTCGCCGGCATCTGGACAAGATCGCGCTCGAGGTTCGGCGTTCCAACAAGACCATCAACGATCTGCTGGAGCTCGCTCGCAGCAAGCCCTTGAAGCGAGCGGTCGTCGACTGCCGGCAGTTCCTGCTGGACACCATCCCGCTCGCCGGTCTGCCGCCGTCGGTGACGGTCGAGGTGAACGTCCCGCCCGGACTTCCCCTGGATGCCGACGCGGATCAGCTGGCGCGCATCATCACCAACCTGCTCATCAACGCCGGCCAGGCGATGCCGGGCGGCGGGCGCGTGCAACTCGACGCGCGCCGGGAAGGCGCGACCACCGTGCTGCGCCTGGCCGACGAGGGCCCTGGCATCGCTGACGACCTGCGCGAGCAGGTGTTCCAGGCCCTGTTCACGACAAAGGCCAAGGGCAGCGGTCTCGGGCTGTCCCTCAGCCGCCGGATCGCCGAAGCCCACGGGGGCACGATCTCCGTCGAGCCGTCCGAGCGGGGGGCCGCATTCCGGTTGGCCATACCGGACTCGCCGCAGGGGTGACTATCCCACCGAGCGGGGGATTCGCGCGTGCATTGTTTGCGGGCCGAGCATATATTTGAATGCTTCAATCCCGTAACATCCGTGTGGTGCAACGATGATGCGCGTTCTGATCGTCGACGACAATCTGGGTCTGGCCGAGAACATCGCCGAGATTCTGCAGTTCGATGGGCACTCGACCGACGTGGCAGCCAGCGCCGAGGAGGCCATGCCCAAGCTCGCGCAGCTGAGCCCTGACGTGGTCATCACGGACTACCGCCTGCCGGGGATCAACGGCGCCGAGTTCCTGCGAAAGTTCCGAGGAGACGCGCGCCATCCCCACGCGGTGCTCATCAGCGCCTACACCGATGAGACGACCATGAACGAGGCGAAGAGCGCCGGGGCCACGTTCATCGCGAAGCCGGTGGATTTTCAGGTGTTGTGCCGCGTCGTGCGCAACGCCGAAGCCTGAGACGACCACTCGTCCGAACCATCGCCGGGCGCGACCGCATCCGGTGCCATCTTGATCTGGACCTCGGGTGGGTAGAGCAAGGTCCCGTAGGCGGGGCAGGTCTTGATGGCGCGTTCGATGCCGGCGACGTGCCGCTCTGGTGCCCGCCCACCTCGGCGCGGCTGCCCACCCGTCCGGTCGATTCGATCTCGAATTTCATGCTGTCCGCACGTGGACGACGGGCAGGTGGCGGACATTGCTCGACACCATCATCTGGGCAGCCAGCGGCAACGTGTCATGCGGCCGGGCGGTGGTCACCTTCGCCGACGTCATCACCTCTCGAACTTTCATCTGGGCCTCCCTCACCTGCTCCGCGAGCCGAACGGCTGCATGTCGGCCAGCCGCGAACGTAGATGCTGCGGCAGGTGACACGAGTCATGGATCGGTGCAGATGCCAGCGTGATGCCAGCGCCAGACGATGCGGCCGCTGTGCAGGCGCGAAAGGTTTGCGCCGAGGTGCCCCGATGGCGAAGGAAATTCGCGGGCTGGCGGAAGGTCCATCAAGGCGCGCGCCCGGTGGCGACCAGGTCGAACGTCAGGGTCACGTCGTCTTCGACCTTGATCGTTCCTTGCCCTAGCGAGAAGGGGACCAGCCCGTAGTCGGTCTGACGGAGCGTGCATGTGCCCCGGATGCGCAGGGTGTCACCGTCCAAGCCGACCTGGGCCGACAGGGTCAAGGGACGCCGCACGCCGTGCAGTTCGAGCGTGCCGGTCGCGGTGACGTCATGGATGTCCGAGCCCAGCGGGCCGGCGGTCGCTTTGCTGGAATGAAAGACGATGCGGGGGAACCGGCTGGCCTCCAGCGTCCGTCGGATGGCCAGGTCGATGTCGTGGCGGCTCGGTTCGCTCATGTCGTCCAGGATCGACAGCGAATCGGCGCGCACGTTGAAGTCCACGACGGTCGTGTCCATGGCCTCCGGGACCAGGCTGACTTGCCCGCGAAAGTCGCGGGCCGCCAGAAGGTGACGGTGCGTGGAGGACGACAGCAGGCTGGTGCTGTGGGTCTCGACGGTGACGCGACTGCGTCCCCGATCGATGCGGTAGTCCCGTCTGGATGAGAGAGTCCCCTGTTCGGCCCTGACCGGGGCGCAGAGATCGCCCCGCGCGGCCAGCAGCGACGCGCCGAGGCAGATCCACATCGCACGCGACGCACCCGATTTCAGGCGCTTCATATCTGGATCGGCCCTGCAGCCTCGATGCCAGGCCGTATGCCGATGCACGCGTGGCGGCCTCCGTCGCTGATTCGTACGCGCCGACCGCAGAGCTGCGACGTACGGCGCGGCGCTGCGGGGCGCGCTGATGCGGTGAGCAGGGTCGAGCTGGCGGGACACCAGCCCGAATTATTTGCGCGGGGGACCCGTGGCCCACGCCGAAATCTGCACGTGGGCCGCGGTCGGTTAGATGAACGCCAGCCACGTTAGATGGTCCGGCGAGTGCATTCGCGCAAGGCATGCGGACCACGGACGACAGCAAACCAGGGACGGACGATGGGGTGACGGTGCCGGCGGCGACGCAGATCTGGAACGCGGGTCCTCCCGATTCGGACCTGCGGTTCTCACTGAGGCATCTGCTGTTCACACAGATGATTGGGCGCGTGAGCCGGTGGAAGGCCACCGCCGCCATCGATCTGGATCAGCCGGAGCGTTCATGGATCGACGTTGTGGTGGACGCGGCGTCGTTCGATACCGGCGACGCCGAGCGCGACGAGCACATCGGCTCCATCGAGTTTCTAGAGACCCGGCTGCATCCCGAGATCCGGTATCGCAGCACCGCCGTCACGGCGCAACCCGACGGCAACCGCTGGCTCGTCCGGGGTGATCTGACCATCCGGCAGGTGACGTTGCCCGCGACCGTCGAGCTGGAGCGGGACGACCAGAGTGTATGGAGCGCCGATCGCATCATCTTGAAGGGCCGCGCGGTCATCGACCGCCAGGACTTCGGCCTGCGCTGGAATCAGGATCTGGATCGCCAGGGTGTCGTGGTCGGCAACGAGGTCGAGCTGACCATGAGGATCGTGGCCCGCCGCCAGGCGACCCGCTGAACGCCCCCGCGACGCGGATCAGGGAATCGCAGCGGCGCCGCCATGACGGCCCCCACCAGGACCGGCAGGCCGTAAAGCATGTGGTCCCTGGCCGATGACACGCAGCAAGTCAGGTGCCGCCAGCGTCAGGCAGGGCCCGCGTTCCACATACGGACGCCCAGCAGCTTGTCGGCATCTTCACGATGCCGCGCCGGATGCGGTTCGTTTCGAACGCATCAGCCCCACCGTGCAAATCCTGCCCGCACGGCCTGGCGCGACGCACGGTCTGCGCGCCGGGCGGATCTTTCAGCGCCCGGGCCATGGAACGCTGATTGCTGCTGGCCAGCAGGATGGCGACCATGAGATCCGACTGGGACATTCGCGAAGAGGTCCTGTCCGAGCTGGCCTGGGAGCCGGCGGTGAAAGAGAGCCAGATCGGTGTCCAGGTCGTCGGCGGCGTGGTGATCCTGCGTGGCATCGTCGCGACGGCCGCCATCGAGGCGGCGGCGCGGGGCGCGGCCCGGTGGACGCGCGCGCGGCCGTCATCGTCATCGAGGAGGCTGTCAGGCGCGTCGTCGAGCGCCACGCTGCGCCCTGCCGGGAGCAGGTTCACGTGTCGCTGGACGGTGGGCGCGTTCACCTGTCGGGGCCGGTCGCGTCGGGCGAAGACCGGCGCGCGATCCTGGCGGCGTTGCGGGCCTTGCCCGGCGTCGACGCCATCGACGAGCAACTGATCGTCGCGGATTTCCCCGGCAGCCCGGTAGCGTAAGAGAACGGCGGATCTTCCAGCCAGCCGGGCAACGCCGGGTGTTGCCCGCGGTCTACGGCACGGCGGCCAGCGGGACCATGCGCTTCACCGACTTGGCGTTGCCTTTCACGTCGCCGGCCAGCACGGTCACGGGGACGGGCGGCGTCAGCTTGAACCGATACCCCTTCGTGTCGCTCTCCAGGTCGACCTGCTGCCCTTTGTATTCCAGGTGGCGCACGTAGTCCTCGGGCACCAGGCCGTCGCGGACGTTGGCGTGGTGCTTGATCAGGAAGCCGGTCAGCCGCAGCACCAGGTAGTTGTGCAGGCGGTGGCAGCCGTTGCTCTCGCCGCGCTTCACCGAGCGATAGGCCGGCGTCCCGTGCGTGCGGATACGCAGGTCCATCAGCTGGGGCTCGCCGTGCTCGTCGTGCCCGGTGATCTGGTGGTGCACGATGGCGACCAGCCCGTAGGCGGCGTGATACCCCGGGCCGATGATCTCCGTCTTCGGCGCCCAGCCGTCGCCTTGCTTCACCAGCAGGCGGCGGATCGGCATGCCCGGCGCCGGGTGCCACGTCGGCGTGGCCAGCACCTCGGGCCACACGGCGTCGCCCGTCACGGACTCCTTGTACTTCAGCGCCATGCTGCCGTCGGACTTCTGGAACGTCTTCCAGCCGCCGATGGTCGTCGGCCAGCGGCACAGCGCGATGTCGTGATCGCCGTCGTGCGCGTACAGCGTCAGCGTGGGGCGATCGGCGACGGGGGGCTTCCACATCTTGTGCCCGTCCTTGTCCAGCTTCGGGCGGGCCAGCAGCACCTCGCCGCGATCAATCTCGGCGCGCAGTTGCATGTTCGGGCCGTGATACGCCGGCAGCGCTGGCAGGCGGACGGCGACGCTGGGGGGCAGGGGCGCCGGCCCCTTGGGCGGCTTGCGGGCACGCCGCGACTGGGGCGCCGCGGGCGCGACCACCAGCGTGCTGTCCAGGACGGCCTGCGGTGAGGTCCAGCCGAGCGCCTGACTGACGGCCTGGGTGGCCGGCGAGATCAGATCGGGCGCGGGCACGATCTTCGTCGCGGGCGCCGCCGCCACGGCCGGCGCGGCGGCGGGCTCCGCGGGCGCGGCAGGCGGCTTGGCCGGCGGATTCGCCGCGGTCGGTGGCGCCAGCGGCCGGAACTCGGCGCTGTCGATCACGCGGTCCTCGACCGTGCCCTGCACGCCCAGGGCCGAGCCGTCTTCCAGCAGGCCCGTCGCGTCGACGACGCGCTCGCGCAGCGCGCGCAGCAGCGCGCGGAAGTCCTGTTCGCGGCTGTCACCCAGCAGCGCGGTGCGCGTCTCCAGATCGATGCGCCCGTTGTCGGCGATCATCTGCAGCCGCTGATACGTCTTCAACCCCTCGACGGTGCGGCGATCCATGCGGCCCGACTTCGCCTTTGCCGGCAACAGATCTTCGCAGCGCAGGTGCGCTTGCATCGCGATCACGGCCCGCTGCTCGGCCGGCGACAACGGCTTGCGCGGCGGCGTGGTGGCCTGCGCGGGCGGCGGCGGCGCGCCCGCCGGCGCCGGGCCGGTCGGCTTCGCCGGCTCGCCCGGGACCGGGCTCAGCTCGGGATCGCCGGTGGTCGGCTTCTCCGGTTCTTCCGGGGCGATGACACTCTTCGGCGACATCTCCTCGAGCACCTTGTCCTTCACCCGCTCGTGGCAGGCGTGGCGCTTGTTCTCGGCCAGGCGGCGGCGCAGCTGGTTCAGGCTGGGAAAGATGCCGAACGCCTCGAAGAAGCGATCCTCGCGGGCGCGCGCGTACGCCTTGCCGGACCGGAAGCGCCCGTTCGCCAGGTCGATCAGGTACGGGCGCAGCGGCTGCGGTTTGCCCGGCACCTCGGAGAAGACGTAAGGCAGCCAGTCGTCCGACAGATCGATCACGGTCAGCCCGTCGCGCCGCGCGTTCTCGACCGTGGTCTGACCCGCGGCGTGGCCGCCCTCGATCACCATCAGCTCGCCGCCGGCGGCGGGAGGCTGCGCGGGCGCGGGGGCGGGGGCCACCGGGGGCGCGGGCAGGGCGCGCGCGCCGTCGACGAGAAACATGGTCAGGGCCAGAGCCGTCGCGCTGACTTTCGCGCGGCCGGCACGGGGGCGACCGGAGCCTGAACTTCCCTGGCTCCGGCGCCGTCGGTGCGTCGCCATCACCGGCCAAAGCGTAGGGGGTGCCACTGTCCGATTCAAGGGATCGAGAGGCGATTCATGCGGAATCTATGACGTTTTGCCGGCCTACCGCGTCGAGAAGTTGCCGCGATGAGAGTGGCGGATTGTTTGCGCCGCGCGCTGTTCGCCTGGAAGGAATCCCTCGCTGCCGACCATTGAGATGGGACATGAGCGCAGGTCAGGGGCAAGGGCATGCAGGCGCGCGCAGGGGCATGGTCATGGCGGCTTGTCTCGTCGTCGTGATGGCCGGGACGGCTGGCTGTGGCGGCGCAAGAGGCGCGTCGGGAGCGGTGGTGATGGGCGGCGGTGGCAAAGGCGGAACCTCCTTGGGCCCGGGCGGCGCGGGAGGCGTCGCGG
>Ga0207652_10001423_pt1 | contig 21202 bp, 18 predicted proteins | sample KBSC63BmetaG_FD_184334 | JGI IMG/M metagenome (GOLD analysis project Ga0207652, IMG submission 184334) | Corn rhizosphere microbial communities from Kellogg Biological Station, Michigan, USA - KBS C6-3B metaG (SPAdes) (version 2) | ecosystem: Host-associated > Plants > Roots > Rhizosphere ... | reverse complement strand
GCATGCCCTGCGCCGGATCTCGGCGCGGCGTTCGTTCTGGAGCCGGATCTGGCGCTGACGCGCGCGCGCGGCGTGACGTCAACCGGGCGGCAGCGCGCGGATGCGCTGGCGCTCCAGTAGCTGCTGCTCGGATAGCCGCGCGTCGTAGATGGAACGAACGTCCAGCGTGCGCGCGATCAGCGTGGCGGTCGCCACCGCGATCAGCAGCGGCAGGATCAGGCCGCGCGCCTGCCCCGTCAGCTCCATCACCAGCACCGCCGCCGACACGGGCCCCTGCGTGGTGGCCGCCAGAAAAGCGCCCCCGCCGATCAGCGCGCAGGCGCCAGGCGGGGCGCCCGGCCACACCCACGTCCACGCCGCCCCCAGCGCGCCGCCCAGCAGGGCGCCGGCCGTCAGCGACGGCGTCAAAAGCCCACCGGGGACGCCGCTGCCCAGGCAACCGATGGTGACGACCGGTTTCATCACCACCAGGACCGCGAGCAGGGGCAGCGCCACCCGACCGGCGATCGCCAGCTGCGTGACGTCGTGACCGTTCCCCAGCAGCTGCGGGAACAAGATCGACAGCGCCCCCAGCAGCGCCAGGCCGGCGACCGGCGCGAACATCCGCGCCAGCCCGTGCGGCTTCACGCGGTCGGACCACGCGATGGCGCGCACGAACGCGACCGAGGCCAGGCCCGCGATCGGTCCGGCCACGGCCGACCACGCCAGGAGTGACGCGGACACGGGGTAAGGCGGAACCAGGTAGGTCGGGACGTCGGGCAGGGCCAGCCTGGCCACCAGGGTGGCGACCAGCGCCGTCAGCATCGCGGGCAGCACCATGCGCAGGGCCAGCACGCCCCGCATCACCTCGATCGCGAAGAGGGCTCCCCCCACCGGCACGCCATAGGCCGCGGCCAGGCCAGCGCCCGCGCCACACGCCACCAGCAACCGCCGCTGCTCGTCGGAGAATCGCGCGCGGTCGCTGAGCGCGTTTGCCAGCACCGCCCCCGCCTGCTTGGGCGCGCCCTCACGGCCCAGCGAGGCGCCCAGGCCCACGACGATCACGGACAGGACCGCGCTGCCCAGGGTGCGTAGCCGGGGCACGCGCCCGGCGGTGAACCAGATGGCGGTCGTGGTCTCGATGCCGTTGCCGCTGGTCAGACGGCCCAGCAGCAACTGCCCGACCGCGGTGACCGCGCCGGCAGCGGCCAGCACCACCAGGTGACGCGCTGCCGAGGCGCGCGCCGCCGCCTCGAGAATCCCGGGCGCGGCAGGCCAGGCCAGCCGTTGCACCGCCTCGAGCAGCCAGGTGAGCACGATGGCGCTGGCGCCCGTACCGACGCCGGTCAGGACCACCGCCAGCCAGAACGCCGCCGCCCGCGGGTGCGCCAGCGTCGCCAGCGACGCGGAGGCTGCGGTCACGGGCTCGCGGGAAGGTGCGCCGCGCATCAGAGCTGGTTCCTAGCACCACCGATCCGCGCACGGGTAAAACGTATCATCGGCCTCCGCCGTCCGGGCGACGTGTTCAGCCGGGCGTGTGGCAACAGGCTTCGATGTTGTGGCCGTCGGGATCCAGCACGAACGCGCCGTAGTAGTCCTTGTGATAGTGCGGGCGCAGGCCGGGCGGTCCGTTGTCGCGGCCGCCGGCGGCCATGGCGGCGCGATAGAAGGCGTCGACCGCGGCGCGCGTCTCGGCGTGGAAGGCGATGTGGATGTGCGGCGCCTGCGGGGTGCCCTGGTTCATCCAGAAGTCCGGCTTGGGCGGCACGCCGAACCCCAGCACCACGGCGCCGCCGGTGAACTCGACCGGAATCTCCATCATCATCTTGTATCCCAGCGGCGCCAGCGCCTGCTCGTAGAAGCGGCGGCTCTTCGCCGGATCACTGACCGTCAGCCCCGTGTGGTCGATCATGCGCGCCTTTTTACCACGCGTGCTTTGGCGCTGGACCCAGGCGCCGCTGGCGGAGCGGCGACCTTGCGAACGGTATCCCACGTCCGCGTCGTGATGCCCGGGCCGAACGTCTTCTGCAACAGCGTCATGAACACCGGGCCGCGCGGGCCCACCACGTAATCGCTGAACACCTCGCGGTCGCTGATGTGCAGGATGCGCACGCCGTCGAACTCGATGGGCAGCTTCGGCGGGCGGGCCGGGGCCTCACGCAAGAACGTCACCACCCGTTTGGCTCCCGCCGGCCCACCGAAGGCGCGGAAGGGCTCCGCCGCCAGCAGCGCTTGCAGGGCATCGATGGGGCGCACCAGCGTCATGAACTCGCGCGCGACGGCCTTCTTCAGGGCGGCCTCGATCTTCTTCTCCAGCGCGGCCTCGGAGGCGGAGGCGGCGGTGAAGGTGGCGTTACCGCTCGACAGCAGGGTCTTCACGTCGCCGAAGCCGGCCCCCTCCAGGCAGGCCTTCAGCGCCGGCATCTGCAGGTTCATGGGACTGACCCCGCGCAGGAAGGCGGCGTAGCGTCGGTTCGGCACCGGCTTCGTCTACCGCGCCGACGGGCACCGCTCAACGTGGCGGCCGCGTTCAGACGACCGCGAAGATGCCCCGCAACGGGATGCGCCGCCGTCCTCCCGCGTACACGACCACCTCGCCCCCGTCGCGCAGGATCCGCTTCAGCTCGGTCGTCAGGATGCGCAGCCGATCGTAGCGGGCGCGGTCGAAGCCGCACGCGGGCGTTGCGGGCGTGGCGGGCGGGCCCTCGTTCCACGGCGCGACCTCGCCCGCCCGTACCGACAGACGGCGTGCCTCGGCCGCGGCCGGTTCGCGATAAAGGATATCGCTGTCGTGCAGCAGGCCCAGCCAGCGCGCCCTGCGAAGGGCCCGGTACGCCTGCGCCGCCGCGCGCTCCAGATGGCGGGCGACCCGCTCGGGATCCCACGCGTGATCGTCCCCGCCGCTCTCGGCCGCCGCCGCCTCGCGCTCGTCTTCCTCCTGGGCGGCCACCACCGCGATCAGGTGACGCGCCAGCAACAGCGCCCGCCGGCGCGCCGGCTCACGCGCGTCGATCGCCGCCGCGTGGCGGGCCACCAGCAGGGACCAGCCGGCGCTGAACACGGGCTCGTCCGGCGTCCACAGCGCCGACACGCCCACGGCGTGGGCACGAACGGGCAGCGCCGGCGGCGCACCATCCAGCAGCGCGGCCAGCGCCCCCAGCGGCCGCAGCGAATACTCCGACGGCAGCGGGCCGATGCCATGCCCGTCGTCCGCCGTCGCGCCGGCATCCTCGAACGTCGCGGCGCTGTACCAGACGCGCGGATCGCCGGCCGTCAGCTGCACGTTGTAGGGCGGATTCAGCGCCTTGATCGTCTCGTTCTCCAGCAGCGCCGCCTCCAGCGCGCTGGCGGTTACCGTGACGGCGATGTCGCTCACCTGGGTCAGCATCTCGGGCGCCAGCAGCTTGCCCGTGCGGCCGATGAAGTGACTGGTGGTGCGCTTCCTCAGGCTGGCCGCCTTGCCCACGTACAGGACGTCGCCGTTGCGGCGCAGGAAGCGGTACACGCCTGGTTGATCCGGCAGCGTTCGGAAGCGCTGGCTGTCGATGGGGTAGGTCGGCTTCTTGGCGCGCGTTCGCGGCGGCACCTTCTCGCCCAGCCAGCGCTGCAGGTCCTCCCAGCTGTCCACGCCCCGCGTGGCCAGCTCGGCGCACAGGCGCTGCCACACGAAGGCGGTCGCCTCGACGTGGCCGCGGGCTCGCCTGGCCAGCGCCACCCCGTGCCCCAGGTAGCCCGCCAGCGCGCGCAGGCCCAGCCGCGGCAGCTGCGGGTACAACCGGTTCGCGATCGCGAAGATGCATACGGTGTCGAAGGGGAACGCGCCCGCGGGCTCGAAGCGCGCCGCCCACTCGCGCAGGAACGGCAGCTCGAAGCGCGCGTAGTGGATGGCGGTGGGGATGGGCGCCGTGTCCGGGACCGCGCTGCGCAGGCGCCGCCAGGCCTCGCCGTCCGCGATGGCGGTCTGGGCCGCGTCGGGCTGCCAGCCGGTCAGCTTCCGGATCTGGCCTGGCACCGTGTGGCCTTCCGGCAGCGCGATCCAGTGCGCCTCGCAGGCGCGCGGCTGGTCCTCGCCTGCCCGCACCACGCCCCAGCCCATCTCCAGCACGTGACCGAAGGCGGGGCTGGCGCCCGTGGCCTGGCAGTCCAGCACCAGCACGTCCAGGCCAGCGAGCGACCGCATGGCACAGTGATGAAGGCCGACAGCCGCGCCGTCAAGGCGCCGTCGTGGTGGTCAGGTTCTCGCGAGGTGACCGTGCCGTCAGGCCGCCAGACGAGCCAGCCCCTTGCCCACCAGCGACACCAGCGCGTTCAGCACCAGCTCCTCCGCCAGGTTGAACTTCGCCGCCACGCCCAGGATCGCCGCCGTCGCCACCGGTCGATCCAGGTTGGTCAGCACGTCCAGCTCCAGCGGATCGAGGGCGTGCTCGACGGACAGGTTCTGGCCAAACAGCCGAGCCCGGATGCTGGGGGGAACGTCGGTGCCCAGGGCGCGGCTCTCGAAGACGGCGACCGGGCCGGTGCGGACCACGCCCCCCTCGCGCAGCCGCGCCGGCAGCGTCCGATCGCGCGCCAGCCGTTCGGCCGCGAAGATCGCCTCGAGCTCGGCGCCCGCGGCGCGCGTGGGCGGTCGCGCATCGTCGACGCGCGACCAGGGCGAGGCCTGGCTCCACTGAAAGGTCAGCAGCACCGACACCACGCGCGTGTAGCCATGGGCACGCAGGTTCGCCGCCCAGGCGTCCACCGAGCGCAGGAACGCCGCCGGATCGGCGCCGTCGGCGTGGCCGATGGCGTAGGCCTGGGCGGCGTGCGTGCGCAGGCGCAGCACGTGGATGTCGATGGCGGCGTCGCCCAGCCAGCGGCGCAGGCGCCGCTCCAGCGGCTCGGCGTCGCTCTCGCCGAACTCGGTGACGATCTGGGCCACGCCGGCCGGACCCATGTGCCGCGGCAGCCCTTCGATGATGCGCCGCTGGACCTCCTCGCCGCTGGGCCCGCCGTCGCGGAACCCCACCCGCTGCTCGGGCGCCGGCACGAAGGGCGGATTGGCGGTGATCAGGTCGAACCGCCTGTCGGCCACCGGCGCGTACAGATCGCCTTGCAGCGCCTCGACGTTCATCAGTCCGCGCGCGCGGGCGTTGAAGGCGGTGCACTGCACGGCGCGCGGATTGATGTCCACGGCGGTGACGTGCTGGGCGTGCGCCGCCGCCAGCAGGGCGTGGATGCCCGAGCCGCAGCACAGGTCCAGCACGCTGTCGACGCGTCTGCGCAGCGTGACCCGCGCCAGCCAGCGGCTGTCCGTGCCCACGTACATGACGCGGTCGTGGGGATCGCTGCCCTGGGCGTGCGGATCCAGCTCGTGGCTGGCGTGATCGGAGACGATCAGATCGAGACCGACGGGGTACAGCGAGGCGTGCACGCGCGCCGCCCCGGCCTCGCGTCCCAGCAGCCCACAGTCGGCCAGCGCCTGCTGCTGGGACTGATCGAACAGCTGATCCAGCTCTTCGCTGGACAGCATGCCTTGAAGGACGAACAGGTCGATCGCGGAGGCCAGGGGATCGCGCGGGTGCAGCCGCTCCGAGCGGTAGATGGGGGCGGCCCGCAGCTGCAGGTCGTTCAGGTCGTCCAGCCCCAGCCGGGCGCGGACCGCTTCTTCCGAGAAGCCCAGCGCGGCCAGCCGCCCCAGGACGCCCTCGAACCCGGCCGCATCCGCGTCGAAACCGATCGCCATGGTCCCACGGTAACCCCGGCCCTGCGCGTCAGCCAGAATTCGGAAACGTGAAGATCGGCGGCCGCCCTGACTGCATCGTCAAGGAAGCGAGGGCGACGACAGCGACGCCGGCGGGTGGCCAGGCGCCCCGGAGGCCTGCCCGGGCGATTCCGTGGGATGCGGCAGCAGGCGCGTGCCGTTCCAGGTGGGCCGGCGCTTCGACTTGTTGCCGCCGGCCGTGCCGAAGTCGAACGCGGCGTCGCAGGCCGCGCCACCGCTGCCGTCGAACAGCTGATAGCGCGGGACGAAGTGTCCCGAGCGCACGAAGTCCGCCGGGCTGGTCGAGGCGTCGTTCAGCTTCGGGTTCACGTCGAACAGTCCGTCCGAGGCCACGCGGTAGCACTGGGACACGAACTGTGAACAGAACAGGCTGTCCGGCGTCGCGTGCGCGTCCCTGGCCTTCAACGTCCGCCCCAGCAGGATGCGAAACCCCAGACCCAGCAGCGGCAAGTAACCATAGCGGGTGCCCAGCAACGTCAGCGCCGTGTCCAGCAGCTTCTCCTCGAAGGCGCTGTCGCCGAACCCGTCGACCCGCGACCACCAGTCGACCTTGCCGTTGTAGCGGCAGACCATCTTGCTGACAGGCAAGATCTCCACGCCGCGCGTGTCGGCCTGGAACGCCACCACCCGATCCTTCCAGCGCGCCAGGATCGCCACGTGCGAGTAGGGTGAGTCCGACAGCGACTCGATCACGTGGGACAGCATGTAGTTCCCGCGGAACAGCAGCAGATCGCCGGTGCGAATGTGCTGCCGCCAGGCCTGATAGCTGACGCCCTCGGTGGGCGGCTGATGGATCTTCCAGCGCTTGCCGATCCGCCGGCGGTCCCTGGGCGACGGGGCCGCGACCAGCGCCCGCCGGGCGGCGTGCGGCGCGCCAGCCGGCAGCGGGCCGGTCAGGTGAGCCAGCCCTGCATCTTCGGTCGAGGTGACAGACATGGATTTCCGCTCCTGTGGACAAAACGCGGCCGGGCGGATCAATTCCCGCCCCGCCCGCATTTTTCGATTGTACGCCCGTGGCTGGCCGCTCCGGGAAGGCCCGTCACGGCGATGCTTGGGCGACACACCCGGGCAGCAACATGCGCGCCAGGGCGGCGGGGGCACGTACGCCGCGCTCGCTCATCCAGGCGGCGCCGCGCGGATCGCCGCAGGCCAGCTCGGCCGCCGCCACCAGCAGGGCCAGGCCATGCGTGTTGGCGCTGGAGAGGGCGCGGTTCAGCCAGGCGTCGGCCCGGGCGGGCCGGCCCGCCACACGCTCGATCCCCGCGTACGCCGCCGCGGCCAGGGCGCGGTTCCAACCCCCACCCTCGTGCCACACGCGGCGCGCGCACCGCCGCGCCACCGCCAGCAGCTGCTCCCGTTCCTGGCCAGTCTTGCCATCGGCCTTCGCGATCGCGGCGCGCGCCTTCAGGTGCAGCCCCACGATGCGCGCGTGCGGCAAGTGCAGCAGGCCCGAGCCCGCCAGCGCCGGCCAGGTCCGCTCCATGCGGTCCCACGCCTCGCCGGTGGCGCCGGTGTACAGGTCGATCTGCGTACGGGCGATCAGCTCGTACCAGTGCTGGATGTGGTAGCCGTGCGACGACCAGGGCTTCATGGCCTCGTCCAGATCGTGGCGCGCGCGGTCGGGCTCGTCGCGCAGCAGCCACAAGGTGTTGGTCACGCCGGTGCGGAGCGTGGTGGCCGCGTACAGCGACCCGCGATCGTGCGCCTCCCTGATCCCCTCGCTCGTTCCGCTCTCGAAGCGGGGCAGCTCGCCCAGGTAGTACAGGCACTCCAGCGAGTACTGCCGCACCGCCGCCAGCTCCCAGTGGGTGCCCACGCAGCGCTCGCGGAAGATCTGCTCGGCGGTGGTCAGGTGACCCAGGCCCAGCGCGAACTGCCCGTGCAGGTGGCTGCTCAGCCCCTTCATCAACGACACGATGCCCAGCGTGTGCGGCTGGCCCGTCTCCTCGGCCAGGCGGGTCGCGCGCTCCAGGTGTCGACCGGCCCGGCGGTAGTTGCCCACGGCGGCCGCGTAGGCGGCCTCGCCCGCGATGCCGCGCGCCACCCGCGGCAGGTCGCCGCTGCGCAGGGCCAGCAGCAGGCCGCGCGCCTGGAAGTGGGCGCCCTGGAAGTGGTCGGTCAGCCCCAGCCCCGATGACAGCGACCAGCACAGGTCGATGCGCGCCAGCTCGTGCGCGGCGATGTCGTCGGGCGCGCGCCGGCGGAAGCGCAGCCCGCGCAGGCGCAGCACGGCGCGCAACCACAGCAACTTGCGCAGCGGCTGCTGCGCGAACTCCAGGCCGGCCGCCTCGACGGCGGTGAACGCGGCGATCAGACCCTCGTCGACGTTGCCGGCGCGCAGCAGCTCCTCGACGGCGCGTCGGCGCAGGTCCAGGGCGCGCGCGCCGGTGGCCCGGTCCGCCGCCGCCAGGTAGTGGCGGGCGGCGGCCGGCCCGCGCCCCGCGTTCGACAGCGCGTCCGCCATGTTGACCTGCAGCTCGTTGCGCTGCTCGTCGGTCCACAGGCCCATGGCCAGGGCGTTGTTGTAGTGGCTGGCCGCGCGGTCGAAGGCCAGCGCGGCCGCCGCCTGGCGCGCCGCCGTCGCGAAGTGGACCGCCGCGCGCTCGGGGGCGCCGGCCTCGCGCCAGTGCTCGCCCGCGCCCAGCACGTCGCCGCCGTCCTCGAACGCTTGCGCCAGCCGCTCGTGGACCTCCTTCGCTTCGCCCGCCGACGTCAGCGCGCCCATCACCACCTGCCGTACGCGATCGTGGGCGATCACCACGACGTCATCTCCCCCTTCGGAACCGGAGTGGACCAGCCGGGCGGCGCGCAGCTCGTCCAGCAGCCGCGCCGTCTCGGGGCCGTCCAGCTCGGTCGCGCGCCGCACCAGCCGCAACGGCACCGGCGCCCCCGCGACGGCCAGCACGCGCAGCAGGCGTATGGCAGCCGGTGGCAGCTCGCCGATGCGCGCGCTCAGCACGCCCTCCAGCGTGGCGGGCGCGCCGTCGTCGGTGGTCGTGCGCGCCGTGCGCACCAGCTCGCGCAGGAACAGGGGATGGCCGGCGGACTCTTGCACCAGGCGGGCCGCCTCCTGTTCGCCGGGGGGGCCGCCATGCGCGCGCAGCAGGTCGCGCGCCAGGGAGCGGGCGGCCTCGGGATCCAGGTTCCCCACCAGCACGCTCTGCTCGCCCAGCTCCGGCGGAAACAGGCGCTCGGGCTCCCCCTCGCTCGCGCCCACCGTGCGCAGGGTTCCCAGCAACAGCACCCGGGGCGCGTCCTCGCGCGCCGACAGCAGCTCGCCCAGCAGCGCGACCGAGTCGCGATCGGCCCACTGCAGATCGTCGACGAACGCCACGATGGGCGCGCGCTTGCCCGTGGCCGTCATCAGCTCGCGGAACGCGGTGAACATCGCGCTGCGCACCTCGGCCGGGTCCAGCGCCAGCGGCTCGCGCCGGGCGCGCGCGAACGCGGGCACCCGGCCCAGCACCGGGAACGCCTGCAGCAGCAGGTCGGCGCGACGGGGCAGCAGGCCCGTCACCGTGGCCCCGTCCAGCCGCCGCAGCTCGCGCGTCAGCGCGTCGACCAGGCCGTCGACGGCCTTGAAGGGCAGCAGCTCGCGCTCGTAGCAACGCGCCGTCAGCCGCAGGGCATCGCCGGCCGCGGCCGGGCCGTCCAGAAAGGCGCGCACCAGGGACGACTTGCCCACGCCGGACTCGCCCCGGACGATGACGGCGCGCGGACCACGGCCCGCGCGCACGTCAGCCAGCGCGGTGGCCAGGCTCGCCAGCTCGTGCGTCCGGCCAACCAGCGGCACCTCGACGTCGGGCGCGGGCCGCGGCCGCGCGCTGGTGGCCGGCGCGGCCAGGCAGGCCAGCACCTCCGCGCCTCCGGGCCGGCGCGCCGGGTCGGGGTCCAGCAGGTGATCGCACAGCTGGGCCAGGTCCGCGGGGGCATCAGGCTGCAACGCCGCCACCGCCGGCGGCCGCCCGTGGTTCTTGTGGTACAGGATCTCGTGCGGGCGCCCCTCGAAGGGCAGCCGGCCCGTCAGCAGCTCGAACAGGATCACGCCGAAGGCGTACCAGTCGACGGCGGCCGTCACCGGCGCCGGCATCGCCTGCTCGGGCGCCATGTACATCGGCGTGCCGGCGCCCACCATCGTCGTCTCGTCGGACGCCGTGCTGGCCAGGCCGAAGTCCAGCAGCACACCCCGGCCCTGCCGCGTGATCAACATGTTCGACGGCTTCACGTCGCGGTGCACGCACCCCGCCTCGTGCAACGCCATCAGCCCCTGGGCCAGGTGCGCCAGCGCCGGCCGCAGGCGGGGGTTGGCGCCGTCGACGGGCGCTGACGGCACGTCGGGCACCGTGTGGGGGCCGACCGCCGTCGAGTCGCCCGGCCCCGGCGACAGCAGCACGGGCGCGGCGGGCGACGCGGCGGGCGCATCGTGACCGCGCACGTAGGCGATCAGGTCCACGCCGTCGACCAGCTCCATGGTGAAGAACCACTGGGCCTCGTGCGCCACCAGCTCGCCCAGGCGCACCAGGTTGGGGTGGCGGATGTCCGCCACGCTGCGGAACTCGCGCTTGAACCGCAGCAGCGAGTCGGGGCTGACCAGGGGCAGCAGCTTCAGCGCCACCGACGAGGCGTTCACCGTGTCGTACGCCTCGTACACCACCCCCATCCCGCCGTGGCCGATCAGACGGATCAGCTGGAAGCGTTCGGTGCCGCGAAAGGAATACGGACCGCCATCCATGGATCGCCGGAGTTTGCTACATCCGTGCGCCGCTGGCGTGGCTCAATTGCGCATCCCGTGCCGGACTGCGCGTGAACGGCGTGCGCCGGCCGCGGCCGTGCGGGCGCGCGCCCGGGGCGGCCGCACCAGCGTTCCGGCGCGGGCGCCGGCGATGACGGTGCGGATGGCCAGGGTCAGCCAGGTCGTATCCAGCCGGCTGGCGGAGCCGCGGGCGTCGGCGAGCGCGCGCACCAGCTCCAGGAGCAGCCGCGCCTCCGTCCCCGGCGGCAATTCGCCCCGTTCGATGGCGCGCGTGACCATCGATCTCCACTGGTCACGGCGCCCGTCCACCGCGTCGCCGATGATCGCCTCGACCTCGGGGCCGTGTCGCTCGTCCAGCAGGCGGGCCCAGGCGCGCCCCTCGACCCTGCGACCGAAGGTGAATCGCCGCGCGAAGGCCTGAAACAGATCGCTCTCCAGCCGCCCTGTGTCGGGCAGCGGGCTGTCGCGAAGGGGCGCCCGCATCTGCTCCACGACCGCGGCGAGCAGCGCCGTTCGGTCCGGCCAGCGCCGGTAGATGGTGGTCTTGTTGACGTTGGCCGCCGTCGCGACCGCGTCCATCCGAAATCCGGCGTGGCCCGAGCGCGCCAGCTCGCGGAGCGCGGCATCGAGCACGCGCCGCACCACCTGCGCGCTGCGCCCCCCGAGGATTCCCTGGGTGCGGCGCGCTGACCCGACCGGACGGCCCATGGGGCCCGACGCTAGCATGAGGCCGGGGCCTGCCTGCGCCGCGGATGGCAACCGGTCGTTGCCTTCCCCGCGGCCTCGCGTTAGACCGGGGGCTACAAGATGGCAACAAAGAGTTGCCATCAGAAAGGTCCCATGCCCTGGTACAGCGTCGCGGCGCACTTCTTCGGAGGCGTGTTCCTGGCCAACTTCGCCCCGCACTTCATCGCCGGCGTGTCCGGGCTGCCGTTCTACACGCCGTTCGGAACGCCGCCCTTCCGGGGGCTGTCGTCGCCGGTGGTGAACGTCCTCTACGCGCTCTTCAACCTGGCGGTGGCCTACACGCTGCTGGCGGTGGTGGGCGGCTTCCAGCCGCGGCGGCCCGCCCCCGTCGCGCTGGCGGCGGCAGGCTTTGCCCTGGCCTCGGTGGGGATCGCGCGCAGCGCCGCCAAGCTGCGCCGGGCCTCGGCCTCGCAGCGTTAGGCCCTGCCGGCCGCCCAGAAACGGCGCTGCCCGTGCTTTCTTCGCTGGCCGCATCACGAAGATTTTGTGTACAGTTGACGTTCGCTCCGTCCGATGGGCTCTTGGTGGGGGCTTTGCGTCGCGTAGGCAGTTGTAAGACACGCGCCCCCGGCCGGGTCCGCCGCCTACGTCGTCCCTGAACACCAGGTCGATCTCCCCGCGACTCGTGAGGTACCGCCATATGTCGTCACGGCTCGAGTATCTGGCTGCCGTCGCCATCGTGGCGGCGGGCGCCGCCGCGTCCGGCTGCAATGGAAAGCTGAACGTGGCGTCGTCGGACGCGGCGATGATGCCCCCCACCACCACCGACCCGCCGCCCGACGCCGGCGCCGCCGTCCCCTTCGAGCCAGTGCCCGCGTCGTTGTATGTCGCCAAGGTCAAGAACCTGATGCTGGGGCTGCCCGCCTCGGACGAGGAGATCGCGGCCGTGACGGCCGATCCCACCGCCCTGCGCGGGCTGGCCGATGCCTGGTTCGTCCGCCCCGAGGCGCAGGCGAAGCTGTCGACGTTCTTCGCGAAGGCGTTCCAGCAGACGCAGATCGGCCAGAACGATTTCCTCGATCAGCTTGGCGTGCCGACCGTCTCCAGCCTGCCCGTGTTCAGCCAGGCCCAGGAATCGATGTCCCGCACGGCGCTGCGGGCCATCGCTGACGGCACCTCCCTGGCGCAGACGCTGACGACGCACACGTTCATGATGACGCCGTCGCTGATGTCGCTGTACCTGGCCCTGGACCAGACGCAGGTCGACGACGCGGGCAAGCTCTCGGCCAGCTTGCCGATGCCGGACGGCACGTTGAGCACCAGCCAGACGTTCTGGATCACCTACCGCCCGCCCGTCGATCCCAACGCCATGCCCGTGGTGGCCAACCCCATCCCCCTGTCCGAGACGCTGGATCCCAGCAGCCCGAACTTCATGCACTTCGCGGCGCCGGCCGCCTTCACCTGCAGCATGCCCCAGCTGGACGACACGGGGCACGTGATGGTCGACGACAAGGGCGCGGCGGTGAAGGCCACCGTCAGCTACAACCAGCGCAAGTACACCAACGTGGGCAGCGCCTTCCTGGCGCTGTTCGGGTTCGCCAGCCGCAACTTCGTGAACGACCCCAGCGATCCGAACGGTCCGCCCACGCTGACGGTGCCCAGCGACGTCACCGCCGACAAGAAGTCGCTGTACAACTACAACTGCAGCAGCGACGTGTCGTTCACGCCGCCGAACATCACGGCCGACGACGTGGTGTGGCGGCCGGTCACCGTGCGTGCGCCGCAGACCGGCGAGCGGCTGACCGCCTTCTACAGCCTTCCCACGCTGCGCACCGCGAACGAGCTGGTGGTGCGCACGCCGCGGGTGGGGTTCTTCTCGACGCCGGCCTTCTTCGCGAACTGGCCCACGAACAACAGCAATCAGCAGCGCGACACCCTGAACCAGGCGCTGATCGTCGGCATCGGCCGCAGCATCAACCCCGTCGACAAGGGGACCTCCACCGTGCTGGATACGGGGAAGGACGGCCAGCACTCGGACCCCACCAGCCCCTGCTACAGCTGCCATCAGACCATGGATCCGATGCGGAACGTGTTCCGTCAGGCGTACACCTACTCGTATCACGCCCAGCACGATCCGGCGCAGCTCTACTCGACGGCGTCGTTCGACTACCTGGGCCAGAAGTCGGCGCTGGCGTCGCTGGACGACTTCGGGAACGCGCTGGTGACCCACCCGCTGTTCCCGACCGCGTGGGCGCAGAAGCTCTGCTACTACGCGAACTCGACCGCCTGCTCGGAGGACGATCCCGAGTTCGTCCGGGTCGTGCAGGCGTTCACCGCCTCGAACTACGACTTCCATACCCTGGTGGTCGAGCTGTTCTCCTCCCCGCTGGTGACGGGCCAGGCCGCGACGAAGACGTGGCGGGACGTCGGCGAGACGGTCAGCATCGCCCGCCAGGACCACCTGTGCGCGGCCCTGACCAACCGCCTGGGGCTGAGCACCAGCGTTTGCGCGGGCATCTCGGACAAGACCACGGCCACCGCGGTCGCCAACAACATCCCGCTGGACGGCTACCTGCGCGGCGCCGAGGCGCCGGCGCTGTCCACCTCGGCGACGCCGTTCTATCGCGGCGCCGCGGAGGCGCTGTGCAACTACGTGGCGGGCCTGACCATCGACAAGACCAACAGCCGCTACTCCAGCGCCAAGAAGGACGCCGCCATCACCGACTTCGTGGGCAACATCATGGGCGTCGCGGCGAGCGATCCGCTGGCCGCCACCATGACCCAGTTGCTGGCGGAGCACTACGGCGCGGCCATGGCCGCCGGCGCCAGCGCCACGGACGCGCTGAAGTCGACGTTCGTCAGCGCCTGCCTCTCCCCCACGTCGGTGGCCATTGGCCTCTAGGAGCACCATGAACGTCGCGAATCGCCGCCAGCATCTGAGGTCGTGGCTCTTCGGCGCGGGGGCGCTGGGGCTACGTTCCATGGCCACCGGGCTGCCGGTGTCCTTCCTGCTGAACCCGCGCTCGGCGCGGGCCGCCGACGCTTGCGCCAGCCCGCAATACCTGATCCTCAGCATCTCGTCGAACGGCGACGCGCTGAACTGCAACGTCCCCGGCACCTACGATCTGCCGTCGACGTTCGCGTCGGGCACCGTGAACCACTGCGATCCCACCGACATGTCGATGACGGCGACCAGCCTGAAGCTCAGCGGCACCCAGTGGACGGCCGCCAAGCCCTGGGCCAGCCTGCCGCAGGCCACCCTGGATCGGACGGTGTTCTTCCATCACCTGACGGGGACGGCGAACCACGGCGAGCTGGGGCGCGTGCTGGAGCTGTTCGGGGCCCTGCGGCGCGGCCAGTGGATGCCGTCCTACTTCGCGTCGACGTTGCAGACTTGCCTGGGAACGGTGCAGCCGCAGCCGGTGACCATCGGCGGCGAGCAGGTCTCGTTCGGGGGGCAGTACCTGCCCAAGCTGACGCCTACCGGCCTGAAGGCCGTGCTGTCGCCGCCCACCGGCGTGGCCGCCCAGCTGCAGGCGCTGCGGGACGACACGCTGAACAAGATCAACGCCGCGCTGAAAGAGAACCGCGCCCAGACGACGGTCGAGCGCGCCTACCTGGACAACATGGCCATGGCCCAGTCAGACCTGCGCACCATGGTGCAGCAGGTGGCCAGCGACCTGTCCATGATCACCGCCGACGACGCGAACAACCAGGTGCTGGCGGCCACGCTGCTGATCAAGATGAACGTCACGCCCGTGGTGACGATCCACCTGCCGTTCTCGGGGGACAACCACACCGACAACAACTTCACGAACGAAGGCACGCAGACCACCAACTCGGTCAACAGCATCAAGACGCTGATGAGCAAGCTGCAGGGTTACGGGCTGCAGGACAAGGTCACGTTCGCCTCGGTCCACGTCTTCGGGCGCACCTTCGACACGCTGAACGGCCGCGGGCACAACGCGTCCCACTCGGTGTCGCTGATGATCGGGAAGGCGTTCAAGGGGGGCGTCATCGGCGGCATCGTGCCGGGCGGCCATGCCGCCAGCATCGATACGGCGTCGGGCCGGGCCTCGGACGCTGGCGACCTGGCCTCGACCGACACGCTGGCCTCGATGGCGAAGACCCTGGGCGTCGGCGTCGGGCTGACGGACGCGCAGGTGAACGATCAGATCACGTCCGGTGTCGTGGTTCGTGCGGCGCTGTCCTGACGGAAGCAGGGCGCGCCGGGGCTGGCTGGTGGGCGGCGCCCACCTGCTGATGACGTTCTGCTGGTTGTCGCCGGTCGCGCTGGCGGCGCCGGCGCGCCACCACAAGCACGGCCACGGGGCGCACAAGAAGCCGGACAAGACGGTGGAACGTACGGCCCCACCGGGCGACAGCGGCCCGCCGCCGGCGGACACGCTGCCGCCCGACAGCGCCGGGCCGCCCGCGGACGCGCCGGCGGCGTCCGAGCCCGCGCCCAGTGAACCGATCGCCGTTCCTGCGCCGGCGGGCAAGGTCGCGCCCGCGCCCGCCGAGGACGCGGCGCCGGTCGCTCCATCGCCGCGCCGGGCGCCACCGGAGAGCGAGCCCGGCGACGACGCCCTGGCGCTGGGCCGGCAGGAGCTGGCGCGCCGAGCCGCCTCTCGGATCGAGGTGGCGATCATCGGCGGCCTGGACGTGGGCCGCCGTGACTTCACGTACAGCGATCCGATCGGGGCCCTGCCGCAGTCGTACCGGCTGGCCGCCGCGCCGCTGGCCACCGTGGGAATGGAGGTCTATCCGTTCGCGAGCACGGGCGTGCCGGTGCTGCAGGACCTGGGCGTGCGTGGCCGATTCAGTCGGGCCTTCGCCATCGGCTCGGCCACCACGCAGGGCGCGCACCTGGACACCCGCTGGATGCGCGTCGGCGGCGAGCTGCGGGAGCGCTTTCTCTTTCCGGCGTCGCGCCTCCGCGAGGCCGGTGTCGCGCTGGGCATCGACGACGACGACTTCAGCCTGCAGACGGACCGCGACGTCGGCGCGCTGGTGCCGGCCGCCCGGATGGTGGCGCTGCGCTTCGGCGTCGATGGGCGGATCTTCGTCGCCGGCCGGATATCGGTGCTGGCCGGCGGCGGGTATCTGCTGACGCTGTCACGCGGGCAGATCTACGACCGCTTTCGCGCGCCGAGGGTGGCTGGTCTCGACGGTGAGGTCGCCGTCTCGTTTCGGCTGACGGCGGGGATCGACCTGCGCCTGGCAGGCCGGTACACCCGCTACTTCGCCAGCTTCACGCCGCAGGTGGGCGATCCGCTGGTCGCCGGTGGGGCCCTCGATCAGCAGCTTCAGGCCGGGCTGGGGGTCCGCTATGCGCATTGAGTACGGGCGTCGATGGACAGCGGTGGCGCTCGGGGGCCTGCTGCTGGCTGCGACGGGATGCCCCGGCACGCTGACGGACAAGGAGCGCTTCCTGATCGACGGCGGCGCCGACAGCAAAGCCGCGCTGGACGCGGGCGGCGAGACCGGCACCGGCGCCTGCGGCGACGTGGTGATGCGCATCTTCCAACCGCAGTGTGGCAACAGTGGCTGTCACGGCGCCGTCGCGCCCCAGCAGAACCTGGACCTGGTGTCGGCCGGCGTCGCCGCGCGCGTCGTGGGCGTCAACGGCACGGAGTGCTCCGGCCTGCTGGCCAACCCGGCCAGCCCCGAGACCAGCCTGCTGTACACGAAGCTGTCCGCGCATCCCCCCTGTGGCGCGCAGATGCCGCTCGCGGCAATGGCGCTCAGCAGCGCCGACATGGCGTGCGTGCTGGCGTGGATCGCCGCGCAGTAGGCGAGGGCCCTCCATCATGAGAGGCGGGGCAACTACCTGGCTGGTGTAGCGGCTGGCGCAGGCGCCCTGGGCGGAGCCTGAGCGGCCGGGGGGGTGCCGCCACCCTGGCTGGTCGGCTTGACGGCGGTCTTCGCCGGGGCGGATCTGGTGGTCGTGGTCGTGGTCGTCGTGGATTTGGAGCCGCCGCGCGTCTTGCCTTGCCCGCCCATCTTCGGATCGTTCGCCATGTCGGTGGCGTCGGTGGCGCGCAGCTCGCCGGGGTGGCTCTTGCGCTGCTGATCGCGCGTGCCTTGCACGTTCTTCTCGAACTCTTGCTCGTGCCCCTTGATGCGATCCAGCGTCCTGGGATCGGAGATCTGCTGGCCCAGGCTGCGGAAGCCGTCGGCGACCGAGTTGCCCCCGCTGGCGCTGCCCGAGCTGCTGCCCGTCTTGTTGCCCGTTTGATTGCCCGTCTTGTTGCCCGTGCTGGCCGGCGGCGCCTTGTCGTCCGCCGTGGCGAGCCGGGGCGCGAGCAGCAGCGTCAGGGCGAGCGCCGTCCAGAGTCGACGGCGGGGCACCGGGGTCGCCAGGGCCAGCGGGGAAGCTTGGGATGCGGGCATGCGTGTCTCCTTGCCGTACAGGGGCCTTCGTTCCCCTGGAACTAACGAGGTCGCCGGGCCTTCGTCAAATGCACGGCGCCCGGGGCGGCGATGACTGACGAAAGGGCCGCCCCTGGCGTATCGTCGCGGCGATGAGCATCGCGCGGACGAAGCGGCGGGGTGACGGGCCGTGATGCGCTCGGCGGGTGTGCCCGACGACGGCGGCCGGCCCATCGGGGCGCCACCGCCCCAGCGCGAGGATCTGCTGCACACGCCCGACGACGAGTGGCTGCACCTGGAGCAGTTCGTGCCCGCCGGCGCGCCGCGCGCGGTGGTGGTGTTCACGCACGGCTTTTCGTCCTACGGCGCGCCGTTCCGCCACCTGGCGCAGGCGTTCGTCGAGGCAGGCTGCGCCGTCACGCTGTACGACGCCCGCGGGCACGGCCATTCGACGGGCCAGCGCGGCTACGTGCGTGACTTCGCCGACTACGCCGACGATCTGGGCCGGGTGGTGGCGCGGGCGCGCGAGCCGTTCCCCGGCGTTCCGTTCGTGCTGATCGGTCACAGCCAGGGGGGCGCCGTCACGCTGGATTACCTGCTGTCGGGCGCGCGCGCCGATCGCCCGCTGCCCGCCTGCGCGGTGGCCGCCACGCCCATGCTGCAGATCATCGTCCCCATCCCCTGGTACAAGCGCGTGGTGAACGCGGTCTTCGGTCCGCTGTTTCCCCGCGTGGCCGTGCCCAACGGCATCACGGCCGCCATGGTCTCGCGCAACGACGTCATTCGCGCGGCGTTCCAGCGGGATCCGCTGGTTCATCACGTCGCCACGGCGCGCTGGTTCAAGACGGCCGAGGAAGCCGAGCGGCGCGTCCTGGCCGCGGCGCCGGCGCTGCCGGTACCCACGCTGCTGTTGACCGCCGGTCAAGATCGGATCGTGTCGACGGCGGCGCAGGACGCCTTCGCCGGCGCCGCGCCGCCGGACCTGCTGCAGCAGCGCCGCTACCCCGAGCTGTATCACGAGCTGTTCATGGAGCCGGAGCGCGATCGCGTCATCGCCGACGTCGTGTCGTGGGTCGTGTCCCGGGTCGTCTCCCGGGTCGCGCCCGGCGCCGGCGCGGTCGGGTGACCCCGGGCCTGGCAGGGGACATGCAAGGCACTGCCGGCGGAGGTCACCCATGTCCGAGAAGATTTCCGACCAGGAGAAGCGCGACCGGTTGCGCAAGCTGATCGCGGAGTTCGACACCGCCATGCTGGTCACGCACGGCCCCGACGGGCTGCGCTCGCGGCCGCTGGCCATCGCGAAGAAGGGGCACGACCCGGGCGACGAGGTGCTGTACTTCTCGACCGCGATCGACTCGGGCAAGGTCGCCGACCTGCAGAGCGACGCCGAGGTGAATGTCAGCCTGCAGGACAAGCGGCAGTTCATCTCGCTGACGGGCCGGGCGCGCGTGACGCGCGATCGCGCGCTGATCGATCGCCTGTGGGCCGAGGACTGGAAGATCTGGTTTCCCAAGGGCAAGGACGACCCGTCGCTGAGCATTCTGATCGTCGAGCCGCGCGAGGCCTCGTACTGGGACATCTCGGGCGGGACGGGCCTGAAATACCTGTTCGAGTCGGCCAAGGCGTACGTCACGGGCACGCGCCCGCCCTCGGACGACGACGAACGCCACACCGGCTCCGTGAAGCTGTAACCGTTTTGTCGGCGGCGCGTTCAAGCCCCGCCGGGTGCGTGCCCAGCGACCGCACAGGGAAGCGCCGGTAACGCACAAGTGGTGTGTGTTACCGGCGGCTCACCGACGGGGGAGCTGCGCCCGTGGAAACCAGGCCTTTCGGCCCTGGCGGTGATTGTGGAGATCCGTTGTCGGTTCCCCCGCGTATCCGTGAGTGAAGCGTTCTTCATGTAGACGCGCCCCTCGCCTGGGGCCGGATGCAGCGCCCAACCACGGAAGGGGTTCCCACATGTCCAAAGTCATCTCCTTGATCGCCGTCGCGCTCAGTCTCAGCGCCGGCCTGGCCTGCAGCGACGACGACAACAAGACGCCCGCCAGCGCCGCGCCCGGCGCGGCGCTGAAGTGCACCAGCAGCGGCAAGGACGCCTTCGATACCTACGGCGCCGCCGCGTTCGTCGCCGTCAATGAAGCGATCGTCGCCAACGTGTTCGCCGAGCTGGGAGCCAACGGCACGGTGAACCTGGGTGACTCGTTCACGAAGATCGGTACGGGCGTGCCCCCCTCGACGACGGATCCGGCGGCCACCTTCAAGGGAAAGCTGGCCGCCTTCCTCGTGTACGCGTACGGCGGTCCCACCAGCATCACGTACACCGACGGCGTCACGTACAGCGGCGTGCAGGACATGGTCGCCGCGCACGCGGGCCTGGGGATCAGCAGCGCGCAGTTCGACTACTTCATCGCGAACGTGGTCGTCCCGGCGCTGACAGGCAGCGGCGTGCCGGCGACGGACGTCAGCAGCTGCTTCGCGCCCGTGGTGACCGATCCGACGTTCAAGGCCTCCATCGTCGGTAAATGAGCCCTGCCATGACTGCCTTTCACAGCAGGCGTCCGATCGTGCGCGCGCTGGTCGGTCTGGGTGGCGTGCTGGCGCTGTTCGTGGGCGTGATGGGGTTTGCCCACACGCGGGCCGGCCGGCCCTTGCTGGCGCTGATCGGCAGGGCCGTGCATCCCGGCTCCTGTCCCCTGGGATACGACCGCAAGGTCACGCCGCGCCAGCGGGAAGAGGCCGCCTCGCACTGGGCGGCGAGCCACCGGGGGACGGCGCCGGCGCCGTCCCGCCCGGCGCTGGGGTTCGCGCTGGGGCAGACCCGACGCGCCGACGTGCTGGCGGCGATGGCCGCGCACGGGGTCGACTGCGGCCCCGGCGCGGCGGCCGATCTGGTCTGCCGCCAGGTGCCGGCCCTGATGTTGTCGGACACGGCTGGCGGCCCGGCCCGCGAGCTGTGGTTCACCTTCGGCGCACGAGATCAGCTGCTGTCCCTGGTCGCCCTGTCGCGCGACAGCCGGCCGCGGGCGATCAGCGAAGCCTTCAGCCTGGTGACGGCGCAGGTGACGCGAGCGGCCGGTCCGCCCACCAATCAAGGCGGCGAAGCGGGGCCGGCCTATCTGGCGGCGGGCGCCCTGCGCCAGTCCAGCGCCGAGTTCCGGTACTCGAACTACTACGCCCTGGCGCGTGCCACGAACATGGGCAACGGCTATCTGTTGACCGAGGAATACCGCACCCTGGCCGATTGATCGTCGCTCCGCTCCCTGCGCGCGGCGAGGAGGTGTTAATAGATCGGGGTGACGGACCAGGGCCGGCCACGTCTCGCCTCGCGTCTCGCCTTTTTGCACGAGGACCCGCACCTGCGGGGCGGCGGGGAAGCGGTGCTGGAGCGACTGTCGCGCATGGCGGCGTCGCACGTGCGTGTGGACCTGGGCTTGCTGTTCGGATGCTCCCGGCCAGAGGCTACCCCGGCCTGGTCACAGTTCGACCGCGTGGCGACCTTCGACTTTCCCCGGCGGCTCCGCGGGGCCGATGCGCTCTCGCTGCTGCGGAACACGCTGGCGCTGCGCCGCTGGCTGCGGCAGCAGGACGTGCGTGCGTGCGTCGCGATGACGTTCGCGGCGGCGTTCCGCGGCGCGCTGGCGGCG
>Ga0207652_10001422_pt1 | contig 21222 bp, 17 predicted proteins | sample KBSC63BmetaG_FD_184334 | JGI IMG/M metagenome (GOLD analysis project Ga0207652, IMG submission 184334) | Corn rhizosphere microbial communities from Kellogg Biological Station, Michigan, USA - KBS C6-3B metaG (SPAdes) (version 2) | ecosystem: Host-associated > Plants > Roots > Rhizosphere ... | reverse complement strand
CTGTGCAGTGCTCCAGCCGGGCGATGACTTTTGCAACCGTTCAGCCGTTGCTGGATGCGCTGAAGCATTCCGCGCAGCCACCGCACCCTGCTACATTGGCGACCTGTTCTTTCAGGGAACTTTCCATGTTGATCCCCGTCATCCTGAGCGGCGGCAGCGGCACGCGCCTGTGGCCGCTTTCGCGCAAGAACCTGCCGAAACAGTTTCTCGCACTAGCTGGAAGTTCGACGTTGTTCCAGCAGACCGTGCAACGCGCGCGCGGGCTGGACGATGCGGCGGCACCGGTCGTGGTGTGCAGCGAAGATCACCGATTTCTCGTGGCCGAACAGTTGCGGGAACTCAAGGTTTCGGGAGCTTCGATATTGCTGGAACCCATGCCGCGCAACACCGCGCCGGCGATTGCGCTGGCCGCATGGCAGGCGCTGGCGAAGGACAAGGACGCGACGCTGCTGGTGTTGCCGGCCGATCATCTGATTGGCGATACCGCCAGCTTCGCCGAAGCGGTGAAAAAAGCCATGCCGCTTGCGGAGCAGGGCTGGTTGGTGACATTCGGCATCCGCCCCGAAGGCCCTGAAACCGGGTTTGGGTACATCAAGCGCGCGGAGGCACTGGGTGGTGCCGGCTTCCGGGTCGAGTGCTTCGTCGAGAAACCCGATGCCGACAAGGCGCAACAATACGTCGAGGCCGGCGACTACGAGTGGAATTCGGGCATGTTCCTGTTCAAAGCGTCCCGCTATCTGGAGGAACTGCAACAGCACGCACCAAAGATGCATTCGGCCAGCAAGGCTTCGTTCGACATGGCGAAGTACGATCTGGACTTCGTACGCATCGACAAGGATGCCTTCGCCGCATCGCCCGACAACTCCATCGATTACGCGGTGATGGAAAAAACCACCCGTGCCGCGGTGCTGCCGGTCAGTTGCGCGTGGAGCGACATCGGCTCGTGGGATGCACTGTGGGCGGCATCGAAACGTGATCATGATGGCAACCGCCTGGAAGGCGACGTGATCGCAATCGACAGCCGCAACTGCTTCGTGCGTGGCACGGAACGGCGGCTGGTCGCGGCACTGGGCCTGGAAGACATCGTGATCGTGGACACGCCCGACGCCGTACTGGTGGCGCCACGAGCGCGTGTGCAGGAGGTCAAGAAGCTGGTCGACAAGATCAAGGCGGATGGCCGACAGGAACACATGTTTCATCGCAAGGTATATCGCCCGTGGGGAAGTTACGACTCCATCGACATGGGCGAACGCTTCCAGGTCAAGCGCATCACCGTAAAACCGGGCGCCGCCCTGAGCCTTCAGAAGCACCATCACCGCGCGGAACACTGGGTGATCGTTTCCGGCACGGCCGAAGTCACCCGCAATGAGGAAGTGTTTCTGGTGGCGGAAAACGAAAGTACGTTCCTGCCACTGGGCGCGGTGCACCGCCTACGCAACCCCGGCAAGGTTCCGCTGGAACTGATCGAGGTGCAGTCAGGCAGCTACCTCGGCGAAGACGACATCGTGCGGCTGGAGGATGTATACGGCCGGGCGTGAACAGGGCCGCAGCAACTCTGCTCACAGACTCGAGCTATGCATTAAATGAAGTAAAAGAAGACCTGATCATCCTTCCCTATTCGTCATCCCTGCGCAAGCCCGAATGAGTGTTCGCGCAGTGAATGGCACGAAGTGCGCACAGCGGGAGCCGTGCGTTACCCACTGTCTTCACCATCATGCGTTGAAGTGCAAAGGCACTGGATAACTCGCGTCTTCCCTGGCGCTCGCCCTTCGAGCCGCCCTCGGCGTTCGCGTTTGCAATCCTGCAAACACAGTCCGAATATCGCTTCGCGATTTCGGGATGACGATCAAAAGCAGAGTTGCTCAATGCAAATGATGCAAAGATCTCGTGTATACCAGATCGGCTTTTGATGGACCGATACTATGCCCAGAACCGTAACTCTCGATGACCAGCTGTTCAAGGCCGCCTGTGTTGCCGTTGGCATCACAGAACGATCCGTGGTCATGCGCGAAGCGCTGCACGCCCCGATCAAACGCGACGCAGCAAAAAGACTGGCACTTCTGGGCGGCAGTGATCTGCAGGCTCGCGCCCTGGCAAGTCGTCTGGCACCAAGCATCGCACAATCTCGTTAGGCCACGGCAGGAGTTTTCATGGCGACGGCTGTCATGGCCAAATCACGTTGGCGCTTCGACGTCGAGACACGCGCAGCGTGGGCGTCGGCCGTGGTTGCGTTTCTTGCCAGCCGCCTCGCGTTGTTCCTGGTCGGATGGATTTCGCTGACCTTCATCGCAGCCCGCGGGAAAGCGGTGCACGGCGCGGGCCCAACCCTGCAGCAACTGAAGGACTTGGCGTTCCGCTGGGACACCACGTGGTACATGTCGATCGCGAAACACGGTTATTCGACTGTGTCGCCGGCGGTGCAACCACACGCCGTTAACCTCGCGTTCTGGCCCGCATTCCCGTTTCTTGCACGGTATTTCAGCGACGCCAGCGGATTCTCGATCCTGATGACCGGGGTGATCCTCGCGAACCTCGCTTTCCTGCTGGCATTGTATTTGCTCCACCGCTATTGCACACAGCTCGAGTTCACCCAGGCTGCGGCGACGTTCGCGGTGTTCCTGCTGGCGTTCGTGCCGGAGAGTTTCCTGTTCTCGGTGTTCTATGGCGACGCCTTCGGCCTGCTGGGCATGGTCGGCGCGATGTACTACGCACGCAAGCAATGCTGGTGGGCCTCCGGACTGTTCGCGGTGCTGGCCTCGAGCTCGCGGCCGATGGGCGCGATGGTATTGGTTTTTCTGGTGGTGCACGCGTACCAACAACTCGGCTGGCGGAATTTCCTGCGGCCATGGATCGATCCGCGTCCGTTCGTGCCGGTGGTGCTGGCGCCGGCCGGTTACTTCCTGATGCTGTGGATTTCTTATCGCGTTTCTGGGGATGCGTTCGCGCAGGCGCATACGCGGATGGCGGGCTGGCACGTGTACTTCGCGCCCACCTGGCAAGCGCTGTACACAGATTTCAGATTAGGCCCCGATCTCAAGTTCTGGATGCTGTCGGCGCTCACACTCGCCATTTCGCTGATCCCGCTGTTTCGCAAGAAGCTGTACCCGGACGCGACTTTCGGACTGTGTTATTTCGTGCTGATTTTTTCGCAAATCAACTCGGCGGGCCTGTTGCACTATGCCGCGGTGTTGCCGGTAGTGTATGTTGGCTTCACTTGGCTGCTGCGTGAAAAGGAGCAGGCGAGATACGCATTGCTGGGGGTATTCGCGACGCTGGGTGCGGCGCTGTTCTGTGCATGGTCACTGTACGTGTACATCGCAGCATGAATCCGGAAACGATAAACGAGAAGGCGACTCCGCGCGGCATCGCGCTGTTCCTGCTGCTTTTCGCCATCGGCGCATGCTACCTGCTGTCGCTCGCCTACTTCCACGGACACAGCATCAACTTCGTGCAGAAAAACGGCATCGCGGCGGCGAGCAAAGCTGTCGAGGACGCGCACCCCGCATTGCCCATCACCTACACTTTCGACGCGAAGTCACGGTGGACGCAGGGCCTCGCCTATGGATGGAACCCGCCGGAATCTTGGGGCGGCATCTGGGGCAGCGGCTCCGAGGCAGCCATCGTGTTGCCACTCCTTTCGAACGATGTCGCGTCGCCTCTCTGCTTCACGGTCCAAGTCGGCAACATTGGGAAAAGGCGGCATTGGAACATGCTCGTGACCATCGATGGCACGCCCTTGGGCGGTAACTCGCACTTCTCCGGCGCCGGCCCATTCGAGGTGCATGGTGAAGTGAAGATCCCAACAGGCCAACCGATCGTGATCCGTTTTTCGGGCCCGTCTCCTGTTATCCCACGAGCTGTCACAAACTACAGCCTGGACAGCCGGCTGCTGTCCTTCTCGCTGCTCGGAATCACCGTTGCGAAGCAGTGCGAGCGACCCTAGACCAAAATACGACACGGCTCGATTGGCAGCGTAGGCTCATGCACCATTGTTCATTTCGTTCGGGACGGCGGTGTCATTTCCGGGCAACTCCCGAAGGCAGCATTTCAGGGTATGGCGGAAAAACAATATCCATCAGGAACGAAAAGCCAATGCAAGACGACAGCGGCATCAAGCAGATATTGACCCATCCGCGGATCTACAACGCGTACCAGAATCTGGTCGGCGCAACGCGCGGCAGAAAATGGGTGAGCGAGCATTTCTGGCGGGCACACGCGGGCCAGAGGGTGGTGGACATCGGCTGTGGCCCCGGCAACACCATCCAGCACCTGCCGGCAGGCGTTGAGTACGTCGGCTTCGACGTCAGCGACCGATACATCCGCCACGCTCGCGAAGCTTTCGCTGACGATCCCGACAAGACGTTCATCGTCGGCTCCGCGGAAGACTTCCTGCTCGATCTCCCCGAGCCGATGTGCAACGCCGACTTGGTGATCCTGAGCGGGCTGCTGCACCATCTTGGCGATCCCGAGGCGCTGACTGCGCTGAGGCTTGCGAAAAAAGCCCTGTCTCCGCACGGACGCATGGTCAGCCTGGATGGCTGCTTTCTCGTCAAGCAAGCCCGTCTCGCACACTGGCTCGTCAGCCAGGATCGCGGACGCAACGTCCGCAGCGAGCCCGAATGGAAGGCGCTCGCCGGACAGGTGTTCGAGCGTTTCGACACCTACATCCTGACCGGCCTGGATCGCACGCCGTACACCTACATCCTGATCGAGGCATTCGGTGAACCTCGCTCGCGGGAGCCCTCCCGCACTTGATCACCCCGCGCCCGGGTGACGGCGAAACACCCAGTATTCGCAGAGCAGGTAGAAAATCGCCACGTACAGGGGTGTACCGGCCACGCTCGTCAACAACTTGTGCGCGCCATACCAATCCGCCGCACTTTTCACTGCCGCAAGATTGATCGCGAACGCGACGGCGAACGCCGAGAGGAAACGCAGCACGGTGTAATTATCGATCTTGCGCGAGCGGAACGTCACGCGCGAATTGAGTGTAAAGCTGACCAGAAGCCCCGCGCCGTAGCCCAAAACGTTGGCAAGCACGGGACTCGCGCCCAACAAGTCGGCAATCACGATCACCGCGACGCCGACGATGCCGTTGGCCAAGCCGACCACAGAAAACGCGGCTATGCGTGCCGCGACCCGATCAGGCAACCGCGTGAACGACATACTGGGCGCCCAACGGCACGAATCCGAGCCAAGGTTCCAAGGGGCGCAGGAACCCCAGTGCGGCCGGAAAGAAAACGATGTATCTCGCCTTCACACCTGTAAACCCGGCCGTCCTGACGCGCTTGATCAGCTCGCTTCGAGGCAGCAGGACCGCGTCTTCGTCGAAAGGACAATCGCGCACGGCCTTCAGGGTCAACGGATTGAGCACATTGTGTTCAAACATGAAGACATCTCCGCCCGGCCTGAGCACCCGCCTGATTTCGTTCAGCCAGTGATCCCTTTCGTCGGGCTTGATGTGGTGAAAAACGCATGCAGCCTGGACGAGATCGAAGCTATGGTCCTCGCCGGGCAACCCTTCAGCGGTATTGAGCCGGAACGCCGCGATGCCGGTGTGCGTGGCAGCGGCAAGCTGGATACTTTCACCTGATGGATCCACGCCTTGCAATCGTGCAGACGGGAACGCGTCGCGCAGGTGTGGGATGGAATTGCCGACACCACAACCGAAATCGAGTACGTCCAGCGGCATCGCTGCTTTCTGCCGGCCGAGCCACGCGGCCATGTACCTTGCCTTGTAGCACGAGAAATACGACGGCTCCTCGCCGCTGGCCCGGATATTGACCCGGTGCATTTCGGTGTAGCTGCCCGCATAGCGATCGAACTGGCGGCCGTCTGGTTGGCTCATCGTTTGCGCACTCCCTGCGTATCTTCCGCCGTACAATTGCCCAGGCGCTCGCTCACGATGTAGAGTGGGCGGCCCTTGGACTGCATGTAGGTGCGACCAATATATTCGCCAAGAATGCCGGTGCAGACAAGCTGGACGCCGCCGAGAAACAACACCGCGATGATGGTGGCAGTCCAGCCGGGCACCCAATTGCGGGTGACCAGGCGCGAGACCAACGCCCAGATGATGCCCACGCAAGCCAGCCCCGCACAGAACACGCCGGTATGAATGGCGAGTTTCAAGGGTCGCGTCGAAAACGAGATGATGCCGTTGGAGGCAAACCGGACCATTCGGCGAAGCGGGTATTTCGTGGTACCGGCAAACCGCGCTGCGCGCTGGTACGACAAAGCGAATTGGCGAAATCCGACCCAACTGACCATGCCGCGCACGAACCGGTCGCGCTCGGGCATGTCGCGCAACACATCGACCACCGCCCGATCCATCAGGCGGAAATCGCCGGTGTCGAGCGGGATGGGTGTGTCCGACAGGTAGTTCAGCACGCGGTAGAACAAGTGGGCCGTCCACAGCTTGAAACGCGACTCGCCCTTGCGCTCCGCGCGCACGCCGTACACCACCTGCCAACCATCCCGCCATTTTGCGAGCATCTCGGGTACGACTTCGGGCGGGTCCTGCAGGTCGGCATCCAGCAATACCACAGCGTCGCCACGCGCTTCATCGATCCCGGCCGTCACCGCCAACTGGTGACCGAAGTTGCGCGAGAGCAACAGCACGCGCGCCCTCGGGTCGCTGGCCGCGATCGCCCTCAACAGGCGTGGCGTCGCGTCATGGCTGCCGTCGTCCACAAACAGGAACTCGAAATCACAGTCCGGTTGCGAATTTGCCAGCGCGACGAGCCTGCGGTGGGCTTCGCCGATGACTGCTTCCTCGTTGAAACAGGGGATGAGCAATGAAACCAAGCTTTTATTTGTGGCCATCATTGGCTCTGTTGCAACGCCACCCAAAAAGGAACTGAATCGCTCCGGGTTCTCCGGAAACTGTTTGGTTTGAGTCACGCTGCCAAGGGCAACGCGGCCGTTTACCGATAGTAGTTGGCTTCAGCTTCCGCTGGCGAGATGTTCCCGATCGGCTCCACCAGTCGCCGGTGGTTGAACCAGTCCACCCGAGTGAGGGTGGCCAGTTCGACAGCTTCAGGGCTCTTCCAGGATTGCCGATGGATAACTTCGGCCTTGTACAGCTCGTTGATGGTTTCAGCAAGCGCATTGTCGCAAGAATCGCCGACGCTGCCGACGGAGGGTTCGATGCCGGCTTCGGCCAGTCGCTCGGTGTAGCGGATCGACACGTACTGAACGCCGCGATCCGAGTGGTGGATCAGCTCGCCATCGCGACGCCTTGCATACAGCGCCTGTTCCAGCCATTCAGCACGAAGTCGGTGCGGGCGGAAGTCGATACCTTCCAGCCGACGACCCAGCGCGCGAATACATCGATGATGAAGGCGACATAGACGAATCCCTGCCACGTCGACACGTAACAGAAGTCGTGACCTGAGACGAATCGACTCCGCGGTACAGCCAAACTTCGTCGCAACCGAGCCGATCGCCGCCCATTGCGAACCGTGCTCGCCCTGATGCTCCAGCGCCATTCGAACCGCCCGCTCCCTTACCTCAGGTGAGTACCGCTTCTCGGTGCTCATGCTCCAATCCACTTAAAGGTTGGAGCCTCCGGGAAAGCCGGGGCGGTTCACTGACTTGAAGTCTGCACTCGTGATAACGGTAACGAACTGGTATCAGTTTCAGCTCCCGGCTATCGCGATCATTGTGATGAGCTTGTCGGCAACGGCTTACCTTCGGCATCGCACACCTTCCGCGGCGCCGACGCACAACTCTCGAATGGTCCCAAAACCAATGGCTCAGTTCCCCACTTGTCAAACCACGCCACATCTTCTTCCACGGGTAGAAGTTCCACGCGATGACCGAGGGTACGATCAATCGGCAACAGGATCACAGCCTTTTCCGTAGCCCCCGGCGAAATCTGGAGTAAATGGCCACGAGCAAGATCATTGTCGACGATTTTCCCGGACGCGTCGATGGTGTGTGCCCCGAGGTTGACATTGTGGGGAGTCGTTGCCGACCCGAACGTTGTCGTTCCATCATTGGTAACACTAGTTGCAATCCGAATATCCTTGTTGCCCGGCATGACCACAGGCGGGGAAAGCAGCGCCATTCGGGCATGATACGACACCACGTGTTTCGTCGTCCTTGCCACCGTGGATGGAGCGTTGCGTTGCGCAGCAGCGGAATCGCCTATGCGGATGTCGTCGGGATATCCGCACGGATCATGTGCGCCTTCAACCGTAATGACCCAGTCGGGCACACTACCGCCGACATCGCAGGAATTGCTTGCGCCTCCCAAGGCGAAGCCGATTCGCTCGTTGAGCAGATGAAATGCCGCACGCAAGACCGGTACCGTTGCACCGGAGCCAACGATCTCAATGGTAGCGCGGCTAGAGCCAGCCTCATTAGCGGCCACCATCGCTGCAACGCGCCCTGCTGCTGGTTCCTGTACTGGCCAGCGGAGCCTTTCCGTCGCGATTGAATCAACTCCCAGCCAGATCGCAAACGCGCACGAGAAAAACACAGGCGCGCGTTTCGGCCACAGAAGCGCTGCACCTGCCCCCAGCAATCCTATGCCAACCGCATACCAACGCCCGTTCGGAAGAGCGAACAAAGCATAAGCCATCGCGAAGTCGTTTGGGTTCTGCCAGCCTACGTTTCGCAACAGCCACCACGATAATCCAAGCAATGCAAGAAAGACCCCAAACATCAGCGCTCTAGCGCGCCCGGACCATCTCCCAATTATTTGTCCGCTGCCTAAGATGCCAACGCAACACGCCAGCAACGCAAAGTGCTCGTAATAGCGGCCATGCAGTCGATTGACGGTTTCGTAAGGCCCCATACCAGCGACAGATACCGTGAACACCGCGGTAACAAACAACATGCCAACTAGCAAAATAAATAACAGTAATGCCGTAAACCGAAGGGGTGTGTCGTATGTCGACCTTGAAGGACAGAACAGTGCAACTAGTGAAAGCCAACCACACAACAACAAGGGCATGCCCCCGATAAAAACGAGGGTGGCGAGGTGGCGTAACCCAACTCGGATAATCATCCACCCCCGATCACCGCCGACGTACTCGGCAGTATGCACCCCGAGTCCAGCGTAAAAACTACCGATAGGGTTGATTCCCGCGTGAGCACCAAGCGAAACGCTGATTACCGTGGTACAGACAAACCAACCCACAACCAAGGCCAATATAGCGCTGGACGTATCACGCCATCCCCGATGCAACCGGACCCCTATCAGCAAAAGGACCAAAAGGGACGCCGGGAGCATAAAAATGCCATGAGCTTTAGTCATCGTCGCAATTCCGCCCGCAATGCCTATCGCGAGGGCGAGCGACAGTTTCGGACGACCGGCGTACTTTGCTGCACAGTACAACCAAAAACACACCGATGCGTAATACGGTGCCTCCGGGATAAAGTACGCTGCGTAGGTTCCAAGCAGTCCGGCAGCGAATGAGACTGCTAAACCAGCGACAAGAACCAGCTTCTGGCCAGGCTCAACCAAACGGAACGTGAAAACGAGAACGCCCGCGCTGACGCCAGTTATAACCGCGTTGATGATTCTGGCGTTTACGAGGAACGAGCCGGAACCTACAAATGTAAGCCCATACAGGCGAAGGTATAGCCAGTTCCCCACGGCCGCAGCATACGGCGGTGGCGCAGCCAAGCCTTTCAATAACGCCGACGCCCAGGCGGCGTACGCATACTCGTCAGAAAATATAGCCGGGCCGCCAATAGGCAAAACGCGTACAAAGACCAACATGGCAGCGACGAGAGCCGCGACCAGCGACCAAAGAAGCAGATTCGATCTCGTACTGTCCGATGGCCGCGATACTGTTTTCGGAAAATGGTTCATCGGCTTAACAATTGGAATCGTTTCGTCGAGCAGAACCGGTCTCGACGTGATCGACCATCAGGGCGTGAATTGGAAGGCGAGGCTCCGCAGCAATATCGAATGCCAACCAAGATAAAGACAACTGGGTGCCGAGAATTAACGGCAGGGCGGCGAGCATAACGGTTCCAGCTGTCGCAGGCGTTCCTTCCATAGTCGATAACCACCAGTGCCTCATACCAAACCCAACCCCGAACAATAGCAACGCAAGGCCTATTAATAGTTCAACCGACGCAATCGAGAACCCTCGCAAGAAGTAGCTGTAGAATACTCGCTTGAGCGAATTTCTAAGGTTCCCCCAAAAGAAGGGACCGATCATGCGCAGTGGTCGCAAACTCGTTGGCTCCCCGTCATAGTGCGAAGTCATCGGCATTTCAACGACTACGGCGCGCAACTGGTTCAACTGGTAGAGTAGATCCGACTCAAAAAAATACCGTCGTGCTACCTTCGAGAAGTCGACCTCGGGTAGTAGTCGCCGCTGTATCGCGGTGTAGCCATTGGTAGGATCGAACAGCTGCCAATAGCCGGATGACAGCTTGGTGATGAACGAAAGTGTCGCGTTGCCAACAAGGCGCGTAAGCGGCATTGCCGTTACATCACGAAGGCGATAAAATCGATTGCCTTTAGCGTAATCCGCACGCCCATTCAACAGCGGAGCGCACAGCGCGGGAATGAGTGCGGGGTCCATCTGTCCGTCTCCATCTAGCTTAACCACGACATCCGCCGGAAGCGTCCGAGCCGCCTCATACCCGGTCATTACGGCGCCACCAACGCCACGATTCGAAGTGTGCCGCAATACCTTTACCCTTGCATCCTCGCACTTGTTTTCAATGAGATCCCCCGTTCGCTCGGGGCACGCGTCGTCCACCGCGATAATCCATCCGACTTCTGAGCCTATACGAGCGATGAGATCAAGTACATGGTCGGCAACGCGGTAGCACGGAATCACCACAGCTATACGTGCCGATCCAGATCGTGAACTTTCATCACAATTATCCATACGCACCAACCATTACGGAGCGAGGGGAGCAACAACAATGATCTCTTGCCAGCCGACGGGGGAACAAAGTAGCAATTCATTCCACGCGCTGAGAAATTAACAAGGCGAGCCAAGGGCGCTTCTTTCTATCGCGTCGCTGGCTGTTGATGGTTTTCACCGGAGGCCATCACGTTTCCGTAAATACCATATTGTTATATCTGGCGGAGAGATCGATAAAAGTGGAATAGCAAGCGTTATTATGGCCGCAGTCGATAACGCCTTAAGATGCGATACCTTCCTTGAATACCTGACCCTTGAATATAACCCATGCGCGACAACCGACGGTAGGCTGGAACTTTCAACGAGTTCGAAATTGGCGGCGGCACCTAACTTGCGCATCACATTTGTGTCAAAGTAGTGCACGTGTGGGGACGGAAATCCAAGTTGCCACATTCGGTCAAATGAGCTAGGCCGTCCGACACGAGCGAAGAGCTTTGCGATTCGGTAAATTGTACCGAGTCTGTTCGGGGCATTGACCAATAGCCAGCCACCGCTAGACAAATGTCGATTACATGACTGCAACACCGATTCCACATCCGGGATATGCTCTAAGACGTCATTGAACGTAATGACGTCGAATTTCTCCTCCGGTAACAGAACATCGGGAAAGAATCCGTGGCGGATGGGCCCTATTCTTTCAGAAGCAGCGCGCGCAATAAGATCATCTGGCTCAATACCTGTGATATCAAAGTCGCGTTGACACGCTTGCAAGAACCACCCGTGAGCGCAACCCACGTCGAGAAGCCGGGGTCGAGAATCGTCGTTTCGCTTTCCCACCAAACGCGAAATTTCGGTCGCGATACGTTGGAAGTTGCGTTTGCGCAACGTAACAAGGGCATTTTCGCGGCTTTTTTCGTCAAGTCGCAGATCATCCGGTGTCCCGGCAATATGCGGCTCGAGATCACTTCCCTCATAGTTGCAACTTTGGCAAATCAGGTGCCATGGGCGAATACCTTGGACCAGCATTTCTTGGCAAACAGGGCACTGTGCTGATGTCATACTCGATGTCCTAATGCAACGATTACAACACCAACTGCTATAACTACGCTACCAATGACTGTTGCGGCATCAAGCCGCTCTTTAAGGGCGACCCAAGATAATGCCGGAACAATCAGAAACACCAAGCCATAAAAAGGGAACGCGATATTGAGCGGAATCTTCGTAAGCACAAACAGCCAACAGATCGTTGCCACACCATATATTGTAAGCGCCATCAGCAATGGGAGCGACAGAAGTGTGTGTGGCCGTACCAAGTCCATATTCCGTGATGCGTATTTGAACAACACTTGGCCGATCGAAAGTAAGGTCACTACTATTAGGATTGCAGCAATCATGGTGCCATTCAGGCCATTTCCTGTTCGATTCATGTCAACAAACCTTTTTGATCCGGGCGGTGCGGCTGATACGTCTGACCTTGGTCGTGTGATTTATATGAACGCTCATGGACATTTGGGCAATTTGCGATCTAAGATTCTACGGAGACACCGTCTGGAGCTGTAGAGGGGGCGCGAACATCCACGCCAAGGTGCTGCGCAGTGCCGTTGCGGTCTGTAGCCCGGTCAAGGCCCGCAGCTTCGCGCTCGAACCAACGAGACGCTTCACCTCGTTGCTGCGCACGAATGCCGGGTTGACGCGTACTTCAATCGTGTAACCCGCGATCTCCGCCATCAACGCTAGCACGTCATCAAGCGTGTGGGCGACGCCCGAGCAGACATTGACCACTTGGCCCACCGGCGCCTTTGCGACGATCGCCGCATACGCTCGGGCCACGTCGCGCACGTCGGAAAAATCCCTCGCCACATCGGTGTTGCCAAGTTCGATGGTTTTCGCTTTTTGCTGGAAACGAGCGACGATCTTCGGAACCAGGAAGCTTTCCGACTGCCCGACGCCGGTGTAGTTGAACGGCCGCAGGATCGTGACGGGCAATCGGTCCAGCCACAGCCGCGCCATCTGCTCCATCGCCAGTTTCGACACCGCGTAGTCGTTGGCCGGCGCGGCCGGGGCGTCCTCGTCGATCGGCTCGACTTCGCTGTTGCCGTAGATGTTGGCGCTGCTGGCCAAGACCACGCTGCGCGGCTTCTGCTCCGCGTCGGCCAGGGCAGCCAAGAGGTTGCGGGTACCGACGATGTTGGTGCGGTAGATTTCGTCGACGTCGCCGTGTGCGACGAACGCGATCGCGGCAAGGTGGACCACCGCATCGGCCCGCGCCTCGGCAACCACGCGGCGCACCGCGTCGCGATCCAGCAGGTTCGCGCGCAACACGCCGTCCGCCGGCGGATCGCCGTCGTGCGCGAGGCCGACCACTTCGTAGCCGGCGGCTTCGAGCTCCGCCGCGACATAGCGTCCGGTGAAGCCATGACAGCCGGTCAGCAGCGCGCGCGGCTTGTCAGAACGAGACGCCACGCTCAACCCTCTTCAAATCCGCTTCCACCATCATCCGGCACAGCTCCTCGAGCGGGGTTTGTGCTTGCCAACCGAGCACTTCGCGCGCGTGCGCGGCGTCGCCGATCAGCAATTCCACCTCGGCCGGACGGTAGAACTTCGGGTTCACCTTTACCACCACCTTGCCGGTGTCGGTGCGGATACCGGTTTCACCTTCATCTTTGCCCTTCCACTCCAGGCCGATCCCCACGGCCTTGAACGCCAGCGTCGTGAAGTCGCGCACCGTCTCGGTGCGACCGGTCGCGAGTACGAACGTGTCGGGCTCGTCCGCCTGCAGCATGCGCCACATGCCTTCGACGTATTCCTTGGCAAAACCCCAGTCGCGCTTCGCATCGAGGTTGCCAAGCTCCAGACATTCCAGCTGCCCAAGCTTGATGCGCGCCACCGCATCGGTGATCTTGCGGGTGACGAACTCGCGCCCGCGCAGCGGCGACTCGTGGTTGAACAGGATGCCGCTGGCACCGAAGATCCCGAAGGATTCGCGATAATTCACCGTACTCCAGTGCGCGAACAGCTTGGCCACGCCATACGGGCTGCGCGGCCAGAACATGGTGTGTTCGTTCTGCGGCATCGCCTGCACCTTGCCGAACATCTCCGACGTGGACGCCTGGTAGAAACGCGTGTCGGACTTGACCGTGCGGATCGCGTCCAGCAGGTGCAACGCCCCGAGGCCGGTGATCTCGGCGGTCGTGATCGGCTGCTCGAACGACACCCCGACGAAGCTTTGCGCCGCGAGGTTGTACACCTCGTCCGGCCGTGCCCTTTCGATCAGGCGCAGGCTGCAGCCCGGATCGGTCAGGTCGTACTCGACCAGTTCCAGATTCGGGTGATTGACGACGCGGAGGTCTTGCATCCGCCAGAAGTTGACCGAACTGGTGCGCCGGTACGCGCCGTACACCTTGTACCCCTTGTCCAGCAACAACTGCACGAGATAGGCGCCGTCCTGCCCCGACACCCCGGTGATCAGTGCGGTTTTCATGCGACTTGTCCTTGCCCGGATCGAAGTGAAAGGCGGCATTCTGACAGCGCGCCCATGCCATCGCGAGCGGCGATCACCGGCTGCCGTGCTGAAGCAACCACAGCCTGGCGAATTTCTCGCGCACGTAATCGGCTTCCATGCAGGCGAACAGGAACCCGCGCCAGCCGTCCAGAAAACCCGCGCGCAGCACGTAACCGCGCAGGAAGCGCCAAAAGGGATTGAGCACGAGGTTGTACAGATGCGCGCGCCTGCCGCTGGCGTGCATGTGTACCGCCATCATCGCCGCATAGCGTCGGTAACGCGCAAGCTGGTCGTCCAGTGAGCGATACGCGACATGTTCCAGATCGCCCGCGAGCGTCCTGACATTGCCATCGACCACGGCGTGTTCGTGGATTTCGCGGCCGGCGCGCCAACCGCCGCGCCGGCGATCGAACAAGCGCAGCACGCGATCCGGATAGGCGTTGCCGTGGCGCAGGAACGCACCGAAGTATTCCGTGCAGCGCGCGAAACGATGGCCGGCGGCATCCGCGAAGCCTGCGTCCCGCGCCGCTTCAATGGATGCGCGCAAGCCTGGCGTGACCCGTTCGTCGGCGTCCAGGCACAACACCCAATCGTGCGCGGCCTGCGCGACCGCGAAATCCTTCTGCGCGCGGAAGCCTTCGAAGGCATGCTCGATCACCCGCGCGCCGTGCGCTGCCGCAATTTCGCGCGTGCCGTCGCGCGAACCCGAATCGACGACCACGACCTCGTCGCAGAACGCAAGCGATGCGAGGCAGTCGACGATGCGGTCGGCTTCATCGAGGGTGATCACGCAGGCGGAGAGCCGCAGTGAATATGTAGGCGACATGGGACGTGCGCAGCCTCGAAGGGGCGGCGATGCTGGGACAGAGGGTAACCGAATGCCTTGGCCCAAGTCACCGCATGCGAGCCTCGCTTCACTTCGCAACCGGGTGTCATCTGAACGGTGCCGGCGACGTACTTGCCGCGGGTCAGAAAGGGTACAGCGCAGACGGACCCGCATTCAGGTTCGGGCAGCCCGGAACCGATCAACATGCACCATAATCGTTCCGATACAGGGGCCAACAAGGATCAGCCACTGTGAACACGCATCGGATGCAACACGCATGACCACCGTAAATCTGGCTTTTTGGGACAACGGGTTCGGTCTGTCTTGCGATGCCCGCCTCCTCGCCGAGGCATTGCGGTGCAATGGCTGCGAGGTCACGGTGACGGCGCTCGGTTTGAAACACGAACACCGTCGCCGCCGCAAACGGATGCGTCCCTACGTGCGCGCGCAACAGCTATGGGGCGGGTTGCGTCGCCACTTGCGGTCCGCGCCGCGGACGTTCGATCTCAACATCATGTTCGAGCACTTGTGGCCGGAACAGCTGGTGCGTGCGCGCTGCAATGTCGCGCTGCCCAACCCGGAGTGGTTCGATCGCCGGGACCGGCATTTCCTGCCTTCGGTCGCCCGCGTCTGGGCGAAAACGCACAACGCCGCCTTGATTTTCACCCGCCTGGGTTATCCGACCAGTTGGGTCGGTTTCCACAGCGATGATCGCTACGATCCGACCATTCCCCGCGAGCGCAAGTTCTTCCATCTCGCCGGCGGCAGCCGTATCAAGGGCACGGATCGTCTGCTGGCGGTGTGGCGGCGGCATCCCGAATGGCCGACATTGACCATCCTGCAACACCCGCGCGAGGCGCACCCCGGACCGTCCGCACCCAACATCGTGCATCGGCTGGGCTATCTCGATGCGTCCGATCCCGCGAACTACGCCGAGCTGAAGCGGTTGCAGAACAGCCATGCTTTCCACCTGTGTACGTCGGAGACCGACGGTTGGGGCCATTATCTGGTCGAGGCGCTGGGCATCGGTGCGGTGACGGTGACGGTAGACGCGCCTCCGATGAACGAATTGGTCACCCCGGAGCGCGGCTTGCTCGTGCCCTACGCGGATACCGGCAATATGGCGCTGGCCACGACCTATTACTTCGACGAGCGAGCGCTGGAGGAAACCATTGAGCACGCGCTGAGCCTCAGCGAGGCCGAGCTGCGCACACTGGGTGAGCGTGGCCGCGAGTGGTTCATCCAGAACCGCAACGCGTTCGTGCGGCGGGTCGGCGACGCACTTGCCGCGACGCTGCATTGAGCGGCGCGACGACATTCCGTGTTTCGTGGCCGGAGTGGCTGGCCTGGGCGGCATTGGCCTTCCAGGCGTTCTTTGCGATGACACACTTCAGCGACGGGCTGCGACAGGAATACGGCGGCATCGCTGCGTTGCTGATTCTGGTGGCGGCAGGCGGCAAGCGCTGGCGTGCCCTGGCCGCACACCCGCTGCCATGGCTGGTGCTGGCTTTCATCGTCTACTCCGTGCTGCAGGCAGCGTATGCCGCACGGTTGACACCGGCGTTGTCGTTCGCGAAACATCTTTCCTACAACACCGAGCCGGTCCGCGTCGGCGTACTGGCGTGTGCGATCGGGGCGTGGCTGGCGCGGCGGCCGCGCCGAATACCGCTGTTACTCGGCTTGATGGTGGCAGGGTTCGTGCTGGCGGGCTTGGTGTGCGCGCCATGGACCCGCATCGATGCGGTCGTCACGGGCGCCCTGGCCCTGCGCTTCCGCTACGCCGAGAACCTCGTCGGTGAATACGCGGCGACAGGGTTGTTGTTGCTTTCACTGTACGCGCTGTCAAGGCAATGGCGCGACCGCGCAGCGATCACGACCGCGGTGTCCCTGATCCTGACGGGTGTGCTGCTGGCGGCCTTCCTGCTGTATGCGCAGTCACGTGCCGCCTGGCTGGCCGCCGTGCTGGTCCCGTTGGCCGCCGTCGCCTGCCTGCGCGATGTCCAGCGCCAATGGCGCCGCCCGGCAGCAATCGTGCTGGGGGCGGCGGTGCTCACGGTGGCCGCAGCGCTGGTCGTCGGCTACGCCTTTGTTGCGCACAGGCTCGCCGGCGGACAGACCATCGTCGGGGCGCTGGTGCACGGTGACGCGGCCGCGCTGCCGCCCAGCTCGGTGACCGTGCGCATGCAACTCACCCTGCTTGGCTGGCACGCTTGGCAGGTCCATCCGCTGCTCGGGATCGGCCTGCACGGCATCCAACCGATGATCGTCGCCAGTGGCATCCACATCGGCGACTACGTGCCTCCGCACCTGCATAACGCCTACCTGCAGACCGCGGTCGGCCTCGGTGGGATTGGCGCGGCGCTGTTGCTGGCCACGCTCGGCGTGCTGGTACGCGAACTGTGGCTGGCGCACCGCGAAGGCGCGGTGGGCAGCGCACTGTACTGGGCGCTGCTCGGCAGTCTGGGCATCGTACTGGTGGTCAATGTCACCGACTGCCTGCTGTGGCGTGTGGCCTACATGCGGGCACCACTGGAGCTGCTGCTGGGCTGCTGTTTCGCCGTGTCACTCCACCGTCGCAGGACCGGTCGTGAAACGGCCCGGCAGGAGCAGGTGCCAGCGCCGTCATGCGCGGCCCAGGCGAGCTTGCACGCGCCGGGCATGCAGCGCATCCTTGGCGCCTGACGCCCAGGCCCGACGCAAACCCCTGCGCGCCCTGTTGTGGTGTTGCCACAAAGACCGTCGACGGGAAGCCGCGCCCAACCGTACGCCGCCTATACGTCCGCCCATGCCCACCAGCTTCGCCGCGCCCCTCGTGATTCGCTTCGGTGCCTTCGGCGACATGGTGCTGCTGACACCCTTGTTGCGCATGCTGCACCGCCGCTACGGGCAGGCGTGCCGTGTGCTGGGCTCGGGCGGCTGGCTGCAGCCGCTGTTCGCGGAACATCCCGACGTGCGGACCACGCTCAAGCTGTCCAGCCGCAAACGCCCGTACTGGCTGGACGCGAGCCAGCGGCGCCTGGTGTCGCGGCTGCGCGCGCAACCACCCGGCCCGGTGTATGTGTGCGACGACTACTCGATCGACAAGATCCGTTGGCTGCTGCGTCGCGCGGGCATCCCCGAGGATCATTGCGTGTTCGCCAACCCGGATTGCATGCTGCTCGGCGGCGAACACTGGATCGACCGCTGGCACCGCTTCGGCGCGATGACACCCGCCGCATTCGCGTCCGCACGGCCGGCCGATGGGCTGCAGGCACCCGATGCTCCCTGCCTTGTTGTACAACACGCGGATCGCGCGGACCTGCACGCATGGTTACGCGCGCATGCGTTCGATGCCGCGCCATTGCTGCTGCTGCAACCCGGCAACAAGCGCACCCTCAAGCGCGGGCGCGCGGGCCGGATCGGCGACGACAAGCAATGGCCGCTGTCCAACTGGACCGGCCTGATCCACGCGGCTCTCGCACGCCAGCCCGAACTCAAGATCATCTTGTGTGGGGCGCCACCTGAAGCCGCCCTGTTGCGACAGATTGCCGATGGCGTGCGCTCCGAGCGCGTGCTCGCTGCCGGCGACCAATTGCCGCTGCGCCGCTTGCTGGCCTTGTGCGAGCATGCGACCGCGATGATTTCCATCGACACCGGTCCTGCCCAGGCCGCCGCGGCCCTGGGCTGCCCACTGGTCGTGCTGTATGGTGCGCAGCCGCCGACGATGTGGTTGCCGCGCAGCCCGACGGGCAGCCTGGTCGTCGCGCTGGGCGGCCTGCCCGAGCGCAGCCGCGTCGACCAGATCACGCTGGATGAAGTGATCTCCGCATGGCAGGCGTTGTCCATGCGATCTTCCCTGATCGCTCGTTCGTGCGGATCCGGCGCAAAAGAAAACGCTTCCGAGTCATCAATACCACCACGGCCATCCATGGCCTGACGTTTCACGAAAGCGCAGACATCGAAATCTTCGTATGCAACCGATCGTGATCCGTTTCGGTCGGCTCGGCGACATGCTGCTGCTGGCGCCGCTGCTCGATCGCCTGCACCGCGGTTACGGCGAACCGTGCCTGCTGCTCGGCACCGGTCCGTGGAGCGCGGCGTTGTACGACGCGCATCCGGATGTCGCGCGGGTGCTGCAGGCGAACGCGCGGCATCGGCCGCTTGCGCTCAGTCCGGAACGCTGGCGCATGCTGCGCGCATTGCGCCGGCGTCGCGGCGCGCCCGTGCACGTGTGCGAAACGGAGCCACGCGCCTTGGCCAAGATTCGACGCATGCTTGCACTCGCGGGCATCCGGCGAACTCAATGCGTGTTCCTGACCGATGTGCCGGCTGCAGCCGGCGAACACTGGATCGAGCGCTTGCTGCGCGGGTGCGGACAACCACCACCATGCTGCCCGGATGCATGGCAGGCACCGGCATCCGCGGTTGCCCCGGCTCCGCGCCTGGTGTTGCGCGAGGCGGATCGCCACGACCGCGATGCATGGCTGCGCGCACGCGGCTGGCGCGGCGAACCCCTGTGGCTGGTGCAGCCCTACAACAAGCGCAGCATGCGCTGGAATGGCCCGCGCAAGATCACCGACGATGACAAGGCATGGCCCGTGCCCCATTGGATCGCGACACTGCAAGCCATGCGCGGAGATTTCCCCGGCGCGCGCATCCTCCTTTGCGGCGTCCCGCGCGAAGCGTCGATGCTGGATGCCCTCGCCCGCGTGCCCGGCGTCGAAATGGCGGCATGCGAGCTGCCACTGCGGCGGATGATGGCGCTGGCGGAAATCGCCGACGGCATGCTGTCGGTGGACACCGGGCCGGCGCACGTGGCCGCGGCGATGGGCTGTCCGCTGGTGGTGTTGTTCGGCGCGCAGTCGCCCGTCGCATGGTGTCCGCGCAGCGCGACAGGCAGCGCGGTGATCGCGCTGGGTGGGCCGCCGCAACATGCGTGCGTCAGCGAAATCAGCCCGCGCGAAGTGATTGCCGCGTTGCGCGACCTGCCGCTGCGCAATCCGGAACTTCCACGCACTGCCTGAGCCGCCGATCGCAGGCTCGACAAACACATCCATTACAATTCCGCCACGCGCCGCTGCGCCCGCGAAATCTCCCCGTGACCGACGCTTCCTACGCCTTCATCGAACGCCTGCGCAGCCTGCTGTGGTGGCTGCCGCTTTATCTCGCGGTCGCGCTGATCACGATTTTCCTGCAACCGCCGATTCCGCTGCATTCCACGCGCGCGTTGGCGGTGGCGTGGGACATGTGGGTTCACCACCAGTTCCTGGTGCCGCAGATCAATGGCGCGCCGTATTCTGAAAAGGCGCCGCTGCTGTTCTGGCTGATCCACGCGGGATGGGTCGCGTTCGGCGTCAACGACGTGTGGCCGCGCGTGCTGATGGTGCTGATCGGCGCCGCGCAGCTCGTCCTCGCGCAGTCGCTGGCACGCCGGCTGTTTCCCGAACACGCGTGGGTCGCGCGCACCACGCCATGGCTGTTGCTGGCGCTGTCGTTCGGCTTTTTGTACGGCCTGCAGATCATGTACGACGGCCTGCTGGCCGTGTGGGTGCTCGGTGCGATGCTGTGTCTCGTTCCGGGCCCGCGGCGTTCGCGACCGCAATGGATCGGCTTCGCCGTCTGCATCGGCCTGGGCTTCCTGACCAAGGGACCGGTGATGCTCGTGCACGCGGCACCGGCATGGCTGCTTGGTCCGTGGTGGTGCGGTTACGCGCGCGAACATCGCACGCGCTGGTATGCGTTGGGCCTTGCCGCAGTCATCGGCGCCGGCCTGATCCTTGCGGCGTGGGTGATCCCGGCGACCCACGCGAGCGGCGGCGCCTATACCCAGAACCTGCTGTTCAAACAGACGAGTGGGCGCGTGGTGGACGCCTTCATCCACAAGCGGCCGTTCTGGTGGTATGTGCCGTGGGCATTCGTGCTGCTGTTTCCGTTCGTGCTGTGGCCACGCATATGGGCCGGCATCCTCGCGCTGCGCCGACCGCTGCCTGCGGGTTTGCGGATGCTGCTGGCGTGGCTGGTCCCCGCCTTCCTGATCTTCAGCGCGTTCAGCGGCAAGCAGAGCTACTATTTCGTGC
>Ga0207652_10001417_pt1 | contig 21275 bp, 17 predicted proteins | sample KBSC63BmetaG_FD_184334 | JGI IMG/M metagenome (GOLD analysis project Ga0207652, IMG submission 184334) | Corn rhizosphere microbial communities from Kellogg Biological Station, Michigan, USA - KBS C6-3B metaG (SPAdes) (version 2) | ecosystem: Host-associated > Plants > Roots > Rhizosphere ... | reverse complement strand
TGTTCCCAATCCGGTTTTTTTTCTGCAGTCGTAATATAATGAGTCGCTTCCACAAATTTTGCAAATTCTGCATTGGTAACTTCTGTTTCATCCATCCAAAAGCTACTTACCTGAACTTTATGTTTTGGAAATTCATCATCGCTCGCCTGCGAATTATCTCCACCCATCATAAAAATCCCTCCCTTGATAAACACCATTCCTTTTACTGAAGTATCACCATTAAATTTTAAAGAAGAATCTACAGTAGTTGTGGGAAACCTCGCCGGAACCATCATGCAGGATGTAGCAGAATCATTTTTTGCCTTTAATGATGCTGAATTATTAGTTTGGTTATTGCAGGAAAATAGCCCTAATACAATACATAGGACTAAGCGCTGTTTTACAAGTTTAAAATCTGTTTTCATGGAAATGATGATTGCCTTTTTCTGGCTCTGTTGGTTAAAATTTTTGAAGTTAAAAAAAATGTTTCTTCATGCGAGCCCTTATATCTTGATAAAAATAGTTCTCTTGAAATTTTCTATCAAATTAATTTGAGGCAGCCTTCCTCCTGTCTTCAAAAAAAACCTAGTTCACCGGCTCTATCAGAGCAGAAGAAATATGCGATTCACCAATGTTCATTGCAAGTATCATTTGCTATGTATGACGTATTAAAAATTAAGAAAAGAATTGATGTCTTTTTGATATCATTAAAATAAGTAGATTTATCAGATCTGTAGTAACCCACGTTATCTTCGGTGGACGATCTCCAGCATCAGATACAAACCTTTCCCGAGAAAGAACCGGATCTGATTCTGAACTATCCAATTTTTTTGCAATTCTTCCTGCCAGCATCGCTTTAATATTCTCAGAAGACCTTTTTACAATAATTCCATACTTTTTTTCAAACATGGTATACAACGGCATTTGAAAATCATCATTGTTATCAAACGCGATGCGTGGATGAAAATAACTCTCAAAATATACAATGTACTCCCGCATTTAAAACAACACTTCCCGGACGAAGCCGGCAAGTTTGGATTCTGGATACAACGGCAACTTACGCTTTAGATATTGAATGCATGGTCGTTAATCCTGCTGATATTCCTTAATCACAGAAAGATTCTCTTCAAAAAACAGATTCGCGTAATGCCCGTAATCTTCGTCTTCACTCGGGAGTATTAATATGGAAACGACTTTTTTGAATCTGATTTATAGGTTTTCGAATCTGACGCACATCATCCGCATAACGTACAAATGTTACTGCGCAAATGTCTTTCAATCCATTTGTCCAGCACATAATGAAGAAACAGATTGGCCAGCAATGGGCTGATAACGCCTTCCTTGTGGTGTTCCTTTTCCTTCTTTCAATACTAATGCTGATTTGGTTTGAACCGGTGCTTCCAGCCGATATTAGCGGTTCGTTGTTGTTTTTTTGTTATTTTCTACATATTCCAAAATGTCACCCGGTTGGCAGTCTAATGCTTTACAAATTGCGTCTAAGGTGCTAAAACGAATTGCTTTCGCCTTCCCTGTTTTTAAAATAGAAAGGTTAGATAATGTCAAATCAACTCTTTCAGAAAGTTCATTCAGAGAAATCTTTCGCCTTGCCATCATGACGTCCAAGTTTACAATAATAGGCATAGCTTAAATGGTTAAGTCATTTTCACGTTTCATGTCTAGGGCATTTTGCAATACTTTTCCAAATATTGTCGCAGCCGTTGCAACTACGATAGAAACAAAAGTAGTCAGAATACAAAGGGCAAGAAAACCTGCAGGGTCATCTTCTTTATTGTGAAATAGTCTTATGTATAGTCCCGCTGACACAATGAAAATACTTAGCACGATTGCACAATACTTTATACTCTTTAAAGTCTTAACAGAGCTTGATGAGAATACTTTATTTTGCCCAATGTATCCAAGTAATTTGAATGCCTTGTACAGCGCGACAAAAAAAACAATTGATGCAGCATATCCATACAAGATGAATGGGTCCGAGTAAATGCCAAACAAATCTAAGTTTGTCGCTCTTCCTTCGGTTAAGGGAAGCCGAATCAAAACAACAAGCGCCAAAATACCTATAACTACGACGACTGCTTGAAGAAACATTATTGAAGTTCTTTTCATAATGATTGCACGAATTTTAATTTGTATACGCGAAGATAATAAATAATTATTGACAAACAATAAATATTTAGCATTTTTGGGGAAATGATTTCCTCTTGTCGTCTCTCTTTATTAAACACAAACGTATTTATAACTTTAAGAGAAGTATCTGATAGTCCAGCCCCTTAAACATTTCATCGTCAACGTGCATAATAAACTGGCCCAAAGTTGCTTTATTGTTGTATTCCCTTAGCATCGTTTCTTAAAGGATAAATGTTTCTTTTGCTTCATCCATTTGTCTGCCGACAATATACCACGGCCGGTATCTCATAACGGGTTGTCCAAACTTCGGCCCTGCCGGGGTAAGCCCGATGGTAGTCACCGAGCTAACCATAATGTACCAGCACGGTGAACATTGCCACGACCATCGTAATGATTAACGGGAATTACAACAATACTCACGCACCATCCTGCTAATATTGCAAAGCCACCGAAGAGTTCTATATACGGTACCGCACCGTTTGTCTCCAATTCTTTGCGATAATGCGCTTGCAGATGAATATCTTTTATCGGTTGCCGAAAAGTTCGATTTCTTTAAGTGGGCTGGCGCAGTATTAATCCGAAGTACTTTCCAGCTTTTACAAAGCGGTAGTTCAGATGAAAAATTCCGGCAAGTTGGAGACCTTAAATTTATTCGAACAAATTGTGCATCTTATTTGAATATTCTTCGAACAGGCGGTACAATGAATTAGCAAATCAAGCAGCAATACGAATATTTCTTCTTCCGCAATGTCCAAGGTCAGAATAAAGCGCTTGAGCACCTGTTGCTGCTAAGAATACGGCACCCAATAACCAGAATCCGTGCGGCTAAATTGGGGAACGTAAATAAATAGATGTCTCCTTAGTTGTATTTTGTATTTAAAATGGTTAAGCGAGTATTCTGAGACGTCATCTGTTACGAACAAGAATAGAATGTCCCATTTATGAGTTAAATAGTAAAACAACAAAATCAACCTAACTGGAATGAAATTTAATTCTGTCCGCCATTATTTTCAAAACCTTTTTCTATAGAATTAATAGCTGATTTTAATTGCCTGATGATTTTCTGAGGCTTCGAATTTTCCGCTTCAATTTCATACCAGTATCCCTCCTTCGTTTTATATAGTTTAAAGTAGGATGGTTCAGGTATTGTATCGGAAGTAGTAATTACATACTCCTGTAAAAGAGCGATCACCTTTCCTAAAGAATTTTTCATTTCAAAAGGATGAACTGTATAATGAAACTTCTGATTATTATCCAGAACGATTTCCTGAAATGAAATGATAGCCATTGTTTGTTTTATATAACAATAATAAAAAAACGATAAATAGGTACAAAATAAACTTACCAACATAAAGTCCTTCCCTGGATAAAAGCATGAGAATATCACCTTTCGTTTCTTTTTGATCTGCTTCTAATCCTCGTTGAATTATTCTGCTTAACACAATAAATTTTGCCTGCTAAATGCAGAATAATTTTACATTTTTCACCCACCCCGGGACAGCTTAAAACAGTCTCAGAAATTTTTAATTTCTCATTTCCCTGTTTCGTTACTTCACTGTTCATATTTCACTTTTTGTAGGTTTTAAAATATCTTTTATTTAGTTTACAAAAGTATGAACCATGCTGACATCACACCTAATTAGAATTTGAACACGTATTTCCTTTCCATATTCTGCAACTTACTTTTGAACTCACATTTAAAAAGCCGTGTGGGCGAAAATGAAGGCAGCCTTGATCGCTGACCGGCGAGATGTTCAAACGTTGCACGTTTGGCTATCTCGCCCCTTTCAGTCGGAACTCGCTACGGGCATGAAACCATAAAAATAATTGTCAAACCGTGTAAATGTTTTGTGATAAGAGAGACAAAAAAAGTAGGAAACAAATGGCTCAATATAAGGGTTGACGAGAAAGAGTATCAAGTTATTGAAAACTTTATAAAAAAACTACCTGCCAGAGCATTAGCGAATATGCGCGAAATATCCTATTGGAAAAGCCGGTAATTATCAAATATAGAAACGAATCTGCCGATCAGTTTCTAACTCAAATGATAGCGTTTAAAACGAATTAAACGCCATCGGAAATAATCATAATCAGGCAGTTGACCGGTTACACATTTTACATTACCATATGCAATCGAGTTGATGCAGGTAGATTATGAAAAGCCTTTTCGCGTTTTGAAAAATGAAAAAGAAATTGAAGTATTGATTAATCCTTTTATTTTTGCTTATCAAAACAAAGCAATGGAACAACTGGCGGGACAGATTGCTTCTGCAAAAATTGGTATGGCAAGACTTTCTTCAGTAATTATGAATATTGCAGGAAATATTATTTCAGGACAGGTAACAGGTGATACATCAAAGACACTAGCTGAACGGTTTGGTAAAATTATTCAGGTAAAAGAAAGTGTTTCAATTAACAGGAATGACACCTCTTTAAGTAAATCCGCCCAATTGGATTTTGCAACACCAGCTTCTAAAATTGCAGCTCTTTGCTCCGGTGAATTCGTAGGCATGGTTGCAGATGATCCTTATCAAAAAACAAAATTAAAATCTTTCCATTGTGAAATTCTTAATGATGAAAGTGCGTTACAATTTGAAGAAAAACACTTTAAAGAATTACCACAGATTTCTATGAACGAATTGAAACATGATTTTTTCGAAATCGTTGCCAAATGTAAAACCGGTTTATCGCTAATCAGGAACGATCTTTCTATGTAACCGCTGATGCTACGTGATTGAAACGCATCTAATATCCTTGTTTTATACTGGTTTTCATGTTTCTTAATTTCACCTTTTTATTTTTACAAGAAAAAGAGACCAGGCTGCGAGCAAAAGCAATATCGCTGAACCTCCATAAATTAAAGATAAGCTAACATGTGCATCCCTTAATATTCCTCCTGTAAAAACCATCAAACCTCCTACGATTGTACTTAAAAAGTTAAGGAATCCATAACCGGTCGCTATATATCTTTCATCTATTACCTGGCATAAAACCGGCATCAGGTTAGCATCATTAAAACCCCTTGCAACCCCGTAAATAATCATCGCTGCGATGGCAACTCCGAAAGTATACGTATAGGACATCAGAAAGAGGCAAGGTGCGCCAATCGTAAAGCCCATGATTATTACGTATAAACGAGCACGTTTATTTATTTTGTGCCATCGGTCAGCCAGAACGCCGCCCAACAACACGCCGGCAAAAGATCCAATTTGAACATATCCAGTAGCTGAAATGCCTGCTTGTCCAAGATCAAGGTTAAAATGGCTTTTAAGAAAAGTTGGAAGCCAGCCATAGATAAGCCAGTTCACAATGCCATATGCGCAGAAATAAAATAATAATATCCTGAAAGAAAAGATGGAAAATAATTTTAAAGATTGGGTAATGCTCACGGGCAGTACTATTGCGCCTTTGTCTGTAATATTTATGCTTTCCTGTTTTCCAAGAGGTTTTCTTAACGTAAAGAATAAAATAAGCGCATAAACCACCCCAAAAAACCCGAAGACCTGGAACCCGTAACGCCAACCCCAGGATTCAGAAATATAGCCCCCCAGCCCGCCAAGCGCAAGGCCTGCATATAATCCACTCATATGAATGCCCGTTGCAAGTGATCGGGTTGTACCTTTGTGGTAATCCGCTATTAAGGCTAGTGCTGCAGGAATGTAGCAAGCTTCGCTAATGCCCATACAAAGCCTGGCTGTGATCATCTCCCCGAAGGTTTGCGCGAATCCAGTCCATAACGTAACTATTGACCATACTAGAACACTGAATATGATTACCGGCTTTCTTCCATACTTATCTGCAAAGTAGCCACCTAACGGGCTGAGAACTCCATAGGACCATAAAAATACAGAAGTTAATAAACCAAATTGTGCATCATTGATACTAAAACTGCTAACAATAGGATCACGCATGGAGGTGATGAGAATACGGTCAAAGTAGTTTAAAAAAGCTACCACCCACAATAATGCAACCACGATCCAGGCATACGTTTTAGAACTAAATTTAAAAGATTTCATGAGGTTGTTTTATCAGCATACACAAAACAGTTCGTGCCAGCTTTTATTAAAAAATCAGATGAACGGTTATTGAATCATTAACTTACTTTCAAAGTTTTCAAATATAAATGATTTCAGATAATGTATTACATAACCTTCACCATTATTTTAATAATCGGAAGAAAAAAAATATCGAATTGAATTACTATGCATCAGAACGTGTAATATTTATACATGGAACAGGGTAAATCAGCACACATTACGATAAAAATCATAGATCAACACTAACGTTTTTCATTAAAAGTAAAAAAATAAATCGCCTTTTATGTATTACATAAATGGAAAGTCATACTTTTATAAAAAAAGTATGAAATACATAACGATCCTAATGATTATTTTTTTGGAATGCTTCTTTAACTGTGCTTATTCACAGGAAATAATTCCGCTTTATCAGCATGTGCCTAATTCTATCCCCAGCCAGATAAAAGAGCAGGCAGATTCTTTATCAAAAAGAGGAAAAGTGAGCCATGTTACTGATCCAACTCTTTCTGTTTATCTTCCGGACCCCGCTATAAGAAATGGCACAGCCATCATAATTTGTCCCGGTGGCGGCTATTCCTATCTGGTGGTAAATGGAGAAGGCAGTGATATTGCGAAAGAGCTGAATACGAAAGGCATCACCGCATTTGTATTAAAATACCGGTTACCGGATGATCGTATCATGAAGAATAAATCTATCGGGCCTTTACAAGATGCGCAGCAGGCTATAAAAATAGTACGAGAACGGGCAACAGATTGGAAAATAGATGTTTCTAAAATAGGCATCATGGGATTCTCAGCAGGAGGACACCTGGCATCAACGCTATCCACTCACTACAGTACAGCAGTAATTGACAATGCGCTTCATACCAATCTTCGCCCTGATTTTTCAATTCTTATTTATCCTGTTATCAGTTTCCAGGAAGGCATTCTCCATAAGGGTAGCAAAAAAGCTCTAATTGGTGCAGACGCAGATACAGCCCTGATAAATAATTTCTCAAATGAACTCCAGGTGACCGGTAATACGCCACCGGCATTTCTTGTTGCATGCAATGATGATAAAGTGGTACCTGTTCTAAACACAATTCGCTATTTTATTGCTTTGCATGAGCATGGTGTGAATGCTGAAATGCATATTTATGAACACGGAGGTCACGGTTTTGGCCTTCACAATAAAACGACAGAAGACCAATGGATAGAACGATGTTATCATTGGATGAAGGCCAATGGTCTTTTGTAACGCCAGGAAAGGTTATATACCCAAATTTTTTCAATTTTTCATTTACAATTCGCAGCTGTAATTAATAGCATTAACAGGTTATCGGCAAGGATACCTTATAGGAAATTCAAAAAATAAATGAGGCCTATTATTTGTCGAAAAACTCCGGTAAATATCTGGCGGCTTTTTCTCTTACTGCCATCACCTCTTTTTCAGGGATCGATTTATATGGCCACCTAAGGCGCGTCCCAATGTCGGTCCAACCACCAATCGCTGCCAGAAATTTGTCAAGTGCCGGATTTGAATACCCGGATTGTTTATATGGAACGATGCATTCTTCAAAAAATTCCAGAATACTTATCTGAGTCGCCATTGCTTTGTCCAGGTCTGATTGCATAAGATCCCACCATCGTTGTGATCCTTGCGGACTTAAACACGCCACGTTGGAATAGGCACCTGCTGCCACCTTATACTTTATACCAGTAGCGAGTAAGTGGCCGGGAATGAATATGGCAATCTGAGAACTATAAGTACGCATATCTTCATACCATTGCTTGTCACCGGCCGCCACTTTTATTCCGATAAGTTGCGGGATTTCTTTTATTAAAATTCCGTAAGCAGCAGGAGTAAGTACTTGTTTTGCGTGAGGAGGATTATATAAGACAATAGGAATATTACCAGCTGCTTTTGTTACTTTTTTTAAAAATAAAACTTGCTCCTCCATGTTGGTGGTAACCCAATCCGGCAGAATCACCTGAAATGCATCCGGCCTGAGATGCACAGTCCTCTCAATTCTTTTCAAAGAGATTATTGGAGATGGATGGCTTGCACCAATCTGGAAATGCATACCAGCATTCAGACATTTGCCAGCAACTATTTCCTGTATGCGATCAAACTCTGCCTCTGTCTGATTATGGAATTCGCCGGCAGTTCCATTGGTATATATTCCATTCACTTTTGAGGCAATGAGATAATCAACTTCTGCAGATAATCTGTCATAATCGAAGCTATCATCATCGTTAACAGGTAGCAGTACCGTACCCCAATTTCCGCGAAGGTTTTTTGCAGTGAGCAAAGTTATTTTTCTTTTTTAAAATCTTTAAATGTTGCCGATTCAAATACAATGCCTTCATAAGGCTTCACATAGCCAGCTTCAAAAAGGCAGGCTATTTCTCCATCGGAAAGAATACCAACATTTGAGTAAGCAGAAGGGCCGGCATAAAAAACTTTTTTAAACGGCCATGATTTTCCATTGTTATAACTTAAGCGAACGGTCATATTAGTCCGTGATGTTTTGCTTGCCGGATTAGAAAATATAAGACATCTTTTTTTGCCGCGATAATTATAACTTATGAGGCTTCCCTGACAAACCGGTTCGATTAAAGCGGAATCGGCATGCATGGACGACCATAATTTACCGCCATTCTTACTAATAGAAACCTGGCGGCATCTTGCAGGTCCTGAATTTCTCATATTGAGCAAAAGCCGTCCCCTTGAAATTTCAGCAACCGTGGATTCGTTTACTCTTCCTTGTGGTGTTGTGCCTCCCAACACCCACGTCTTTCCACCATCGTCAGAATATATTGAGTGAGAAAAACTCATTTTTTCCCCGGCGACTAAATGATCACATGCCACCACTAATCTGTTTTTATAACCCTTGTTTTCAATTTGTATTCCAGAACCAGGCCCGGTTGCATACCATGTCCAATTTGGAGGCTTTACATCATTGGTTATCTCTTTTGGTATACTCCACGTATTTCCATCATTGGTAGAGGATAGCACAAAAACTCTTCGTGTATCCTTGCTTGTCTGGTTTGTTATTGCTTTCTCATGATCAGTTCCCAGATTCCATGTTGAAAGCAAAATGATATTACCTGTTCTTTTATCTACAATTGGAGCTGGATTACCGCAGGTGTTTGTGCTGTCGCTCCAAATTATTTGCAGTGGACTCCATGTTTTACCATTGTCTGATGACCGTTTTACAACAAGATCTATATCCCCTGCATCTCCACAATTAATCTTTCTCGCTTCTGCAAAAGCAAGCACCGTTCCTTTAGTGGTGATAACCATTGCCGGTATGCGAAAACAACTGTAACCAGCTTCACCTGCTTTATAAATAAAATTGAGTTTTTGGGAAAAGGCATTTTGCAAAACACATATAAAAGCTATTGTCCAGATTACTTGCTGTTTTATTTGTTTTTTCATGATGGCTTATTTTATAAATAGGAGAATGCCTATAATTCAGCTTCAAAACGTTCTATTTCAGGAAACTTAGTTTTCCCACTTACAAGCCTACCAAGACGCGGCTTGCGATTATTATAAACTTCTACAGCATCGGCATCCGCGTAACGCAAAAAAAGAATGCGACGGTCACGATCTGTGGAGAAATTACCGTCTGATTTGTGTAACATCCAGCAACCAAATATTAATACATCTCCGGCTTTCATTTCCATCGGCACTGCAAGCGAATCATCAACTTCCAGAGTGATTTCTAAATTGCTTTTCTTTTGAGTTTCGGTTTGTTTTACTTTTATCTGCCCTCGCTTATGACTTCCAGGTATCAGCCACAGGCAACCATTTTGACGATCTGTGTCATCAAGCGCAGTAAGTGTTGTTAAAGCATTATAAGGTTCAAGTTCGCCATACCCATTATCCTGGTGCCATCCGAATGATTTGGTATTGCCGCACATTTTGAAGGTCAACTGAGAGGTGGCTCCTTTTATATCAGGTCCTATCAACTGGCTTGCTATCCCAACCATCGGACCTTCAAAATAATAAGCTTTCACCGTTGGCGATTTATGATGAATATTTACCAAAAGTGAATTTTGAAGCCATGTTTTTGAAGAATCAAAAGATTCCTTTTCTTTATTCCACGCGTTCATACATTCTGCTCTCATTTTCTCAAGTCCTTCATCCGTCAGGACGTTTTTTAAAATAAGGTACCCTTCGTCTTTGAAGAATTTTAATTCATTATTGCTCAAGGGGCGATAATTAAATTGATTGCTATGTTTTTCCATAATATTTAAATTAATCAGATTCTAAATTCTTCTAAAAGAGCCTTCACCGCTAAACATCTTTGAGAAATGATTTCTTTCTTGCATTTGTTTCGTAAGGCTTCTCTCATTATTTTTTTGGAATAGCTACCAATACCCGATTGCTTCTTACACCAGGCCGTGCCTCCCCGCCTGCCAACACAATTTTATTGTGCCAAATTACCAATGGTGTAGTAACGGGAGAATAAATACTATTGTGTGGATTTGCCGCACTGTCTTTTCTGTGAACAACCGGAATCTGATCCACTACAGACCACTCATCTTTTTTAGCATTATATCGCAAGATTTCATTCCTGAATCCTGGATGTAGATCTTTTAATTCTGATATCTTTTGTGCATAAGAACCATCATCTCCTCCGAAAAGCAATAAGTCTGATCCAGATTCGTAAGCGGGCGAAGGGGATGCTACCAATGGATATGGCAGATCAGCAAGCTTTTTCCATTTACCGTCTTTTGTATAAAGCCAGCAATCTTTCAGATATTCTCTACCCAATGTATTCCCCGAAGGAAAAAGATGTGCACCGCCAAAGAGATAGATGCTACCGTTAGCACATGCTGCTGTTGCCAGCATACGCGATTTGCCGGGCAGGCTTACCAGAGTTTTCCATTGCTGGTGACCAGTTGCGACAGTGTTAAGATCGAGTGACCAAAAATTACTTTGTGTTTCACCGGCAGGTGTATTTATTCCTCCCATAATATATAACACATCATCCTGAATAACTCCACAAGCGTTCATCAACGCTTGTGGTAAGGAAGGAAGGGTTTTGATATCAACAGCCATACCATTAAACGTAATTGAAAAAACTTTGCTATAACATTGTTTCGAATCACCCCCGCCAATACAGAGCACGCTGTTTTTGTAAGTTAACGCGACTCCATACCCCATCGCACGTGGCAAATTTCCGGCTTTACTCCAGCTTCCATTAATAGTTTTCAAAACAAAAATGTTATCATACCAAACTTTTGTCGCATTATTCCATGGGCGCCTCCCTCCCGGGAAATTAGAACCGCCGGCTACTATCAGAGCTCCATTGCTGACACCTGCATAAGGTCCGGCGAAACCTTCAGGATCAGGTAATTGTTTTGTTTGTTTCCAGGTAAACATATGGCTTCTTTCAGGTTGCGTCTGTGCATTCATCGTTATCCCACTAATTAACAGGAATAAGAAATAATATTTCATTTCCGGTATTCTTCTTTTTCCCTTGCAGGCAAGTGATTAAATAAAGGTATTTTGATGAGTTCTGAGTGGAACTTCTTGTAATCATCCTCAGATAAATTTTGCAATGGAAGCCTGCAGGGACCGAAATCCCAACCCAGCATTTTCATGATTGCCTTTTGAGCCGGTATTGGAGGGTATTTTAATAATAGCCTGACAATTTGTATTATCTGCTCATGATTTTTTTGAGCTGCTGTTATATCTCCGGAGTTGAAATATTCAATCGTCTTTTGATATACCGGTGCTGCAAATGTATATGTGCTGCCAATCGCCCCTTTAGCCCCTACAGCCAATGCGGGCAAGAGCAATTCATCGAGGCCAAACAAGATATCGTAGCGTTTGTTTTGATAGGCACGACAGGCCTGAAATTCATGAATGGTAGACGCCGTGTATTTGATACCTGCAAGATTAGGGATCAGTGGTCCGGCGATTTCCAGGAACTGCAACATGTCCATAGAGATGCCGGTAAGATGTGGAATGTGATAATAATAAAAAGGAAGATTCGGAGCTCCTGTTGCGATTTCTGCCATGCAATCAGCAAGGTTTTGCACAGACGAGGGACGAAAGTAAAACGCTGCAACAGATGAAAAAGCATCAGCACCGATCGTTGCTGCATGTGCAGCCAACAATTTTGCTTCTTCAATACTGCTATGTCCGACATGTACGATTGTGAGTACTCTTCCATTGGCAGCTTTGACAAAGTCTTCTGCTACCTGCATTCTTTCTGATGAAGTCATGTTCGGTCCTTCACCATTACTGCCGCAAACAAATATTCCTTTTATTCCATCGGCTAGGAGCTTATCTACAACTTCCGGAATCATTTCGCGGTTTATTGAACCGTCAGCGTGAAGTGGTGTAAACGCCGCGGCAATTAATCCTTCAATTTTCTTCATATTTATTCTTAAATGTTTATTTATTTCTTTACAAAATATTTCGCGCCCCTAAGCAATTCCAGCTTAAATCTTCTCAACACAATACGATATTTTCAATCATTATCACCAATTTTTTTTATTATTTGAGCACATATTGAGTTAAGGAACGTATGATCAATACCCATCCGTCTGTTTCAAATTTGTATTATTGGCCAAAACAGTAGAATTGAGTGGCCAATAAATGGGCGTGCTTTTTCCTTTAAGATTCGGTATATAGTTGTAAATATCAATGGTTCCTCCTTTATAAAATCTTACCAGATCATACCATCGCTTATTTTCAAAAAATAATTCTCTGCCCCGCTCGTCCAAAATTTCACGCTCGACAGTTGCTTTATCGGTGGCACCTGCATAATCGCCTGTTCCTGCACGTTCTCTTACCTTGTTCAAATAAGTAATGGCATTATCTGTTTGTCCAAGACCTGCATATGCTTCGGCCGCCATCAGGTACACGTCAGCTAGCCGAAAAATTATCAGATCATTATCAGGAACGCGGTCATCTGCATATACATTGCCCGGAAGCTTAGTAATCCACGCATAACTGGTAGTATTTCCATTTCTTTGCAATATCCATGTAGAAGGAATTCGTTGATCATTCGGATTGGTGAATAAGGATCTTGAAAGGGGGCTTATCTGGTAAGCTCCCTGCCCATTGGAAGAAGTCCGACACCATGGTATGCTGTCCAGATTCGATGCGGCCTGTACAATAGTTAGAAAAGGCAATGCATTCATCGCATAATTATTTCCTGCTTCATCGCGTTGATAATATGCGGCTAGTATGATCTCTTTGTTTTGTCTTACTGTATTAACATCTCTGAATTTTGGCATGAGTGAGAGATCCGCCTTTTCCACTTCTGCTATGGCAGTTAACGCATCATTAAATCCGTTAGCACCGGCCCCCAAAACTTTTGCATTCCACAAACTTGCTTCTGCCTTTAACGCTTGTGCTGCAGTGTAGGAAAAACGATATTTACTTACAAATTTTGTATCAGGAAAGGTAACTATTGCTGTATCGAGATCTCCGAGAACTTGTTTCATGACATCGGTAGCAGGTGAACGCGGTAACAAGGGCACGTCTGCGCTTGTGATTGCCTGCAACATAAGAGGACAATCACCTATAATACGCATGAGATGGAAATAAAAATAAGCTCGCAGTGCATGTGTTTCCGCCACAATCCGTTTTTTTGCAGCGGGATCAGAAGCAAAGGAAAAGGGTTTGATTTTGGCGAGTAAAAGGTTACATTGTCCGATAGCCTGGTACCATGAACTATAATTAATAGCCCCCACGGATGGGCTTAAGATCTGGCTCCATGCAGTTGAAAAACGTGCATTGGAAGCTGCAATCAGTTCTTCGCTACGTTCGGTTCCATAAGTAATATTGTTTGCAAGCGTTCTCATATAAGTATAAATCCCTGTTACATAAGGTTCAAAATCTCCTTCACTTTTAAAATAAACCTGTTCAGTGATCTGGGATTTAGGAGTTACTTCCAGTATCTTTTTACAACCCGCAATCGTTAGCAGCGAAGCTATTGAAACGGCGAATAAAAGTATCTTTTTCATATTATTTTAATAAAGGTTAATAAATGATTCAAAACTTTAGTGTTGCACCAAGTGAAAACTGTCTTGGTCTTGGATAACCGCCATCATCAAACCCTTTATAAGTTTCCGGGTTAAGTCCATCATATGCGGTGATATATCCGACATTATAAATGCTGGCGTAAATATTGAGCCCGGTGGCGTGTATCTTTTTTACCAAGCTTTTTGCTAAATCATAGGAGACGTATATTTCGCGTATTGCCAAAAAGTTGCCTTTCTCAGCCATTGTTGATACATCCGAGCCATAGCCGTTGTTCGTTCCGATGGGAGAAGTTCTTAAGTAATTTCTTTGTCCATAGTCGTAATCGGCAAATGAAAATCGGGCATATTTTTTTCCAACATCACCGGACTTCTGCCATATATCATTGCCTAAAGCTTCAGCAGGTGCTCCTTCATTAAATGCCCTGCCCTGGCCCAGAGAACGTGCCAATGCGCCATTTTCAATAATAAAACCTGTTGCATAGTCAACATTAAAGCGGAGAGAAAAATTCTTATAGCTGAAGGTATTTTGCATACCGCCTATGATATCAGGTGAACGGTATCCAAAAAATACTTCATCCCTGCTATCGATGACACCATCATTATTTAAATCTGCAAATTCATAATCACCAGCATGTTTTCCGACAACAATTCCTAATGGGGATGCCAACTGATCTTTTACTTTTGCGTTCCATTGTGCTGCTTCAGCGTCTGTTGAGAACACCTTCACTACTTTATATCCCCAGATACCAAATGGTCTTTCTCCTTCAGCATAACCACCTACTTCCTTTTCTGTTTTGCTACCCGGATCATAAACAATTGTACCTCCCTGACGATTTTTATCACGTCCATTATCCGGGAGTTTCACAATTTTCTGCTGGTTATAAGCGAAAGTGAAGTTGGCGCGCCAGGTAAAATTTTTTCCATTTACCGGAGTTCCACCAACTGCAATTTCCACGCCTTTATTTTGCAATGTTCCATTATTGTATGTGATGGACGAAAAGGGAGCTTCTGAAGGTAACGGTTTAGAAGCGATCCTGTTTTTAGTTAATTTATTATACCAATCCACACTTAGGGTAACCCGGTCGTTCAAGAATCCGGCATCGAAAGCAAGGTCAGTAGTTTCTGTGGACTCCCATTTCAGGCTTGGGTTTGAAAGATTACGGCGCAATATGCCAGGACTTTGAGCATAGGCCGTTGCGGTGTAATTGCCGTAAGTATCTGTAATATCGAGATCATTAGAGCCTGCTGTTCCCCAACTGCCTCTCAACTTTAATGTATTGACAATTTTTGTTTTCCAGAATTTTTCTTCACTAATGTTCCAACCTGCTGATACTGATGGAAACAAAGCATATTTGTTTTGCGGCGCAAAATTCGAGAACCCATCATATCTTAAAGCACTGCTAAAAAGATATTTACCCATGAAATTGTAATTCATTTGTCCGAAATAACTGGCAGATCTTGTTTCGTCGATCTCAGTACCAAAACTGGTTACATTGCTTACCGTTTGCCCATTGATCGTTGTCACCGAAGGTTCATCAATCGTGGAGATGTAATCATTCGTTGCCCTTTGTGAGCCTATATTAATCGTATTATGCAATTCACGTGTATAGTTAAAACCCCCTAACACAGAGAAATGATGATTCTCATTTACTGTGAAATCGTACTGCAATATCTGATCGGTCATAAGCTGCCTGAAATTGTCTGTATTTTTGGTTTTTTGCCTTTGGGTTGAAAACTGGATCGGATCCGGAAAAGCATCCCGATGAAAAAGATAACTATAATCCTGAATCAGGTAAGACACTGATGGACGAAAATGCAATCCCCGGACAATCGTAAGATCTGCTGCCAGCCTTGAAACGAGCCGTTCTGTGGAAACATTGGTATGGTCATATTTTAAAGTATGAAAACGATTTCTGGCAGATAACACTTCACCAGTTGTAGGATCCCCGTTATCCTTAAAGATTCTTATCAATGGGGTCAGCCTTGTACCCCTGGTAAGTTCATTTTGATAAGCTTCTACATAATTAGGCAATTCATTGTCGTAATTTATCATTGCTGTCAGTTTAAGATTATCGGAAACTTTAAATCCAAAATTTCCCAAGGCGTTATAGCGTTTATAATTGGTTCCAACAAAAGTTCCGGCCTGATCAATGTAACCCATTGATACGTTATAATTTGCACGTTCACCGCCGCCGTTTACTCCCACATTATAGTTGTCGGTATTGCCCGTATTCCACAAAAGGTCCTGATAGTGGTTATCTGCATACAACAATTTAGTTCCGGCATTAATTGGATCATCCATTGTTTGCCAGCCGTGTGCCAGCAAATTGTCAACATACGATTGTCCATCAACGGCAACTATATTATCATACAAAGCGGTTAAATTCGTTGCATTGCCATATTGTCCAGACTGCGTATATACAGTCGTGCCAGCGGAGAATCCGCCGTTGTTGAGTAAATTATTTTTGTCGATCTTATCATGGGTATTAAACACAGTAGTTCTTGCAAGCGTTAAATAATCTTTGGCGCTCAGATAGTGATAAGTGCGTAAAGGCGTCTCCCAGGTATGGCGGTAATTGGCCGTTACCACGGGCTTTGAATTATATTTTCCAGTCTTTGTAGTAATGACAATAACGCCATTTGCACCCCGGGCCCCGTAGATTGCAGTTGAAGCTGCATCTTTCATCACTTCAAAAGATTGGATATCTTCCGGATTAATATCATCCAGCGACCTGAAGACTCCGTCCACCACTACCAGCGGACTTGATCCATTTACACCACCTGTAGCAGTACCACCACTATTTCCATTTGATGAACCATAGACGTTCAGCTTTGTACCACCTCGTATAATGATATTATCTGCACCCGATCCCGGCTGACCCGACACTATAGGAACAGAAAGCCCGGCTATTTTCCCTTGAACAGCCTGTATCGGGTTTGGATTCGAAACATTATTTAGTTGCTGTGGATCCAACTTTGATACAGCTGCAGTCACATTCTTTTTCCGCTGCACACTGTAGCCGACGACCACTTCATTTAACTGAACCTCGTTGGCAACCAACACAACGTTAATGGTACTTCTTCCATGGACTTTAATTTCCTGGGTTTCCATTCCTTCCATGCTAAAAATCAGCGTCGCATCAGGCTGCACACTTATATTATAAGTGCCCGATGTGTTGGAAGTGGTACCGTTTTGGGTTCCCTTTTCGATAATTGAAACACCAGCAAGGGGACCACCGGAAGCATCAGTAGTTTTTCCGGTTACATGTATTTCAGCTTGCAAGCTACCGGAAAAGCGGGCTGCCCTTACACTAACCGGAAGTAGTGCTGAGAGGGCGGCAAAAAGCACAGCTGATAATAAAAAACAATTGGATAACAGGCAACTCTTCATATAAAATAATTTAAAATGAGAAAGAATGTTTGTTAAAGTGTTAATAATTAATACATTAAAAATTTCTGACCAGCTTTATTTTGTAATACATATACCAAGACTTATCGTTAATTTTAACGCAAGATAAAATAAAAAGCGTTATTTTGTATTATTTAATGAAAAAAAATTTTATTTTTTTAAAATTAATAGCGAGGACTTATACCTTTACTTCATTGATACATCTTCAATTATTTTATTAAATATGATTTATTATGAAAAAAGATCCAACCCTAACAGAAAAAACCGAACAACAAATACTGGGGTATGTAACAGAAAAGGGATATCAACTAGGAGATATTTTTCCGAAAGAAAGTGAGTTTGCAGAAATATTAGGGGTTAGTCGGGTAGTAATCCGGGAAGCACTCAGCAGGCTTAGAATGATGGGATTTATTGAGACTAAAAGAAAGCGCGGAACTATATTAAAATCACCTGATATGTTTTACGGAGTAAAGACTATTGTCAACTCCGGGAAACTGGACATGGAATCACTTAAGGATCTGTATGAAGTGAGAATCATGCTCGAAATTGGGATGGCTGATTTTATTTTTTTAAGAAAAACAGAAGAATCTTTGAAAGTACTGGAAAATATCGTTGCAAAAGAGGAAGCTGCGGATGTAAATGATTTGGAAACACTTGCATCCTTGGATATTCAATTTCATACAGCTTTATATAAGATGTCGGGTAATAAATCACTGGGTACTTTTCAAAGTTTACTAAACACCTTATTTACTACCTATTCCAGAAGTAAAAACTGGCGGAATCGCCAAATTATTTCTCACTCAACATTGGTTGGTATATTGAAAAAAGGAACGACGGATGCTTTTCGTACAGGTATGAGACTACATTTGAATACACGATTCGAAGATCTTGAAATCTTGTTTCCGGCAGACAAGGCTAATTCTATATTACAACTTAATCGCTTAAGTCAAGAAACAGAAAGAAGCTAAAATATATCTTCAGTAACTGCTCCTGCTTTTGATTAAATTTAATCCCATTCAAGTTATTTTTTTTTCCATTTCATGCTACATAAAAGTTGCTGAACACCTCTCCTTCAGTAGCACCCTGTAACATCTTTTCAATATACATATTTAGCTACAATGATTTAAGCTTTTGATAGAAATCAGTCAACCTCCTTTTTGAAAATTTCACCAATAACTTTTTGAAATTCTTCTAAACCTTTTCTGTTAAGAGCATAAGAATATCACCATTCATTTCTTTCTTATCTGCCTCTAAACAGACAGTACTTAATTGCTTTCTGTCGTTTGAATTGGCTTGCACGCATTAATATTGCGTTTCCGCGTTGTGACTATCCCATAAAATAGCACAAGAGATACACTTCCAACAAAATCTTTTGGAATGAAACATAATATTTTAATAAAAATTAAGTTATTAGGGTAATATTTCATACTCAGAAACCTGCTGTTTGATCAGGTCAATAAATCCAATTATCCATTTACTAATGACAAAAACTTTAGTTCTTGCTTTTTTACTTCTCTCATTGCAATCCAAATCACAATCGAAAGTACAACCTGCAACTCCTGCGACCTTCAACATAGGTGGGGGATCTGCAAAAATTAATTCATCCTTCATAGTGGATTGGAGTATAGGAGAATCTACTGTTACTGAAACGTATTATGGGGAGAATTCATATTCCAATTTAATTGTGGGAAAAAAATGGAATGTTACCAGTGGCATCCTTCAACCCTTCGATAAAAATCATATTATTTTCAATTCTCTTATTCCTTACTGGACTTTACAGGAAATTCGTCTCTATCCCGTCCCTACCCGGGATGTAATTTATATTGAATTTCGGTCAAGGACAACCGGTAAAATATCTATGCAATTAATGACACTCGATGGAAGAGTACTTGGAATAAAAGAATTTACCCAGGTAAACGACTATAGCACTCAGTCGTGGAATATCAAAAACCAGCCTTCAGGTGTTTATTATTTAAGAATACTGCTAAGTTCAGACGAGGGAGAAATATTGAAACAAGGCACATTTAAAATTGAGAAAATCCAATAACTAGTACTTATGAAGAGAGTTTTATTATCTGTTTTAACATTACTGTTTATAACTGTAGTACAGGCACAGGTACCCCAACAGTTAAACTACCAGGGTATTGCCCGCAATGCTTCCGGAGCTCCTATTACGTATCAAAATATTACCGTTAGGATTTCTTTGATTGATAGTTCCACAGGTGGGCAGGTTGCTTATCGCGAGACAAGAAAAGTAATAACCAATTATGTTGGCCTGTTCAATATACTAATTGGAAGCAGTGGCGCAACCAATGTAATGGGAACCATCCAGGATGTAAACTGGTCAACAGGGAAAAAATATATTAAGCTCGAAATAGACCCGAATGGTTTAAACAATTTTAGTCTGGCAGGTATTACACAACTACAAAGTGTCCCTTATGCATTAAGTGCCACGCCTTCTGGTAATGCAGGGGGAGACTTAACAGGAATGTATCCATCTCCAAGTATTGCTGACAATGCAATTACCAATAGTAAGATAGTTGATGGCACTATAAGCCTTTCAAAATTATCTCCCTCTGTAGTAACCACTTTCACAAATAAATTAAACATTTCAGACACGGCAGCAATGCTGGCTCCTTATGAAACAAAAACCGATATAACCCATTCAATTGCTGGTAAAGTAAATGTGTCAGACACCGCGGCGATGCTAAATCCTTATTACCGGTCCTCGGCGGCGGAGGAAGACATTGCGTCAATAAATACAACTCTAAATAATGAAGTAACAAGAGCCACAAATGCTGAAGGTGTTTTGACAAATAACCTTGAAACAGAGATTAATAATCGCAGTGATGCTGATAACACATTAACTAAAACCCTTGCAACAGAAACAACAAACCGCACTGCCAGTGAAGCAACAATTAATTCAAATTTAAATTCTGAAATATCAAGGGCAACTGCAGCAGAAGGCACCAAAGAAGATGTAGCTAATAAGAGCACTGACATCACAAGTGACGCCACTTCTGATACAAAATACCCAACTGTAAAATCTGTTAAAGATTATATCGATGGAAAGCAAACTGCACTTGATTTAAAAGTAAATATCAGTGATACAGCTTCCATGCTGACTGCTTACACAAGAACACAACGCATGATCGATTCATTGAGCCTTGTTCAAAGCAGAATCAATTTAAAATTAAATATCGCTGATACAGCTGCAATGCTTGCACCTTATGCAAATGCATCGACAGTAAATAACTCAATAGCGACTAAATTAAATATTTCTGATACTGCCGCCATGTTGGCCTCTTACACAAGAACACAGCGCATGATCGATTCATTGAGCCTTGTTCAAAGCAGAATCAATTTAAAATTAAATATCGCTGATACAGCTGCAATGCTTGCATCTTATGCAAATGCATCGACAGTAAATAACTCAATAGCGACTAAGTTAAATATTGCTGATACTGCCGCCATGTTGGCCTCTTATTCAAGAACACAGCGCATGATTGATTCCCTGAGTCTGGTGCAAAGCAGAATCAACTTAAAATTAAATATTGCTGATACAGCTGCAATGCTTGCACCTTATGCCACAGTTGCCAGTTCAACATCAGGATTAAATACCAAAGTAAACATCTCTGATACAGCTTCCATGCTGACTGCTTACACAAGAACACAGCGCATGATTGATTCCCTGAGTTTGGTGCAAAGTAGAA
>Ga0207652_10001416_pt1 | contig 21289 bp, 19 predicted proteins | sample KBSC63BmetaG_FD_184334 | JGI IMG/M metagenome (GOLD analysis project Ga0207652, IMG submission 184334) | Corn rhizosphere microbial communities from Kellogg Biological Station, Michigan, USA - KBS C6-3B metaG (SPAdes) (version 2) | ecosystem: Host-associated > Plants > Roots > Rhizosphere ... | reverse complement strand
GAAAAGCACATGCACGGACGCAAGTACCTTGTCGGCGACCGGCTGAGCGTGGCGGATCTCAACGCCGCCTACACCCTCGACTGGGCCAGGGAAGCCGGCATGCTGGAAGACGCGCCCGTGCTCCGCGGCTACGTGGAGAAAATGTACGCGCGGCCTAAAGCGCCGACGACGATCGCGGCTGCATTCGCGGCTTCGTGAAACCGGGGAAACGGCTGCCGTCGCTTGCGTGCAAGCGTCTGCGGCGGCAAGCGCTCGCGGTGTCGAGCCGGGATGCATCGGCACAGGATGACGACCAGACAGAGGGCGCCGGAACGCAGCTGGTCCGAAATGTTCGCGCTGTTCGATCACGCGTTGAAGTGATTGTCTCGCGGCGTTGCGGGGGATGCTCACTTCAGTCGCGCCGTTTCGACCCGCGCGGCCAGTTCGCGGGCTTCCGGCTGAATGCCGGACACGATGACCGCGCCCACCTGCACCATCGACATCCATGCGCGCAGATTCTGCAACACGCCGGGATCATGGCGAAAGGTTTCCAGAATCGCCACCGATTCTTCTTCGCCGATGGGTGCCTTGCAATCGAGCAGTTGCTGTTGTGCGCCATGGCCTTGGCGAAAGCAATGTCCCAGATGTACTGCTGCACGTGCCATGACGTGAGGCCGCGGATTTGCATGCGGCAGCCTGTTGCAGCGAGCCGATGCAGCGCTGTATGCCGCCAAGCGCGCGGGGCGTAACCGCGTCGAAAGCATTTTGGAAGCGGACCGCGCCGGACAATGATGTCCGGGGGTGGGCCACGGAAGGCTGGTGTCCCGTACGCCGGTTTGCGAAAACTACAAATGCAGTCTCTGCATTAGGGCCGCAAAACGCGGATCGCCACGCAGCGAATCCCAGCGGTGGTCGACGCGAAGAAAGGTCATGCGGACGTCGCGTGCGGCGTAGCCGCGTTCGAGCCAAGCGATGGCTTCGTCGTTGTCGCCGAGTCCGCAATAGATCGTCGCGATGCTGGTCGCAGGCAGGTACTCGTGTTGCGAGCGTGCCAGCAGCAATGTCAGCAGGGTCTGCGCTGCTGATTTTTTCCCTGCCTTTGCGAGTGCAAATCCGAGCATGGAAACCGCTTGTTGGTTGCCACCGGACAGGTCGCTGGCTTTCTGGAAGTCGTTGATCGCATCCGTGTAGCGTGCGGCATTGGTGTCCAGCCAGCCCAGCGCAAGATGCGCGATCCAGAATCCGGGATGCGCGCGCAGCACGCCTTGCAATTGTTGCCGCGCTTCGTCCTCATGCCCGGCGTACGCGACGAAGCTTGCTTCGAGCGCGACATACAGCGGCGAAGTCGGATCGAGCTCGCGTGCGCGCTGGCTTTCGCGCAAGGCCTGGTCGTTGCGGCCGAGGTTGGAGAGCAGCGCGGCGTAGCCGAAATGCAGATCCACGAAGTTGGGTTGCAGGGCAAGGCCACGTTTGAATGCCGCCTCGGCGGCGGGCCAATCCCAGTCGTACCAGAAGTGTACGAAGCCGAGCGGCACGTACGCTTCGGCCAAGGTGTCGTCCAGTTTCAGCGCATGCAGCGCTGCCGCCTTGGCCAGCGGCAACACGATTTGCGGATCGGCGTCGCTGATGATTGCCTGGCGCCGGTAGCTCTCGGCGAGACCGACGTACGCAAGCGCGTAATCCGGGTCGACTTTCAGCGCTTGCTGGAAAAGGCCGATGGCCGCGACCAGCTCTTGCGCCGTCGAGTTTTGCAAGTGGTAACGGCCCTGCAGATACGACTGGTAGGCTGCGATGTTGCTGGTGTAGTTGTTTTGCATCCGGCGCCGTTCGTCGCGATCGAGCTTCAGCGACAGCGCCGTGGTGACTTGTTGCGCGATGGCGTCCTGCAAGGCAAGAACGTCGCCGAAGCTGGCGTCGAAGCTGTCGACCCACAAAGTCGCGCCGCTCGGTACGGAGAGCAACCTGACGTTGACGCGTACGCGATCGCCTTGTCGCTGGATATACCCTTCCAGCACCGAGTCGACACCGAGTTGGCGGCCCGCCGCGAGAGCGTCCTGGTCGGCGCCGCCAAAGCGGCGCACGACGCCAAGCGAACGCAACACCACATGGGGATTCGTGCTCAGTTTGGTGATCAGGGTGTCGGCCATGCCCAACTGCAGCACCGCGTTGCCCGCATTGGCCTGCAATGGTTTGAATGGCAATACGGCGAGGCTGGGTATTGCGGAGGCGGGCGCACCCTGCGAACGCCAGAACCAGCCGGCGATGAGACCGACCAACACCGCCGCGATCAATCCAAGAGCCAGTGCGCGGCGGCGCCAGGGTTTACGCGTACGGTCCGCATGCCGCGACGCGGAAGCTGCGTCATCGGCGATGGTGACGCCGCCACGGCTGGCCGCCGCTGGCTCGGGGAACGGTCGCTCGTCGACCGCGCTCGTGTTGACGTGGCCGCGGTCCAATCGCACGGGTTCGATGAAGCGATAACCCTGTCCGGGTTCAGTGAGGATGTAACGGTGGTCGCCGGCGTTGGCGCCGAGTACGCGGCGCAGAAGCGAGATGTTCTGGCTGAGGTTGTTTTCTTCGACGATCCGGTTGGGCCAGATCTTCGCCATCATCAGGTCCTTGCCGAGCCCCTCGCCAGCGTGTTGAACCAGCAGCAGCAAGGTATCGAACACCCGCGGTGTCAGCGATACAGGCGTGCCATCACGGCGCTGCAACTGCCGCGACGACGCATCGATCCGGAAATCGCCAAAAACGTAAACCGTGGATTCCGATTCGTTCACTGGCTCTTCCGTCAACCGCATCAGGTACAACGGCGGACCGTCCACGTCCGGCACGGTGAATTCAGGAAAATTCAACGATTTTCAGCCGCAAACCCAAAGATTTTCAGCGGATCGTGCGCGGAGTATACGCGCCGTCCAGCGGTGTTCACGCGAACGCAGCCAGAGGACAACCCTACCTGTCGGAGCAACTGACATGAAACATTCGATGATCCAACTGACTGCCGCACTCGTCCTTGCGGTGATGCCCTGGATGGCGCAGGCACAATCCAACCCCATCCCGTCGAGAACGGGCCCTTCCATGATGGGGCAAATGTCGGAAGCCAACGTCGGCGCGTATTCGCTGGTTCCATGGCGGCAGATCGAAGGCTTGTGGGACGAACAAGTCGTGCAGGTGGATTGCCATTCCGGTGCCACGTTGCATCCGATCGGACGCGGCACCAATTTGTTCATGGCGGGCGGATCGCTGATCGCGACTAACAACGCGCCACCCACGGTAATGGGCACTACTCTCGGGCAGTGGTGGTACGGCCGCGATCGCAAATTCCACGTCAAGATGCGTCTCAACCTGTTCCAACCGCCGTCCGAGACATTCCTCGGCATCCGCGAAATGGAACGGGAAATCACCTTGTCCAACCATGGCAACAGCCTGACCGGCACGGTTCTGGTGCAGGATTACCAGCCGGACGGTTCGCCCAAGGGGACGCCATTCTGCTCCACGGAAACCGGTACGCGGGTTTCGGGTCCCTGAGCGAGACTTGGATCGATGGAGGCTCGGCGCTCACGCGATTCCGTGAGCGCCGAGTTCGATTCGGAATCGGGAACGGATTCGAATACTGCTCCCTGCTTTTACGCGTCCTTGTCCTTGGCATCCATCTTGATCGTCGCGTGGGAAGGCGCTTCCTGCGTCTGCAATTTCGCGGCGACCTGTTCGGCCTCGCGCATTACGCGCAGCAGGTTGCGGCCGGCGAGATCGGCCAGTTGGTCGTCGGTCCAGCCGCGGCGCGCGAGTTCCTCGAACAGCGCGGGGTATTTGTCCACGCCGTCCAGGCCGACGGGCGTGATCTCGATGCCGTCGAAGTCGCTGCCGATGCCGACGCTTTCGACGCCGGCGATCTTGCGGATGTGATCGATGTGGTCGACGACCTGCGCGATGGTGGCTTTGGGTTGCGGATGTTTCTTTTTCCACTCGTCCATGGCGGCCTTGGCGCGGTCGGGCTGGCCGAGATACAGCGTGCGGAATTTGGCAGCGGCGCCGGCACGATCGGCATCCCACGTTGCGATGGCCTGCGAGACGAAGGGAGGATAGAAGTTCGCCATCACGATGCCGCGGTTCTGCTTGACCATCCGAAGCACGTCGTCGGGCACGTCGCGCGGATGGTCGTCCAGCGCGCGCGCACTGGAGTGCGAGAAGATCACCGGCGCCTGCGTGGTTTCGAGCGCGGCCTTCATGGTGTCGGGCGAGACGTGCGAGAGATCCACCAGCATGCCCAGCCGGTTCATTTCGTGCACGACGGCGCGGCCGAAGGCGGTAAGCCCATGGTGTTCGGGCTTGTCGTTGGCCGAGTCGGCCCAGTCCGTATTCTGCGTATGGGTCAGCGTCATGTAGCGCGCACCCAGCGCGTAATAGTCGCGCAACACCGCGAGCGAGTTGTTGATCTGCTCGCCACCCTCGACGCCGATCAGACTGGCGATACGTCCGGATTTCTCGATGCGTTCGATGTCGTCGGCGGTCGAGGCCATTGCGAAGTCCTTCGGATACTTCGCCACCATGGTGTGGACGATGTCGATCTGCTCCAGCGTCATCTGCACGGCCTCGGGTCCGGGTGTGCTCGCCGGAATCCATACCGACCAGAATTGCGCGCCGACATGGCCCTTGCGCAAGCGCGGGATGTCGGTCATCAGATGTACGTCATTGCCGTCCTTGCCGCGCAGGTTCGAGGTGTCGGCGTCGAGATTGATGTTGCCGACATTGCCGAACCCGGTGCGAATCTCCCAAGGCAGGTCGTTGTGGCCGTCGATGATCGGCGTCTCGGTGAGCACGCGATCGACCCGCGCCGAAAGATTCTTGTCCGATTGCGCGGCAAAGGTGATGCAGGGCAGGGTGGCGAGCAGGCAGGCGGCGATTCGAAGGTGCTTGGTCATGGCGTCCCCGGTGAGGTCATGAGAAGAGTGTCGAGCATCGCGTGCTGCGTGACGCGGCGCGCGACGGTTGGAGGCTACCATCGTTGCGACGCAAATTTCAGAAGGTGCAGCGTGTAGCCCGGATGCAGCGAAGCGGAATCCGGGTCAATGCAGTGTGTGGGTCCCGGATTGCGTCGCTGCGCGATTGCATCCGGGCTGCGCTAGAAAAAGGTCGGCATCACTTCCAGCACCTGCAGATCATCATCGACCCGCAGCACCTGACGCCACTTGTCGAAGGTGAGGCAGGGATGCGATGCGCCGAATGAAACGATGTCGCCGATGCGGACGTCCGCGCGTTCGGGGATTACCATCATCGCGTGCTGGTCCATGACCTTGCGGATGCTGCAGCCGGTCAGCGGGTGCGCGGGTTCTCCGGGCCGATGCAGTTGCAACGGTATGGGCAGATCGGGATCGACGGAAATGTCGCGCTTGCCCATTGCAATGACGGCCAGGCCCGGTTCCGGCAGCGACTGCACGTGCGCGAACACTGCCAGCGCCGGTTCAAGTTCGCCTTCGAGTTCCGGGTGACGCGCTTTCACTTCGGCCATCGCGTCGCGATACGAACGATGATCGTGCACGACATAGCAACCGGGTCGCAGGACCGGTGTGCAATGATCGCGCAGATCCGATTGATCGAAGGCTTCGGCGATCAGGTCGAACCATTGCGAACCGGACGCGGTGACGATCGGTCTGCGGTCGGCGAACGCGCCAGAATCCTGAAGCATGCGCACGCTGGCGACGAGACGTTGGCCGTAAGCACGGATGTTGTCGACGGCTTGCGCGCCGCCGATCAGGCCTTCGTAGCCTTCGATGCCGCAGAGCGTGACGGCCGGTGCCGCCGCGATCGCATCAACAAGCTTGCCGAGTTCCGGATCGTTGCGCACGCCACAGCGTCCATCCGGTATGCCGAGTTCGATCAGTACCTGCGCGGTGAGATGGCGTTGGCTGAAATATTCATTCAGCGCTTCGACATTGGCCGCGCTATCGACGAGACAGTAGAAATCCGCGCCGCGTTCGACCAGTCCGGCGACGATCGCCATGTTGGGCGTGCCCGCCACCTGGTTGGCCATCAGCAGGCGCGTCGCGCCGTGTTCGAAAGCCGCGGCGCACTGGACAGCGGTCGCCAGCGTGATGCCCCACGCGCCGGCGTCGAGCTGACGACGAAACAATGCGGGCGTCATCGTGGTCTTGCCGTGCGGCGCGAGCTTGGCGCCGTGGTCGTCGGCGAAGCGTTGCATCCATGCGATGTTGTGGGCCAGAGCGGTTTCGAAGATCACCGCCGCGGGCAGGCTCACGTTTTCGAGCAGCGATGGGCCGCTGAGTGGCGTGCCTTTCTCAAGAAGATTTGGACTGCGGGTCATGGGCTTGTCTGGATCGTCAATGTGATTGTTGCATTGCCACGCTGATTGCGGCCATCGCGGTAAGAAATCGCCTACACGTTTTTCGGGAAAGGGTGTGTGGACACGGGGACTGTGACCGCTGGAATGCCCGTGCCCGAAACCGGAGACTCCGTGTTTTCAACGTGCGGAAGAGCAAACATGCGACCGATGCGATGGATCATGCTGGTGATGGTTGTGTGGACCCTGGCGTTGGCGGGCCCCGCACGAACTGCGACACCGCCGCCGGTGGAACTCGTCGATGTCTATCATGGCGGCGTCGACCTGTCCCGTTACTGGGTCAGCGAGAAATTCGACGGTGTGCGCGGTTACTGGAACGGACATCGAATGTTGACGCGCGGCGGCACCGTTGTGCATGTGCCCGCGTGGTTCACGAAGGGTTGGCCGGATACGCCGTTGGATGGCGAGTTGTGGGTCGGCTACGGGCAGTTTTCGCGCGCGTCCGCCATCGTACGCACGGCCGATGCGAACGATCCGGCGTGGCATGAAGTGACTTATCACGTGTTCGACCTGCCCGCGCACCCGGGCGACTTCGATGCGCGGGTTCCGGCCATCCGCAGTGCGGTAGCTGCGATCGGCGATCCCTGGGTCGTCGCGATTCGCCAATTCCACGTTGCAAACGAATCGCAACTTTACGCCGAGCTCAAGCGCGTCGTCGACAGGCGCGGGGAAGGCTTGGTGCTGCATCGCGGTGACGCAGTGTATCGAGCGGGCCGCGGCGTGGGCCTGCTCAAGCTGAAACCCTACGACGATGCCGAAGCGCAGGTGGTCGCGATTCGGCCGGGTCAGGGTCGCCTCAAGGGAAAGATGGGTTCGATCGAAGTGCGCACGCAGGATGGGCGCCGTTTTTCGATTGGTTCGGGATTCTCCGATGACGATCGCGCTGATCCGCCACCGCTCGGATCGTGGGTGACCTATCGGTTCAACGGTTTGACGGCCAGTGGATTGCCGCGTTTTGCACGCTTCATGCGCAGGCGTCCGGATGGACCGCCACCCGAGCCTGCCATTCCCGAACACGTGGCGCATCAGGTGCAGCACTGAACCAAGAGACCAGGTTCATCCATCGCCACCGTCACGCACCGCGGTCACGTCAGCAGTCTTTCGGCGCGCGCCCATCGATAGAAAACAACGCGCGGCGCATGGGCGTCGCGCGTTGGCATCCTGCGATGATGGAGCGACTGCGGGCGATCAAGCGGTGTGAGACACCCGCTTGCGCGTTTCTGCCGACCGGCGCCAGGCAAACAGACCGAGTACAACGGCGCCGAACAGCCACAGGAAGTTCGGTTCCGGGACGGACGCGGTGGCGAACGGTGCACCAGCCAAAACTTCGTAGCCGCCGCCGGGGATCGATTGCATGACTGCCATGCCATAGGTAAGCCCGCCGGTCCCTGGTCCCAAGGCGCCAGGGGCTACCACCCCGAAGCTCCAAAGGTCCAGGTAACCGCCGTTGCTGAGCGAGAACATCACGCCATAGGTGTCGAGGAATCCGCCGAAGAAGGGGTAATCCCAACAGGACTGCGGCGAACCGCCGGCGTAAAAAAGGTTATCGTACGTAACCACGCCACCGGTGCCGCCGGTTGCGGCAAGCTGGCTGAAGCTCGCCGGGAATGGCAGGTCGCCCGGCTGCCAACTGCCACCGGGTTGCATATCGAACGGCGTGGCGAAGTTGCGCGCCAGCACACCGGTGATCGTTACGCTGCCGAAGGTCGCGTTCGTAAAGGTGCCGCTGGCATCCGTGATCAGCTGGGCCCCCGCAGGGTCGGACGCACCCGCGGGCTCGGCACCCGTGGTGTCGGTTACGACCGTCAGCGAGGCATGTCCGCTGCCCATGGCGCCGTTGAAGCCAATCTGGACAGGGGTGGCCTGGGCGTATGGCGTCAATCCCAGCAAGATCAGCATTGCGCCGGCTGCCAGAAGCCCGGGTTTCACGAAGATTCTCTTTCCAGTTTTCATCACTTCAAACCTCCTCTAAGACACTGAGCGCCGCGGTCCGCTCGTCAGGCTCTCCCCGGTTGAGCCTCAGAACAAGCATCCGACGTGCCAGTTATTCAAGCTGTTGATTCTGTTTTATTTGTAAATGATCAACCGAATGAAACAGGGGTTTTGTGTCAAGAATTCCGACGCCCTCGTTTACGGCGGGTTGGCTTGTGAGGCGCGCCAATGCTGAAAATCCGAGCATTCGCGCAGCGTGCGCCTTGTGTAAGAAGCTTCGACGGTTCAAAAGCCCCTCCAGGGTCGGCGCGACTTATCACGCACCGTTCTGTTTTCGTGCGCGACGACACTTCGGCGCGGAATTCTTGCGCGTGAATCGGAATCTGATCCATGTGCGCAACGGAGGGCGCCGGCTTTCGATTTCGGGCCCTGAGGCACTCCCGGGTTCGAACACCGTGCCGGTTGGTCATCCGCCGTGCGCACGCACCCACTGCACGATGCCGGAAGCGTTCATGGCACCGGCCTGGCGTGCGACTTCGCGGCCGCCGCGGAACAGCGCGAGCGTGGGAATGCTGCGGATGTCGTAGCCCGCGCCCAGATTCTGCTCGGCTTCGGTGTCCACCTTGAGCAGTCGCACATGTGGTTCCAGTTGCGCCGCCGCCTGCGCGTAATGCGGCGCCATCATCTTGCATGGGCCGCACCACGGCGCCCAGAAGTCCACCAGCACCGGGATGCCGTTGCGAGTCAGATGTTTCCGGAACGCGGCTTCATTCACTTCCACTGGCTTGCCGTCGAACAATGGCCGATGGCACCGACCGCAATTCGGCGATGCGCCAACACGTTCGGCGGCGACGCGGTTCACCGCTTCGCAATGGGGACAGACGATGTGCAGTGCGTCGCTCATGGAGTTGCCTTGCCGTCGCTGCCGGCGAGTGGGTTGCGGACGATCGTCCCGGAATGATAGTTCGCTACGGTGATGACCCGCAGACGCCAGACGAACGTGGCGCCGGTACAAGGCGTCCGTTTTGCGCAATGGACACGCTTCGCGGTTCAAACCACACTTCGCGGCATCCCTCGTCAAAGGAATCCGCCGTGATCCATCTGCCCGTGCTCGTGGTTTTGTTGAACGTGTTGGTGCTGTTTGCGGCGGGACTCGTGGTCGCCCGCGCGCGGGGTCGCCACGGCATCAAGGCGCCCGCTACCACGGGACATCCGGATTTCGAACGTGCGTTCCGCGTGCAGATGAACACGCTGGAGCACACCGTCGTATTCCTGCCGACGCTGTGGCTGGCAGCAACATGGGGCAACCCGACGTGGGCCGGCATTCTTGGATTGGTGTGGATTGCGGCGCGCGTCTGGTACATCCCGGCATACCTGCGCGACGCCAGTGCGCGGCACAGCCCCTTCATGCTGTCGATGATTGCCTGGGGATTGCTGCTGTTGTTGGCGATTTGGGGCGTGCTGCGCCTGTTCGTGCTGCAGCCGTGGTGAAAGCGGGCGCGTGAAGTGGGTCAGCCTCCGGCTGTCTTCGTGGCAATCTCGCGCAACGCGTTTTCGAAGACTTCCGGCGGCTGCCCGCCGGAAATCAGATACTGGCCATTGACGATCGCGGCGGGTACGGAATGGATGCCGGCCTGCTGCCACTGGTGCTCCTGCGTGCGGACGTCGTCGGCGTACTGATTGCTTTCCAGCACGCGACGCGCTTCATCGCCGTCTAGGCCGACGTCGTTGCCGATGCGAACCAGCACATCGCGATCGGCGACGTTTTCGTTGTCGGTGAAGTAGGCGCGGAACAATGCCTGCTTCAGTGCCACGGCTTTGTCGGAATCCTGCAGTTCGGCCCAATGCAGCAGGCGATGCGCGTCGAAGGTATTCCAGACGCGGCTGCCGCGTTGCATGTTGTAAGTGAAGCCGACCGCCGCGGCGCGCTCGCGGAGCGTCTTGCGGTTGGCTTCCGATTGCGCTTCGCTGATGCCGTATTTGTGCATGATGTGATCGACCGCGTCCTCGCCCTCGAACGGCATGTCCGGGCTCAGTTCGAAGGGCTGCAGGTGGATGTCGGCCGCCACGCTGCCGTCCAGCTTCGACAGCGCCTGCTGCAGGCTGGCGAGCCCGACCGCGCACCAGGGGCAGGCGATGTCGGAAACGAAATCGATGCGAAGCGGGGAAGGGTTGCTCATGACACTCGAACCGGTGTTGATATCACACCAATGTGGAGGCGGTTGCATGCATCTCAATGAAGCGCCGTCGACGTTCAATCGCCAAAATACACGGAAATGCCCATCCCGCCCTGCCACGTATCGGCGTGGCCCGCCACGCGATGACGCGCCCCGACATCGAGTTGCACGCGCGGAGTGACCTGCCAGCTCAAACCCATGCCGGCGAGGGCGCCATAGCCCAAGTCTCCGACGTGCTGCGCTGCCGCTTCCACGTACACGCCGAGGGCCGATGTCAACGACCAGCCCTCGTTGACGGCCAGCAATTCGCTGTTGGTGTTGCCGCGCAGCACTTCTGCATACATTCCAAACGAGCGGTTGTTGTCGTTCTGCCAGTTGAAGCTGGCGCCAAGCAGGTACTGGCGACGCTCGTTGCGGAATGCGCGCGCGCCGTCGGCGAATTCGACGCTACCGAGCAGACCCCAACTGAAATTGCCACACGCCGGCGGCGCCACCTTCAATGCGAGCGTTGTATCGGGTCGACCGTTCGTGGTGAAGCCGGGTTCGTCCAGCCAGTTCCAGCCGGTGCCGAACTGCAACTCCAAGTCATGCCCAAGGCCCACGCGCAGCAAACTGTCGGCGGTGTACGTGGTTGCGCCGTCGGTGCGATTCCAGTCGGGTGCGCCCTGTTCGAGCGTTGCGTCACCGGCTTGCAAGACGGTCGGGGTGAAGCCGAACCCGGGACGATCGTAACCGGGGTTGTTCCTAACCTGCGCCGTTGCCGCAGCGCGAGGCAGCAAGACGCCCCACAGTGCCAGCGCAAGGATGTTTGTGCATCGGTTGCGTCGGCTGGATTCGGCAATCATCAGCGACCCATAAGTTCCGCACGGAGCATAGCAAAGGGTGCCGATGCAACGCGCCCCATCCAGCATTGGTCATCGTAATGCCGTGACCATGCGGGCAAACGCCCGACCGCGCGACCGCGCAGAGCGGGCAGATCGGACCCTCGCTTGGGTACCGCACGCGCGAAAGTCGCGTCGCACGGGGGGCGCGCGCGAAGTGGTAGAGTTTCAGGCTGGCTTCCAATGTGGGCTGGATGATGACGACAGGCGGTTTTTACCCGATCGGTACACCCGGCCAGCCTTGGTGCGACGTCGAGAAAGCCGAGTGGCTCGCGCGCCAGCGCAAGCAGCGCAGCTACACCGACGAGGTGTTGAGCGTGATCGACCGCCTGCGCGCGCGCTTCGATGTCATGCAGTACGGCACGCTCGACTATTCGCCGGACAGTTACCCGCTATTCGCGTTGAAAAGCCGCGGCTGGGATACCGCGCTGCCGGTCATGTTGGTGACGGGCGGGGTCCACGGCTACGAAACCAGCGGCGTGCACGGCGCATTGCGGTTCGCGGATCGGCATGCGGCCGATTACGCAGGTCGCGCGAACGTCGTCGTCGTGCCGTGCGTCAGCCCGTGGGGTTACGAACGCATTCATCGCTGGGATCCGTACGCGCTCGATCCCAACCGCAATTTCATCGCCGATAGTCCGGCCCCCGAGTCCGCCGCCCTGATGCGTTTTGTCGCGTCGTTCGGCGAGCGCGTGGTGATGCACATCGATCTGCACGAGACCACCGACACCGACGAATCGGAATTCCGCCCCGCGCTGGCGGCGCGCGACGGCAAGCCGTTCGAGCCGGGCACGATCCCCGACGGCTTTTACCTGTGCGCCGACAGCGCAAACCCGCAGCCGGAATTCCAGCAGGCGGTGATTGTAGCGGTGGCGAAAGTGACCCACATCGCGCCGGCCGGTCCGGACGGCACCATCATCGGCTCGCCGGTGGTGGCGACCGGCGTCATCGAATATCCACTGGTGAAGTGGGGCCTGTGCGCAGGCATCACCGCCGCGCGCTGGCGCACCACCACCGAGGTGTACCCGGACAGCCCGCGCGACACGCCCGAACAGTGCAATGCCGCGCAAGCCGCGGCCGCGTGTGCCGCCATCGATTACGCCTTGGCACACGCGTAAGAGGCGGCACCGTTTCCCTTTGCTTTTTCGTCGCGGGCGTGGAATCGCGAAGCGATTCCGCGGCAGGCGTGCGCTCGGGGGAGAATACTGCCGCCTCGCGGTCAGGTGATATCTGATTCAGACGAGTGTATATATAACAGTTATTTACAACATATACTTAGAGTTGAGAATGAAGAATGTCGCAATGTACGTAACCAAACAGGCCGAATTGTGAAAATTTGTGATGGATTTCTTGGAAACAAAGCGTAAAGTATCACATGCCGTCTTTGGGGTTACCGGGGTATTTGGGGGAAACTTGCCGATAAGTGTCAGTAGGTTACCGGTCATTGTGCATCTCTTTTTGTGATCCGGCCGCCGTGGTGCTTGCGCGTGTTTCCGATCCCCGAATCCAGTTGATGGGCAAAAACTCGACCTGACCCGAGGAGAAAGTCATGAGTGTGCGTTTTGAACGTAGTGGCCCCCTGACCGAAGTGAACAGCTACCCGCGATGGGCGCAGGACATGATCGGTGAGTGCGAAGACGCCAAGCAAGCCGTGGTGAACCACGAGATGTGGTTGAAGATGCGCGAGTGCCGGGTGGAACCGGAAGAATGCCGGAATTTCATGGCCGGCTTGTGGCCGGTGATCGAAGGCTTTCCCGGTTACATGGCGCGAAGTCTCCTGAAGACACGTTACGGACGCAGCGACGGCGACAATCTTGCGCGCCGCTGGCTGGTCCGCAACATTCGCGTCGAGCAGAATCACGCCGAGTACTGGTTGAACTGGGCCGACGGCGCGGGCGTCGCACGCGAAGACGTGTTGCGCGGACCGTTGCCCGCGGGCACCCAGGATCTGGCGCGCTGGTGTGAAGACGTCAGTGGCCATGACACGCTTGCTGCCGGCATTGCCGCCACCAATTACGCGGTGGAAGGCGCGACCGGCGAATGGGCGCAACGCGTGTACGAGAGCGCGTTGTACGCCGACAGCTTTCCCGCGGCGTCGCGCAAGTCGAGCATGCGCTGGCTGCAGCTGCACGCGGCCTATGACGACGAGCATCCGTGGGAAGCGCTGGAAATCGTCTGCACCCTGCTCGGCACGTCGCCGATGGTGGCCGAAGTCGAGCACATCGCGGAATGCGTCAAGCGCACGTATACATGCATGCGCGTGTTTGGAGACCGTTGTCTGAAGGTGGCCGGCGAGCAGCAGGACGTGGAATACGGGTCGTCTGCCGTGGCTGCGTGAATATCATGGGCATCGGGTCGATTGACCGGGCCCTCCGGAGGATTTCGCACGCGATCTCCGGAGGGCGCGGGCTCGAAAGCATGCATTGCGTAACGCAAATGGCCTCAACGCTGGCATAATAGTTGCTTCGTAAGTAACCGTTGCATCAGGAAAAAGCGTGATGCGCGGTTCCCCGCTCGCCCTTCAACATGCCTTGACTCGGCGGCTCTTGCCTTTGGCTTGGGCCTTGGCGGCTGTTGTCGGCCTGATCCTGGCGCTGACCTGGCTTGCGTTGAACGCACAGATCAGCCTGGCCGGGTTTCTCAACGGGGAAAGCGTCTGGTCCAAGGCGCAGAAGCAGGCCGTCATCGAACTGGATGCTTATGCCTCCAACGGGCTGCCCGAGAACTACGCGAACTTCCAGCGCAATTTCGACTTGCTGGAGTCCGATCGCTGGGGCCGGGAGGCGGTCACGCGGCCGACCTATGACAGCCAGAAGGTATCGCAGGCTTTCAACCGCGGCGACGTGATGCCGTCGGCGAAGACCGGGATGATCCTGATGATCCGCCATCTGTCCTGGGCGCCCTTCATTGCGCAGGCGCTTGCGGATTGGCGTTCCACCGACGCGCCGCTGGATGACCTGGGCAAGGCGGCGGCGGAATTGCACGCGGCTTACGCGGCTGGCCAACCTCCCGCGGACGAAATCGCCCGCATGCGCGCGCGCATCCGCAGTATCAACCAGACGGTTTCGCCCCGCAGCGCCAATTTTTCGCTGGCGGTGGCGCGGGGCGCCGAGTGGTTCGGCCACATCCTGTTCATGAGCGTGTTGGCCGCGGCGCTGATGGCCGGCCTGCTGTGGCTGTGGATGGCGCGTCGCGTGCTGGCGGGAATCCGCGGCAGCGAGGAACGCTATCGGCTGCTGTTCGACAGCGCGCCCGACGCGATCGTGATGGTGGACGAGAACAGCGGCTTGATCCTCGATGCCAACCGTACCGCAGGCAAATGGACGGGGCGCAATCCCCAGGAATTGCCCGGCAACCGCTATCTCGACCTGTTCGAGAAGGATCCCGTGCGCGGCGATTCCGGAGCGCGCGGCGAATTGCGCGGCGTCGGCGGCAGCTCCCGGCCTGTCGAGGCGCAGACCAGCATGGCGGTATGGGGTGAACAGGTCGTGCGCCAAGCCATCATCCGCGACATCTCCGAACGCGTGGAAAGCGACCGCGTGCGGCGGGTGGCCTCGGAAGCGCTGGCCAGCATCGCGGAAGGCGTGATCATCGCGGATGCCGAGCGCAAGGTACTCTCGGTGAACGCGGCCGCCACGCAGCTTACCGGCTTCACGGCAGAGGGCCTGACCGGGATTAAGCTGGACGCCACGCGTACGCTGGCCGATGGCGGCCCGCTGCCGGCGGCGATCTGGGACGAAGTGGTTGCCACGCACCACTGGTCGGGCGAAGTGCAGAGCCGCCGCCAGGACGGCAGCGTGTACGCCGAGAAGCTCGACATCAGCACCATCCGCGATGCGGAAAACCGCGTACAACAGTACGTCGCGGTATTCAGTGACATCTCCGCGGCCCAGGCGGATCGTTCTCGCCTCGAACACCTTGCTGCACACGACGTGCTGACCGGAATGGTCAACCGCGCGCAGTTCCAGCACCACTGCGAGCAGGCCATCGAACGCGCGGCGCGGGACCGCACTGCCGTGGCCGTGCTGTTCATCGATCTCGATGCCTTCAAGTTCGTCAACGACAGCTACAGTCATGCGGTCGGCGACCGCCTGCTGAAACTGGTCAGCGAGCGCATCCAGCAACAGTTGCGCGAGGGCGATATCGCCGGACGGATCGGCGGCGACGAGTTCACGGTGCTGGTGCCGCGCCTCAACATGCGCGAGGACGCCGCGGCGCTGGCCAGCCGCTTGCTCGCGGTGCTGTCCGAGCCGTTCCATGTCGAGGACTACGAGCTGGTGGTCAGTGCCAGCATCGGCATCGCCGGCTATCCACTGGACGGCAACGACGCCAAGACCCTGATCGCCAATGCCGACGCCGCCATGTACGCGGCCAAGTCCGAGGAGCGCAACGCTTCGCGCTTCTACGTGCCGATGATGCAGGCCGATGCGCGGCAGCGGATGCTGCTGGCGATGGAATTGCGCCAGGCGCTGATGGAGGACGAGTTCCGGCTGGCCTACCAACCGAGCGTCGAGTTGCGGACGGGTCGCATCGTCGCGGTTGAAGCACTGCTGCGCTGGCAGCATCCCCTGCGCGGCGAAGTGATGCCGGGTGAATTCATTCCGGTCGCCGAGAGCATCGGCCTGATCCACCGGATCGACGAGTGGGTGATGCACGCGGCGTGCGCGCAGATCCGTGCCTGGGACGAGGCGCACATGCCGCAGATCCGGGTGGCGATCAACGTGTCGGCGCGTTGGTTTGGCCATCCGGGCTTCGTCGACAGCGTCTACCACGCGCTGCTCACCAACGTGGTTGCGCCCGATCGCATCGTGCTGGAAATCACCGAGGGCGCGATGCTGCGGCTCGGCGAAGAGACCGAGCGCACGATGCGGTCCTTGCAGGCGCTCGGCATTGCCGTGGCGATCGATGATTTCGGCACAGGCTACGCGTCGATGGCGTACCTGAAGCTGCCGGCGGTGACGTACCTCAAGATCGACCGCTCGTTCGTCGCCGGCTTGCCCGGCAGCGTCAATGATGCCGCGATCACCAGCGCGATGCTGGCCATGGCCGCCAGCCTGGGCCTTGTCACCATCGCCGAAGGTGTCGAGACCGAACCGCAGCATCAGTTCCTGCTGCAAGCCGGGTGCGCGGAAGGGCAGGGATACCTTTATTCGTATCCGCTTCCGCCCGCCGCGCTGGAACGCATGCTGCGGCCCAAGCGCACGCCGGGCAGCACGAAGCTGAAGCTGGTCCCGTCGGTCCGGAATTGAGCGCGGCAACTACGTGTGTGGCAATTCCACGCCGCAGCGGAACACGCGCTCGGCGCCCGGCTCCAGGCGGACCTTGTCCGCGCACTCCGGGCGATTGAATGCGTCAGCCATGCACTCCATCGGTTCCAGCGCGACGGCGCTGCGTGCACCCGCGCCCAACGTATCGCCGGTGAAGGCGTGCATCACCCCGCGCTCCTGCCATACGTCGATGGCAAAACCGCTGGAAGAATCAACCAGCCACGTGCGGATGCGCCCGTCATCGCCGACCGCAAGTTCGGCATAACCATTGTCGAGCACCGTGCCGCCGATGCGGCGCGCGGTGCGGAAGTCCAGTGCCGGTGTTCGATCCAGTGGAACGTACGCGGCGTCGCCCGGCAGCGGGATGAGATTTGCGTCGGTCCGGATCGCCATTTGCGCGGGAATCCGCAGCGCCCAGTCGTCGGCCATGCCTTCGCCCACACGGAAATAGGCGTGCCATCCGAAGAAGCATGGCGCGGCGCGATCCCCCACGTTGCGCATGCGCGCTTGCAGCGTCAGGCCATCGGCATCCAGCGTGAAGCCGACGGCGAGATCAATGGCGAACGGATAACCGGGGCGCGGGCGTATCGCGCTGGTCGCAAGTGTCGCGGTGGCCGAAGCGTCGTCGGCCGCCAGTTCGACGACCGCGAAGTCCGCGTCGCGCACGAAACCGTGGCGGAACCCGCGTGCCGCTCCGATGGCGCCGGGTTGCAGGTCCTCGGATTGGCCGTCGAAGCTGTAGCGTGCATCCGCGACGCGGCCGCCGAACGGCGCAAGGATGGCGAAGTGCGAGCCGGCACGGGCGACGATTTCAGCGGCGTCCCGATAACCCCACGCAACATCGAAAAGCGTGCCGCTGCGCGGTGTTTCCAGGCTCAGCAATGCGGCGCCGTGGCACGCGATCCGGGCGCGGCGGCCGGCGTCGTCCGCCAGCACCACGATGGGTTGCGTGCCAACGCTTGTGCGTTCGGTGGTGTAGCGTGTCATGTGCATCCTCCGTGGCACCACTGGAGCATGGTACGCGTTACCGGGTGCGCACGATAATGCGTGTATTCAGAAGACTGGGTCACGCGTTCGCATGCACACTTTCGTTCCGCGCGCCGCCGATGCGACGCCCGCGACACACGACACCACCGGCACCAACCGCACGCGCCATGATTTCACGGGCGTGGAAAGCGTGTGGTTGTTCGGCTACGGCTCGCTGATCTACAAGGCGGACTTTCCGTACATCCAGCGCCGGCCCGCGACGATCCGCGGTTGGTCGCGGCGTTTGTGGCAGGGTTCGCACGACCACCGCGGCACGCCCGAACACCCTGGCCGCGTGGCAACACTCGTCGCGGAGCCGGGCGCGGTGTGCACGGGCATGGCGTATCGGGTCGCGCCGGCAACGTTCGAGTACATCGATTTCCGCGAAAAGAATGGCTATTTGCGGCACGCCGTGACGCTGGATTTCGGTGGTGGTGAACGCGCCGAAGGGTTGGTGTACATCGCCGACGCCGGCAACGCGGCGTGGCTGGGCGCCGCCAGTGAAGCGGATATCGCGCGGCACGTCGCGGCGTCATCGGGCCCGAGCGGACGCAACAGCGACTACGTACTCCGGCTGGCCGACGCGTTGCGCGAAATGGGTGCCGAAGATCCGCACGTTTTCGCGGTGGCGGACGCGTTGCGCAAATTGCAGATCTGAAAGCTCACGCTTTCGCGCGCAGGCGCAAGCCACGCGGTGTCAACACGCGCTCGATGATCTCGAATACGCCCTGCATGGCCAGGGCAAGCAACGCGGCCGGCACCGCGCCTTCCATGATCAGGCCGATGTCGTCGAGACGGATGCCCGTGAGGATCGGTTGGCCGTAACCGCCGGCGCCGATCAGCGCGCCGAGCGTCGCGGTGCCTACGTTGATCACCGCAGCGATCTTGATGCCCGCAAGGATCGACCGCAGCGCCAAAGGCAATTCGACGCGCCACAAGCGTATGCGCGGTGGCAATCCGAGCGCCGCGGCCGATTCGAGCAATGATGGATCGATACCCGTCAAACCCGCGTAGGTGTTGCGCACGATCGGCAATAGGCTGTACAGGAACAGCGCCGCGATCGCCGGTTCCGCGCCGATGCCGAACAGCGGGATCATGAATACGAACAGCGCCAGTGACGGTACGGTTTGCAGGATGCCGGTCAAACCAAGTACCACCTGGCCAAGCCGCTGCCGCCGCGCGGCGAGGATGCCAAGCGGCACCGCGATCAGGATCGCGAGCGACAGCGAGATGCCGACCAGCGCGAGGTGTTCGAGCGTGTAACGCGCCAACTGCGGCCAGAAGTTGCCGGAGGTGCTGTTGCCCGCGTCGACGCCGAGAAATGCCGCCGCCGCCACGCTCGCGTCCTTGCCATCCAGTTTCACCGCCTTGTTCATCGCGCGCATTTGTCCGGCATCGATGCTGCCCGCGAGATTGTTCAATGCGGCGACGAACCGCGGCGCGTGCTGGTCGAGATCCAGCCGGTACAAATACACCGCGTCGTAACGCGGGAAGTAATGCTTGTCGTCCTTGAGTACCCGCAAGTGGTAGTAGGCGATTTCCGCATCCGTGCTGTACAGGTCGATCGCGTCCACCGCGCCCGCGGCGAGCGCGCGGTACGCGAGGTCGTGATCCATGCCGCGCGCATCCATCGGCAATCGGTAGGCCGCCTTCAGCCCCGGCCAGCCGTCCGCGCGATTCATGAACTCGTTGGAGAACGCGAGTTTGAGATCCGGATGCTGCGCAAGATCGGAGATGCTGCGGATGTGCAGCTTTTCCGCTTCCTTTGCGCGCATGCCGATCGCGTAGGTGTTGTTGAAGCCCAGCGGGTTGGTGATGCCGATGCCGAGTGGCTTCAGGCGGGCGCGCAACACATCGATGCCCGCGTTCGGCGGCACGCCGTGCAGCAGTTCGTGGGTGAGGGTGCCGGTGTATTCCGGATAAGCATCGATGTCGCCGTGCGTAAGCGCGCGCCACAGGATGCGGGTGCCCCCAAGTGCTTGCCGGTGTTGCACGTCGACGCCGCTTTCGCGTGCGGCGAGCCGCGCGATCTCACCCAGCACCACCGATTCGGTGAAGTTCTTGGAACCGACCACGACCTGCACGTTGTTAGCGTGCGCGGATGGCCCGCTGCCCGCCTGCGCCAGCGCGACCAGCGGCAGGCAGGCGAACAGCAGGGCGAGCCAGCGCCTCACGCGCTGCCACCCGGCAGGTTGCGGTGGGCCGCGAGGAACTCGCGCACGAAAGCGTCCGCCGGTGCGCGCTGGAAATTTTCGAGGCCGCCGTCCTGGATGATCCGGCCGCGCCGCATCAGGATCAGGCGCTCACTGAAGAACGCGGCCTCGGCCATGTCGTGGGTCACCATGATCACCGTCTTGCCCAACCGCGCGAAGATTTCGCGCAATTCATCCTGCAGTTCATGGCGTACCAGCGGATCGAGTGCGCCCAGCGGTTCGTCCAGCAACAGGGTGGGCGGGTCCAGCATCAGCGCGCGCATCAGCGCGACGCGTTGGCGCTGGCCGCCGGAAAGTTCGGCGGGAAAGCGCGACAACAGGTCTTCGTGCAAATGCGCAAGCGCGGCGAGTTCGCGTGCGCGATCCAGTACGCGCGAAGCGTTCCATCCGAGGTGCCGCGGCAGCAACGCGAGATTGCCGAGCACCGTCAGGTGCGGGAACAAGCCGCCTTCCTGGATCACGTAGCCGACCCGCCGCCGCACCTCCAGCAACGCGTCGCGCTGCAACGGCGCGCCATCGCAAAGCACCTTGCCGCTGACGGGCCATTCCAGCCCGATCAGCAGCCGCAGCAACGTGGACTTGCCCGAACCGCTGCTGCCGATCAGGACGCTGGTATGGCCGCGCGGAAACGCGACGCTGACTTCATCGAGCGCGCGCACGTCATCGAACGCGCAGGTGACGCCCTGCAGGGCAAACGCGGAATCAAAGTCCTTCGAGGCAGGCATCGTCGATGTCGCGCCGCTTGCAGCCGATCACGGCGTAGTAATACAGCATGTGGCCTTCGATCGACAAACGGTGGCGGTAACGTTCCAGCCGATGCAGTTTCAGGTAATCGTCGTGCACCATGCGCTTGACCAGCCGCGAGAAACCGCTGGTGTCGCCGCTGTCCAGGAAAGTTTCCTTGATATTGAAAGCCACCCAGCCGTCGGATTTCACCAGGTTGTACGCGGCCGCGAAAGCCTCCACCGGGATGTCGCCGAAACCGAGTGCGGCCACCGTGGTCATGGCGTCGAAGTTCCAGCCTTTGAGGTCGGCCAGCAGCGCAGGCGAAAGATCGGTGAGGTCGGCGACGTAATACGCGTCATAGGCGCCGGGTCGATCGCGGTCGGCGGCGCGCTCGGCTTCCGGGATATTGTCGATGCCGACCACGCGCGCGGCGCCGTGCTGCACCAGCAGTTCTCCGACCATGCCGTTGCCCGCGCCGACATCCAGCACGCGCATCTGGGTGGGGTCATCGCCGGCCTTGCTGGCCGCGTCGCGCAAAAGGTCGGTGAGTTTGGCAGGCGAGGTGCACTTCAGGCGCTGATAGAACAGCTGCTCGTACAGGCCGGGGTGGTCGTAGATGTCGGCGTAGTCATGAAAGGCAATGCGGTGATTCTTGCCGTCTTCCGTGATCGTGAAGTAGGCCTCGCTCTGGCTGGCGCGGGTGAGATTGTCGGAAGGAAAACGGATGTGA
>Ga0207652_10001414_pt1 | contig 21291 bp, 20 predicted proteins | sample KBSC63BmetaG_FD_184334 | JGI IMG/M metagenome (GOLD analysis project Ga0207652, IMG submission 184334) | Corn rhizosphere microbial communities from Kellogg Biological Station, Michigan, USA - KBS C6-3B metaG (SPAdes) (version 2) | ecosystem: Host-associated > Plants > Roots > Rhizosphere ... | reverse complement strand
ACGGATGGCCGCCGCACACGCGCCGCTGCCCGTCCAGGTCCTCGACTCCCGGTCGACGGCGATGGGCCTCGGCTTCGCCGTTCTCGCCGCCGCCGAAGCTGCCGACTCCGGCGCCGACGCCGGCACCGTTGCGGGCGAAGCAGCCGCGGCCGCGGCCCGCACCGACACGTTGTTCTACGTCGACACCCTGGAGCACCTGCGGCGGGGCGGCCGTATCGGCAGGGCCGCGGCGATGCTCGGGTCGGCGCTCGCGGTCAAGCCGATCCTGCACGTCGACGCAGGGGAGATCGCGCCGCTCGAGAAGGTGCGCACGGCCAGTCGCGGCCTCACCCGCCTGCAGGAGCTCGTCGTCGACCGCGCCGGTGACTCCCTCGTCGACGTCGCCGTGCACCACCTCGCCGCTCCGGCGCGCGCGGACGTCCTCGTCGAGCGGATCCGGTCCGCCGTGCCGCGGCTGCGCCACCTCTACGTCGCCGAGGTCGGCGCGGCCATCGGGGCGCACGTCGGTCCGGGACTGCTCGCCGTCGTCGTGTCACGGGCGGCCGATCCACAGGGCTGACTGCTCGTCCCCAGATGGCCCGCCGGGGGCTGCCCGGACGACGCACCGTCTTTAGCGTCGGTCGGCGTGCTGCTCGACCGCCTCCAGCCGCGCCGGGTCTCCGACGACGACCGGCGGGCCGCGCTCGCGCGCCTGCGGGCGTTCGCCGCGGGTGAAGCGCAGCAACCGTCGGCAGGGCACCGATCAGAGGAGTCGGGCGTTCGCATCGACCCGGGCCGGCACGGCCTGCTCGCGCTGATCGCCGTCGCGGTCGTCGCTGCACTCGCTGCCGGGGCTCTCTACCTGCGCGCCCGCCCGCAGCCGGTGGAGGTGCCGAGCCGGGTCGCCGCCGGGCAACCTCTCGTCTCCACCTCTCCCAGCGCTGCCGCCGAGGTGGTCGTCGACGTCGCAGGCAGGGTCGCGCATCCCGGTGTGGTCACGTTGCCGCTGGGCTCCCGCGTCGGTGACGCGCTGCGGGCGGCCGGCGGAGCGCTGCCCGGCGTGGACCTGTCGTCGCTGAACCTCGCGCGCAAGCTCGTCGACGGGGAGCAGGTGCTGGTGGGGGTGGTGCCACCGCCCGGCGCGGTCGCCGGCGCGCCCGCCGGCGGTGGCCTGGTCAACCTCAACAGCGCGACCGCGGAGCAGCTCGAGTCGTTGCCCGGGGTCGGCCCGGTGCTGGCCCAGCGCATCGTCGACTGGCGGCAGACGCACGGCGGCTTCCGCAGCGTCGAGCAGCTGCGCGAGGTCAGCGGCATCGGCGCCGCGAAGTACGCCGATCTCAAGTCGAAGGTCACCGTGTGACCGGCGGCCCGGCCGACCTTCGCCTCGTCCTGCCGGCCGCAGCCGGCTGGGCGGCCGGCGCGGCGCTGCTGGGCGCGCCGGCGCGTGCCGGTCTGGGAGTGGCCGGAGTGCTCGGCCTCGTCGCACTCCTCACGGCCCGTCGCCCGGCGATCGCCGCGACGGTGGTGGCCGCGGCGGCCGTGGCGTTCGTCACCGCGCTGCACGCCGGTCAGGTCGCGGCCGGGCCACTGCCGGGGCTCGCTGGTCGAGGTGCTGTCGTCACCCTCGACCTCCGGATCACCGGCGACCCGGTGGTTCATGCCGGCCGGGTGTCGGGCTCGACGCTGTTCTCGCGGTCGGTCACTGTGCCTGCGACCGCCGAGCGGGTCGAGGCCGGCGGCCGCACGGTGCGCATCCGCAGTCCGGTGCTGGTCATCGGTCGCGGCGACGGCTGGCGCACGCTCCTGCCCAGCCAGCGGCTGCGGGTGCAGGGGCGCGTGGCACCGCCGGATCGCGCCGGCGACCTCACGGCGGTCGTCCTCGCCGACGGCCCGCCCGACCGCGTGATGTCCCCGTCGGCGGTGCAGTCCGCCGCCGGCAGTGTCCGCGCCGGGCTGCGGGCCGCCGCGGGCGTGCTGCCGGCCGAGCCGCGGGGGCTGCTGCCGGGCCTGGTCGACGGCGACGTCTCCGGGATGCCGTCCGGGCTGGTCGACGACTTCCGCACGGCGGGCCTGACGCACTTGACCGCCGTGTCCGGTGCCAACGTCGCGATCGTCCTCGCGGTAGTCCTCGGCCTCGCACGCCGGCTGCGGGTGCCCGCCCGCGTCGCACCGGTCGTGGGTCTGGTCGCCCTTGCCGGCTTCGTGGTCCTCGCCCGGCCGTCGCCCAGCGTGGTGCGGGCGGCCGCCATGGGCACCGTGGTCATCGTCGGCATGCTCGGTGGTCGCCGCGGCGTCTCGTTGGCGGCCCTGGGCGCAGCGGTGCTCGCGCTGCTTCTCATCAGTCCCTCGCTGGCCCGCTCGCCGGGCCTCGCGCTGTCGGTGCTCGCCACCGGTGCGCTGCTCGTTGTCGCGCCCCGCTGGGCTGCTGTGCTCGACCGGTGGCTGCCGCGCTGGCTGGCGGAGCCGGTCGCGATCGCCGCGGCCGCGCAGGTCTTCTGCGCCCCGGTGATCGCGGCGATCGGCGGCGACGTCAGCCTCGTCGCGGTGCCGGCCAACCTGCTGGCCGCGCCCGCGGTGGCACCGGCCACCGTCCTCGGCGTCGCCGCAGCCGTCATCGCACCCGTTCTGATGCCGGCGGCGCAGGCGCTCGCCTGGGTCGCGGGGTGGCCCACGCGATGGCTGGTCGTCGTCGCGCACGAGTCGGCGGCCGCTCCACATGCGACGTTCCCGTGGCCGGCCGGCTTGACCGGGGGTGCCGCGCTGGCGGTGGTGCTCGTCGCCGCCGTCGTGGTCGTCCGGCGGCGGGCGCCCCGTCGCTGGGGGAGCGCCGGCCTCGCCGGTGTCGTCGTGGCGGTCGTCGGCCTGCATGCCCTCGTGCCCGGCTGGCCGCCCTCCGGGTGGCTGTTCGTCGCCTGCGCGGTCGGGCAGGGTGACGCGCTCGTGCTGCGGGTGGCTCCGGGTACGGCCGTCGTCGTCGATGCGGGACCCGATCCGCGGGCGGTCGACCGGTGCCTGCGCGACCTCGGCGTACGCCGGGTTCCGCTCGTCCTGCTCAGCCATTTCCACGCCGACCACGTCGAGGGGCTGCCCGGGGTGCTGCGCCACCGCGCGGTCGGTGAGATCGAAGTCGGCCCGCTCGACGCGCCGGTCGACGAGCGTCGCCGGGTGCTCGGGTGGGCCGCCCGTGCGCGCGTGCCGATCCACGTCGCGCAGTCGGGCGAACGCCGTCGCGCCGGTGACCTCGAGTGGCAGGTCATCGCACCGCTGGTCGTCCTGCACGGCACGACCTCGGATCCGAACAACGACTCGCTCGTGCTGCGTGTGGAGACCCGGGGCATCACCCTGCTGCTCACCGGTGACGTCGAACCCGAGGCGCAGCAGGCGCTGCTGGACCACGCGGCCGGCCTGCAGGCCGACGTCCTGAAGATCCCGCACCACGGATCGTCGCACCAGGATCCGGCGTTCCTCGACTCGGTCCGTGCAACGGTCGCGGTCGCCTCGGTCGGTACCGACAACCCGTACGGGCATCCCGCCCCGGCCACGCTGGACCGGCTGCGCCGCGACGGGGCACGCGTCTACCGGACAGACCGCGACGGCGACGTCGCGGTCTGCCGCCGCGACGGGAGGTTGGTGGTCGTGGCCCGCGGCTGACGGTGGTGCGTGCGATCCTTGCCCGCGTGGCAGAGCCCGCGGTGACGCTGATCACCGGCGACGAGGAGTTCCTCGCCGGCCGCGCCGTCGCCGCCCGCATCGCCGCCGCCGGTCCCGATGCCGAGGTCAGTGACCTCGCCGCGAGCGACGTGGAGCCGGGTTCGCTGGCCGAGCTGCTGTCTCCGTCGCTGTTCGGCGGTCCGCGGGTCGTGGTCATCCGTTCCACCCACGAGCTGGGCAAGGACGCCTGCGCCGCCCTCACCGCCTACGCCGGGGACCCCAGCGACGAGGTGGCCCTGGTGGTCGTACACCCCGGCGGCAGCCGCAACAAGGCCTTCGTCGACGCGCTGCGCGGGAGCGGCGCCGCGACCGTCGAGGTGGCGAAGCTGCGCTGGCCGGAGGAACGCGAGCGCTTCGTCGTCGCCGAGGTGGAGGCAGCCGGCGGGTCGATCAGCCACGAAGCCGCCGCCGAGCTCGTCGCTGCGGTCGGCACCGAGCTGCGCGAGCTCGCGAGTGCGGCCGCCCAGCTGGTCGCCGACTGCGGTGGCACCGTCGACGTCGACGTGGTGGCCCGCTACCACCGCGGCCGGGCCGAGGCGACCGGCTTCGTCGTCGCCGACAAGGCCGTCGAGGGCGACGCGGTCGGCGCGCTGGAGACGCTGCGCTGGGGGCTCGGGGTGGGCATGGCTCCGGTGCTCGTGACCAGTTCCCTCGCGGCCAACCTCCGGCTGGTCGCGGGCGTTGCCGCCGCCGGCCGCGCCTCACCGCAGAGCCTCGCCTCGAGCCTCGGCGCCGCTCCGTGGAAGGTGCGCAAGGCGCAGGGTTGGGCCCGCGGTTGGCGGCCCGAGGGGCTAGCCACCGCGGTGCGCGCGGTCGCCGACGCCGACGCGGCGGTCAAGGGCGGCGCCGCGGATCCGGCCTACGCGCTGGAGCGGCTGGTGCTCACCGTCGCCGGCGCACGGGGTCGCGGATGAGTCAGAAGCCGCCGATGTACTGGCGGGTCCTACGGCTGCGCCGCGTGCGACCCAACTCGTGGCAGCGGTTGATGCTCGTCGAGGGGTCGTTCGCCGCGGGTGTCGTGCTGGCGCTGTCCGGCGCGGCGAGCGGATGGGCCGTCGTCGTGCTGCCGTTCACCGTCGCGGTCGTCGTCAAGGGACACGACCTGCTGGCCGCACTCCTGCCGGCGCGGCAGGGTGGTGGGGAGAGCTAGAGCGACGCGGCGCGCTTGGCGAGCGCCGACTTGCGGTTGGCGGCTTGATTCTTGTGGATGACGCCCTTGCTCGCGGCCTTGTCGAGCTCGCGGACGGCCGTCTTCAGGCGCTCGGTCGCCGTGGCGCTGTCGCCGGCATCGGCGGCCTCGTGGAACCGGCGGACGTAGGTCTTGACCTCGGACTTCACGGCCTTGTTGCGCTGCCGGCGCTGCTCGTTCTGCCGGTTGCGCTTGATCTGCGACTTGATGTTGGCCACGCGGAAACCCTCGGTATTCGTCGGATGAGTGGAAAGCACAGCGTGCACGATGCGCACGACACCGCGACGAGGATATCAGCGGCCGGGCCGGGCGACCAAGGTCACCGCCAGCCGGTGCGCTCCGCCAACCACGCCCTCGTGATCTCGGCCTGCGCCGCTTGAAATGCTCGCACGGTCGGCAGACCGGCAGGCGCCGGCAGCAACGACTGCCGGGTCAGATAGCCCGCGATCGCCGCGACGTAGGCCGTGATCGCCGCCGGATCGGCGGTCCGGGCCGCCGCACTGCGCCCGAGCAGCTCCTCCGGCGGCGGGCCACCCTGCATCGCGACGCTCGGCGCGAACAGTGCCACGTCGATCCAGGCAGCCCCGACCGATGCGGCCGGCCAGTCGACCAGCCACACCCGCTCGCCGTCGAGCAGCAGGTTGTCGGCGCGGACGTCGTGGTGCAGCAGCGTGGTGCCGGCCGCAGCTGCCTCCCAGCCCGCCTCCAGCTCGGCGAGCGCGTCGAGATGGCGGCGCGACCAGTCGTCGAGACCGGCGGGTACGCCGCCTGCGGCCAACCGCCGCCAGCCGCTGAACGCCCGGCCCATCCGCTCTGCCAGCTCCGGAGCCTGCCGCCACGGCGACGGGGTCAGGTCGTCAGTCAGCCGGGCCAGCATCCGGAGCACCCGGTCCAGGTCACCCGCTGACCACGGCAGGCGCGGCTGCTCGCCGGCGACCGCCTCGAAGGCGAGGGCGACCCAGGTCCCGTCGTCGTAGACGCCGAGCAGGCGTGGCGCGGGCACCGACGCCGGCAGCGCGGCGGCGGCCAACGCCTCGCGGCGATGCATCTCCGGGCTGACCGGGTTCGCGTCGCCCGACACCGCCTTGACGAACGCCGTCCGGCCGTCCGCGCACGCCACCACCGCGGCGACGCCGGGGGAGAACCCGCCGGCCCGCGTGCCGGCCGACACCACCGGTGACCCGAGCAGCTCGTCGACCCAGTCGTGGACCACCGGCGGCAGCGCGGAGTAGGGCGTGCGCACGCCCTCACCGGGTGGTCCGACTGTCGACACCATCCGTCGAGCATCGGCGATCACGACGATCAGCGGCAACCGGATTGCCCGAACCGCGTGGGACCATGGGCGGGTCATGCCCAACGCACCCGTCGAGCCCAGCCGCACCGACCCGGCGCTGATTCGCAACTTCTGCATCATCGCGCACATCGACCACGGCAAGTCGACGCTCGCCGACCGGATGCTCGAGGTGACCGGGCTCGTCGACGAGCGCAGCATGCGGGCGCAGTACCTCGACCGCATGGACATCGAGCGCGAGCGCGGCATCACCATCAAGGCCCAGGCCGTGCGGCTGCCGTGGACGAGCAGCGGCACCCGGCACGTGCTCAACCTCATCGACACCCCGGGTCACGTCGACTTCACCTACGAGGTGTCACGCAGCCTGGCGGCCTGCGAGGGCGCGGTGCTGCTCGTCGACGCCGCCCAGGGCATCGAGGCGCAGACGCTGGCCAACCTCTACCTGGCGCTCGGCAACGACCTGCACCTGATCCCGGTGCTCAACAAGATCGACCTGCCTGCGGCGCAGCCGGAGAAGTACGCCGCGGAGCTCGCGCACATCATCGGCTGCGACCCCTCCGAGGTGCTGCGGGTCAGCGCCAAGACCGGCGAGGGCGTGCGTGAGCTCCTGGACGTGATCGTCGCGCAGGTGCCCCCGCCGCAGGGCCGGCCCGACGCGCCCGCCCGGGCGATGATCTTCGACTCGGTCTACGACTCCTACCGGGGCGTCATCACCTACGTCCGCGTCGTCGACGGCCGGCTGACCACCCGCGACCGGGTGCTGATGATGTCGACGGGCGCGACCCACGAGACGCTCGAAGTCGGCGTCATCTCACCCGAGCCGATGGCCGTCGACGCGCTCGGCGTCGGCGAGGTCGGCTACGTCATCTCCGGGGTCAAGGACGTCCGGCAGGCCAAGGTCGGCGACACGATGACCGGCGCGTCGAAGCCGGCGAAGCAGGCGCTGGCCGGTTATCGCGAGCCACGGCCGATGGTGTTCTCGGGCCTCTATCCGCTGGACGGCAGCGACTACCCCGCGCTGCGCGACGCGCTGGACAAGCTGCGGCTCAACGACGCGGCGCTGGCCTACGAGCCCGAGACGTCCGCTGCGCTGGGATTCGGCTTCCGCTGCGGGTTCCTCGGGCTGCTGCACATGGAGATCGTGCGGGAGCGGCTGGAGCGGGAGTTCGACCTCGCCCTGATCTCCACCGCGCCCAACGTCGTCTACCGCGTGACGCTCGAGGACGGCACGGTCGAGCGGGTGACCAACCCCAGCGACTGGCCCGAGGGGAAGATCGCCGAGGTGCAGGAGCCGATCGTCAGGGCGACGATCCTCGCGCCGTCCGACTACATCGGCGCGATCATGGAGCTCTGCCAGTCGCGGCGCGGCAACCTCGAGGGCATGGACTACCTGTCCGAGGATCGGGTCGAGCTGCGCTACACGCTGCCGCTCGCCGAGATCATCTTCGACTTCTTCGACCAGCTGAAGAGCCGCACCCGCGGCTACGCGAGCCTCGACTACGAGCCGGTCGGCGAGCAGAGCGCCGACCTCGTGAAGGTCGACATACTGCTGCAGGGCGAGCCGGTCGACGCGTTCAGCGCGATCGTGCACAAGGACAAGGCTTATGCCTACGGGGTGGCGATGACGCAGCGGCTGCGCGAGCTGATCCCGCGGCAGCAGTTCGAGGTGCCGATCCAGGCCGCGATCGGCAGCCGGGTCATCGCCCGCGAGAACATCCGCGCGATCCGCAAGGACGTGCTCGCCAAGTGCTACGGCGGTGACATCACCCGCAAGCGCAAGCTGCTGGAGAAGCAGAAGGAAGGCAAGAAGCGGATGAAGATGGTCGGCCGGGTCGAGGTGCCGCAGGAGGCCTTCATCGCCGCCCTGTCGACGACGCCTGCCAACCAGTGAGCGAGAGCGACCTCGTCGAGGCGGCCCGCGAGCTCGCCCGCGAACGGTTCGTGGCCGGCTGGCACTCGGTCGCCGCTGCCCTGCGTACGACGAGCGGGCGGGTCTTCACCGCGATCCATCTCGACGCCAACGTCGGCCGGGTCTCGGTGTGCGCGGAGGCCATCGCGCTGGGCATGGCGGTGGCCGCGGGGGAACGCGACTACGAGGCCATCGTCGCGGTCCGCCACCCCAAGCCGCACGAGCCCGACCAGACCATCCAGATCGTCTCGCCCTGCGGCATGTGCCGGGAGATGCTCACCGACTACGCGCCCGACATCGTCGTGCTGCTGCCCGACGGCGACGGCGGCATCGCCCGGGCCACCGCGAAGGACCTGCTGCCGGTGAAGTACCGCCGCGACGCGGGCGCCGCCGCGGTCGCCCCGCCCTCGGCCACCTGACCGACACTGGACGGGTGCCTTCGACGTTGCCCGACGGCGAGCCGGCGCCACTGGACGGCGCGCTCCCCGACGCCGCGCTCGCGGCGGCCGGCCGCCAGCCGTTCGGCGTCTACGTGCACGTGCCCTTCTGCGCGACCCGGTGCGGCTACTGCGACTTCAACACCTACACGGCCGCGGAGCTCGGCGGTGGCGTCTCGACCGACACCTACGCCGACATCGCGGTCGCCGAGATCCGCCTGGCGCGCCGCGCGCTCGGTGCGGCGGAAATGCCTGCCCGGACGGTGTTCTTCGGCGGCGGTACGCCGACGCTGCTCGCGCCCGCAGACATCGGCCGGCTGTTGCGTGCGGTCGCTGACGAGTTCGGGCTCGCCGCCGACGCAGAGGTGACGGTGGAGGCCAACCCGGAGTCGGTCGATGCGCGCTACCTCGCCGACCTGCGGGCGGCCGGCGCGAACCGGCTCAGCCTCGGCATGCAGTCGGCGCGCGCGCACGTGCTCGCGACCCTGGACCGCCGGCACACGCCGGGTCGCCCGCAGCAGTGCGTCGCCGACGCCCGGGCCGCCGGTTTCGCCCAGGTGAGCCTGGACCTCATCTACGGCACGCCGGGGGAGAGCGACGACGACTGGCGCGCGAGCCTCGACGCGGCACTGGGCTGTGAGGTGGATCACGTGTCGGCGTACGCCCTGATCGTCGAGGACGGCACGCGCCTCGCCGCCGATGTCCGCCGCGGCCGGCTGCCGGCGCCGGACGACGACGTGCTGGCCGATCGCTATCTCCTCGCCGACGAGGTCCTCAGCTCCGCGGGGCTGCGCTGGTACGAGATCTCCAACTGGGCCCGCACGCCTGCGGCGAGGTCGCGGCACAACCTGGCCTACTGGTGCTCCCACGACTGGTGGGGGATCGGACCCGGAGCGCACAGCCACGTCGCGGGTGTCCGCTGGTGGAACGTCAAGCACCCGTCGGCCTACGCCGAGCGCCTCGCCGCCGGCCGCAGCCCGGCGCACGCCAGGGAGCTGCTGGACGACGAGACCCGGCGCTGGGAACGCGTGCTGCTCGGCGTCCGCCTGGTCGAGGGCGTGTCCCTCTCGGAGCTGACCGCGTCGGGGCGGCGGGCGGCGGAGCGCGCGGCGGGCGAGGGGCTGCTGGATCCGGCGTCGTACGCCGAAGGCCGAGCAGCGCTCACGCTGCGTGGGCGGCTGCTGGGTGACGCCGTTGCCCGTGACCTCCTCGACTGACCGCTTTGCCCCGCCCCGGTAACTCTTTTTGACCGGCACCCGCGACCTTTTGCCGCCGAATCGGTTACTGAGAGCAGCAGGAATCGGCGGGGTGACCGTCGAAATACCAGGGTGAACGAGGCGAGGCAGCGCCCCAGGCGCACAGGTGTGACCCAGAGCACCACGGATCGTGACGAAAGATCGCGGCCGGGGTGTGTAGTTCGGGAGAAATCGGATAATTGAAGAGCGGATCGCAGCGCAACGTGATGGCAGCGCAGGCTACCGATCGACCAGCCGGTTGTGAGGTCCTCGTCCCCCGCCGACTAGGCCACGCGCTCGATCCTGTCTCGACGAGGGAGGAGACCCCAGCATGAGGAAAGCAGTGATCCTGGCCATGTCGGCCCCGCTCATCATCGGGCCGGCGTCGGCGGCACTGGCTGCCGTCGGGGGCACCGCCCCCGCAGCGCCGACGTCGCCGACCAATTCGCTCCAGCAGGCGGTCCAGCCGGCCGGCTCCACGGGCAGCACCGCGCCCAGCAGCACCACGAGCCGGCAGACCACGCAGGACACGACCACGCCGGCGCCGCCCGCGAGCTCCGAGGCCAAGCCGCTCGACGTGGCCGGCATCGTCTCGATCGGCCACACCAAGGCCGGCGCCGGCCCCAATGGCTCCAGCGCCACCGGCAACGCGATCGAGCTCGGCGGCCAGGTCGTCTCGGGCGGCACCGCCACGAGCGGCGGCAAGCAGGGCAGTGGTTCGCTCTTCGACTCGAGCACCACGCCGCTGGCGCCGCTCGGCCTGATCCAGATCGCGCCGTGGACCGCGTCGGCCACGCAGACCGGCGACTCGAGCAGCGCCGACGCCACCGCATCGCTGGCGCACGTCGTTCTCGGTGGCGGGCAGGCGCCCGGCTTCGTCGACCTGCTGCTGTTCGGTTCGGAGTCGAAGGCCGCCTACAGCCCGGCCGAGGCGACGTCCAGTTCGGTGAGCGACGGCGTGCTGCTGCAGGTCGGCCAGACCGGTCAGCCGCCGGCTCTCACGGTGGACCTGCTGCACGCGGAGACCTCCTCCGACAAGAAGGGGAGCTCCTACCTCGCCTCGATCAACGGCAACGAGATCGGCAGCAGCGACCAGGTCAACGGCGCGTGCCAGATCCCGATCCCGTCGCTGCTCACCATCAACTGCCTGACGGCGACCGGCGGCACTGCCGGCCAGCTGGCCTCCTCGGCGGTAGGCACGGTCGACTTCGTGCCGAGCCAGCTGCCCGACGCCACGGTCAGCGGCACGACCAGCCAGGCCAACACGGTCGCGGCGGTCACGCCGGCCGTGAGCGGTGAGGGGGTCGGCGCCGGCAGCAACGGTGGCACCTCGGTCGAGGGCAACAAGACGGTGGCCGGCAGCGGCCTGCCGTTCACCGGCCTCAACGCCGGTGAGCTGGCCGCCCTGGGCGGCGCGCTTGCCGCGGGCGGCATGGTGGCCCTGAGCCTGGGCCGTCGCCGCCGCACGCAGGGCTGATCTCAACCGGCAGCTAGACCGTAAGGACGGGTCCGTGACCTTCGGGTCGCGGGCCCGTTCTGCGTCCGCCGGCGCGGCAGCCTCTTACAGGCCGGCGAGGAACCGCAGCAGCGCGGCGTTGACCTCGCGGGCTCGCTCCTGCTGCGTCCAGTGACCGCAGCCGTCGAACACCAGCGTCTCCCGCAGGTTCGGCACGAACAGCTGCAGGTTGTCGATGACGTTCTTCATGCCGGGAAAGGCGACTACGACGTCCTTGTCGCCCGCGCAGTACAGCGCCGGCGGCTGCACGACCGCGCCCTTCCACGCCCCGGTCAGGGCCCAGTTGCGGTCGATGTTGCGGTACCAGTTGAGGCCGCCGGTGAAGCCGGTGCGGCTGAACTCCCCGACGTAGAAGGCGATGTCGTCCTCGGTCAGCCAGTCGGGCAGCTGCGGCGGCACGTCGGCCTTGCGCAGGAAGCCGCCTCCCGCGGGGACGACCGGGTTGGCCCCGCCGTACAGCACCATCCGCAACGTCGTGTCGACGTCGGCCTCGAACTCCTTCTCCGCGACACCCGGCTCCTGGAAGTAGATCTGGTAGAAGCCGTCGCCGGTCTGCGCCCGGATCGACTCCAGCGGGGCAGTCGAGCCGCGCGGGGTGTAAGGCACCGACAACCCGACCACGCCGCGGACCAGGTCGGGCCGCATCAGGGCGGTCTGCCAGGCGACGGGTGCGCCCCAGTCGTGACCGACGACCACGGCCGAGCTCTCGCCCAGCGCGTGGATCAGGCCGACGACGTCACCGACGAGGTGGTGAATCGTGTAGTCGTCGATGCGTTCCGGCTTGTCGGTCTGCCCGTAGCCCCGCTGGTCGGGCGCCACCACGTGGTAGCCGGCGTCGGCGAGGGCGGCGATCTGGTGGCGCCAGGAGTACCACGACTCTGGCCAGCCGTGCAGCAGCAGCACGAGCGGTCCTTCGCCGCGTTCGGCAACGTGCATCCGGATGCCGTTGGTCTCGACGAACCGGTGCGCTACGTCGACCATCAGGTCCTCCCTTGCCGGTGCGGTCCCGGGACGATATCGCCCCGCGCCGCTACACTGGCACTCTGGTAGAGAGAGTGCCAGGAGGTGGACGCCGTGCTCGACGATCGCAAGCTCGACGTCCTCCGTGCCATCGTCGAGGACTACGTCTCGACGCAGGAGCCGGTCGGTTCCAAGGCACTGGTCGAGCGGCACAGCCTCGGAGTCTCGCCGGCAACGATCCGTAACGACATGGCCGCCCTCGAGGACGAGGGCTACATCGCGCAGCCGCACACCAGCGCGGGGCGGATCCCCACCGACAAGGGCTACCGGCTGTTCGTCGACCGGCTGTCCACGGTCAAGCCCCTGTCGCACGCCGAGCGCCGGGCGATCGAGCGCTTCCTCGACGGGGCCGTCGACCTCGACGACGTCGTACGCCGCACCGTGCGCCTGCTCGCCCAGCTGACCCGCCAGGTTGCGGTCGTGCAGTACCCCTCGCTGTCGCGGTCCTCGGTGCGCCACGTCGAGGTGGTGTCGCTGTCGTCGACGCGGCTGCTGCTGGTGCTCATCACCGACACCGGTCGGGTGGAGCAGCGCATGGTCGACCTGCCGGCCGCGCTGAGCGCCGACGAGCTGCACGACCTGCGCACGGCGGTCAACAGCCGGGTTGCCGGCAGCCTGCTCACCGAGGCGCCACCGCGGCTGGCCGACCTGCCCGACGCGTGTCCCGCGGAGCTGCAGGCCGTCTACGCCGCCGTCTCGTCGGTCATCCTCGAGACCCTCGTGGAGAAGCCGGAGGAGCGGGTCGTCCTCGCCGGCACCGCCAACCTGACTCGCTCGGTGACCGACTTCGCCGACTCGCTGCGTCCCGTCCTCGAGGCGCTCGAGGAGAACGTCGTGCTGCTGCGTCTGCTCGGTGAGGCCACCGACCCGTCGGCCATCAACGTGAGCATCGGCGGGGAGAACGCCTACGAGGGGCTGCGCTCGGCGGCGGTGGTGTCGACGGCATACGGCAGCGGGGAGCGGGCACTGGCGGGGTTGGGGGTGCTCGGCCCGACCCGCATGGACTACCCGGGCACCATGGGTGCGGTCCGAGCCGTCGCCCGTTACGTCGGCCAGATCCTGGCCGAGGGCTGAACCACTATCCGATCAGAGGTCTGATGCCGCGTCCCGACTACTACGCGATCCTCGGTGTGAGCCGCACCGCGTCCCCCGACGAGGTGAAGAAGGCCTACCGGAAGCTTGCGCGGCAGCACCACCCCGACGTCAACTCGTCGGACGACGCGGCGGAGCGGTTCAAGGAGATCAGCGCGGCCTACGACGTGCTGTCCGATCCGCAGAAGCGGGAGATCTACGACCTCGGGGGCGATCCGCTCGGCCCCTCCGGCGGTGCGGGCGCCGGCGGTTTCCAGGGCTTCGGCGGCCTCGGCGACATCATGGACGCGTTCTTCGGCACGGCCACCGGTCAGCGCGGCCCGCGTTCGCGGGTGCGGCCCGGCGCCGACGCGCTGATCCGCATCGATCTCGACCTGGCGGAGACGGCGTTCGGCACCAGCCGCGAGATCACCGTCGACACCGCCGTCCTGTGTCCCACCTGCAGCGGCGCCGGCACCGCGCCGGGCACCCACCCGGAGACGTGCCGGACCTGCCACGGGCGCGGTGACATCCAGCAGGTGCAGCGGTCGTTCCTCGGCCAGGTCGTCACGACCCGCCCCTGCTACGACTGCGGCGGCACCGGGCAGCGCATCTCGCACCCGTGCCCGGAGTGCGCGGCCGACGGGCGCGTGCGCAGCCGGCGCACGCTGACCGTCAAGGTGCCGGCCGGTGTCGACAACGGCATGCGGCTGCGGCTGTCCGGCGAGGGCGAGGTCGGGTCCGGGGGCGGCCCGCCCGGCGACCTGTACGTCGAGATCCGTGAGCGCCAGCACCCCGTCTTCACCCGTGAGGGCGACGACCTGCACTGCACGCTCACGTTGCCCATGACCGCCGCGGCGCTGGGCACCCAGGTCAAGCTCGAGACCCTCGACGGCGAGGAGAGCCTCGACATCCGACCGGGCACCCAACCCGGCACGGTGCTGACGTTGCGCGGGCGCGGGGTCACGCGGCTGTCGCGCAACGGCAGCCGCGGCGACCTGCACGCCCACATCGACGTGGCGGTGCCGACCAGGCTCGACGCCGAGCAGGAGGAGCTGCTGCGCACCCTGGCCCGGGTGCGCGGTGAGGAGCAGCCGGAGGCCATCGTGACCAGCAACGAGGGCGGCCTGTTCTCCAAGCTGCGCGACGCCTTCCGCTGAGCGGACCCTGACATGACGCCGCCGGTTTTCTGGTCGGCCGCGCTGGGCGACGTCGGTGACACCGTGCTGCTCGACGGCGCCGAGGGGCACCACGCCTCCGCCGTACGCCGGCTGCGGCCGGGAGAGCGACTCGACCTGGCCGACGGGGCGGGTGAAGTCGCCGAGTGCGTCGTGGTCGAGGCCGGCCGTGATGCGCTGACCTGCCGGGTCGTCCGGCGCCGGTGCGTGCCGGCGCCTCAACCGCGGTTGGTCGTGGTGCAGGCACTGGCCAAGGGCGGCCGGGACGAGGATGCCGTCGAAGCGATGACCGAGGTAGGCGTAGACGCGTTCGTGCCTTGGGAGGCGGCGCGGTCGGTGGCCCGCTGGAAGCGCGACCGGTGGACGTCGGTCGCCCGCGAGGCGGCAAAGCAGTCGCGGCGGGCGTGGTTCCCGCAGGTGTCGCCACCGGCCTCGACGGCACGCGTCCGCGAGCTGCTGGCCGGTGCCGCGCTGGGTGTCGTGCTGCACGAGGGGGCGGCCGAGCCGCTGGTCTCACTGCTGCTGCCGGCGATGGGCGACGTCGTGCTGGTCGTGGGGCCCGAGGGCGGCATCACCGATGAGGAGCTCGAGGCGTTCTCTCTGGCCGGTGCGCAGACCTGCCGGCTCGGTTCGACGGTGCTGCGCACGTCGACCGCAGGCGTCGCGGCCGCTGCGGTGCTCAACGCCCGCAGCGGCCGCTGGGCCTGACCTACCAGCTGGGGGACTGACCGACTGCCCGCAGCTGCACGGTCTGCCCGGTGACGATCTCCACGTCGCCGGTGCCGGTGCCAATGATGACCGCGCCGTTGGTGGCGTCGATCCCGGTCACGCTCGGCGTGCCCGGGATCGCGAACACCGGTGTGAAGCTCGTCGGCGTGCAGGACGCGACACTGACGCCCTCGCCGTTCTGCGCGGCGACCAGCAACGTCCCGTCGGGCCGGTAGGCCACCTGCTGCGGCAGGCCGTTCTGCGACTCGGCACCGCACCACGGCGCACCGTCGTTGATGCTCTTCAGGCTGGCCGGCCACACCTGCACGCCGGCCTGGTTGCCGGTGCGCAGCACGCCCGCGAACGACGTGCCGTCAGGAGTCCAGACCGGGTTGCCGACGACCATCGGTGGCATCGGCGTCTGCGGCGTCTGGTGTGAAGCGCCGGTGGCGAGTTCGCGCACCATGACGCTCTGCATGCCCGACTGCGCGCAGGGCTGGAGAGTCAACGCGACCCGCGTCACGTCGGGGCTCACGCCGTAGCCGCCGATCGTCGCCTGGCTCGGCGCGAAGACGGTCACCGGTGTGCCGCCCGCCGCCGGAATTCGCATGAGGGCGTTGCCGCAGGACCCGGTGCCGCGCAGGAAGTAGACGGAGGAGCCGACGACCTGCGGGTCGGAGTCGCCGCCGCCGGGCTGCCGGGTCGTGAGGGTGCGCGCGAGCGACCCGTCCTTGGACGACAGCGCCACGATCTGCCCGTCGCGCGCCGCGAAGAACGTCGACGGGTACGCCGACCCGGCCGGCTGCGACGTTGCGCTGCCCAGCCGGGTGACCGCGACGTGCGCGGGTGCGCCGTCGAGGGCCGACGGGGTCCAGGCGACGACCGCGCCGCTCGTGGGGAGCGATCCGGTCAGCGTCGCCTGCCACGGCGTGTTCTGCCCGCCGCCGGGGAGGCTCGTCTGCGCTGTCGGCGTGGCCGAACCTGTCGTGCGCAGGACGACGTGGATGACCTCGTCGACGCCGGTGATGTGGCCGTTGACCGCGACGCCCTGTGCGGTGCCGCTCACCTGGTCGATGCGCAACGTGTCGGAGGTGGCGCCGTCGACGTACCACTTGCCGTCGGTTGTCACGAGGTGCACGGTCGTCGCGGGCACCAGCTTGCGGCTCTCCGACGGCAGCACCCGGCCGACGCTCACCGATGCGTCAGTCGACCGGACGTCCTTCGAGACGACGGTGTCGAGCTGCGGCATCTGCAGGAAGTCGGACATGAAGTGCAGCGCGGTCTTCGCGGGGTCGGTCTGCCAGACGCCCGCGTCGGCGCTGACGGGCCAGATGGCCGGCACGGCCGAGACGGTGCCCGGCGGGGTCGTCGGCGCCGTTGTCGGTGACGCGGACGTCGAGGCCGACGGTGACGGGGTGCCCGGGCCGGCCGGGATCTTCAGCGACTGCGATCCGCCGGAGCTCAGCTGGGTGTAGGCCACCGCCCCGCCGGCGACCAGCACCAGCGCCGCCGCTGCCGCCATCACCGGTCGCATCCAGGGCGCGCCGAAGCGCCGCCGCTGCTGCTGTTCGGAAACCCTTTCCTGGATACGTGTCAGGCCGTCGCCGGTCGGTTTCACCGTCTCCGCCTCCTCCCGCAGCAACGCGCGCAGCGTCTCGTCGTCGAACTTCATGACCGTCCCTCCAGGGGGGAGTCGGCGGCGTCGCCGAACAGCTCGCGCAGGGCGTGCAGTCCACGCGACGCGTGACTCTTCACCGCGCCGGGGCTGATGCCCATGGCGTCGGCGATCTGGGCCTCTGAGAGGTCCGCGTAGTAGCGCAGGACGAGCGCCTCCCGTTGCCGCAAGGGCAGGGTGGCGAGCGCCTGCATGAGAGATTCCCGGGCCAGCAACCCGAGCGCACCCTGCTCGGCGCTCGGAGCGTCGGGCAGGACGGGCGGGGTGAAGCGGTCGACCACCGTGCGATGCCGCAGCGCCGAACGGCACCGGTTGACAACCGTCTGGCGCAGGTAGGCGACTGCCTTGTCGGGCTGACGCAGCCGCTGCCAGGAGTCGTGCATGGCGACGAAGGCGTCCTGCACGACCTCCTCTGCGGACTCGTGGTCGCGCAGGAGCAGCCAGGCCAGCCGCACCAGCTCCTGGTAGTGGGCGCGGTAGAGCACGACGAGTGCCTCGGTCGCGCCCACCGGTGCAGCGCTCACCGATCGCCTCCCACGCTCGGTGGCCGCGGATGCGACCTCACCCCGGATCACGGTCCAGGTCATGCTCGTACGACGCACCGCGGCCTGACTCGGTTTACCGCCCCGCGGCGTGTCGCGCGTTCGTAGAGTGGTGAGTCGTGGACGTCCGCCGTGCCCTGGGTGCAGTCGCCGTCGTGGCTGCGCTGCTCGGCGGCGGCACGGCCCACGCCGAGACGTCCGCGAGCCCGGTGCCGACCGCACCGTCGAGCGCGGCGTCGCAACCCGTCTCCTCACCCTCACCGTCGCCGACACGCGACGTGCTGCCGCTGCCGACGTTCAGCTCGGCGGCGCCGACCGCGACCACCCCGCCGACGGCGGCGCCGACGACGGCTGCACCGGTGACCACCACCAGGCCGCCGTCGACCTACTCGCCGCGGCCGGCCGTGCACCGCCCGACCGAGGCTCCGGCGCCGGTGGGCACGATCGAGGCGCCGACCGAGCTCAACGCATCTCCGATCGGCCTGCCGACCACCCCGCCGCCCGCGACCCTGTCACCGACCCCGGCGGCCGCCTCGTCGAGCGGCGGGGGGCTCGACCCGTTGACCCGTTACCTGCTGATCGCGATCCTGCTGGCGATCGCGCTCGGCGCCGCCGGCGGTGCCGGCCTCTACCTGACCCGTGACCACCACCGAGAGGAGCCGTGAGTGGCGGACGACTGCTTGTTCTGCCGGATCGTCGCCGCTGAGCTGCCGGCCACCGTCGTACGCGACGGGGAGCGGACGCTGGCGTTCCGCGACATCAACCCGCAGGCGCCCACCCACGTGCTCGTGATCCCCAAGGAGCATCACGTCAACGTCGCGGCACTCGCCCGCGACGACCCGGACCTGCTCGGCGAGGTGCTCCGCGAGGCGGCTGCCGTGGCGGCCGACGAGGGAGCGGCCGATGCGGGCTACCGGGTGGTCTTCAACACCGGCGCGGGAGCCGGGCAGACCGTCTTCCACGTGCACGCCCACGTGCTCGCCGGCCGCGGTCTGGGCTGGCCGCCGGGATGATCGTCGACTGATCCGCAGTTGTAGGTGAGGCGGCGGCTGCCCGCGTAGCATGAGCGCAGCCGAATTCTCCGAGCGACGGAAAGCAGGTGCCCCGGCCGGCAAGGCCGCGCCCATGGCGGACACCCCACACGCGCAGACGAAGATCGTCGTGCCCAGCAGCCACTCCATGGTGAGCCTCCTCGGCTCTCACGACGAGTTGCTGCGGGTCGTGGAGCGCGCCTTCCGCAGCGACATCCACGTCCGCGGCAACGAGATCACGATCAGCGGTGAGCCGGAGGAGTCGGCACTCGTCGCCCGGCTCTTCGAGGAGCTCATCACCCTGCTCGACCGCGGCGACGTGCTGACCGCAGATTCGGTCGAGCGCAGCCTCGCGATGCTGCGGGCCGAGACCCGCGAGCGTCCCGCCGACGTCCTGACGCTCAACATCCTGTCCAGCCGCGGGCGCACGATCCGGCCGAAGACGCTCAACCAGAAGCGCTACGTCGACGCGATCGACCAGCACACGATCGTCTTCGGCATCGGCCCGGCCGGCACCGGCAAGACCTACCTCGCGATGGCCAAGGCGGTGCAGTCGTTGCAGGCCAAGCAGGTCAACCGGATCATCCTGACCCGGCCCGCGGTCGAGGCGGGGGAACGGCTCGGCTTCCTGCCGGGCACGCTCTACGAGAAGATCGACCCCTACCTGCGGCCGCTGCACGACGCGCTGCACGACATGGTCGACCCCGACTCGATCCCGCGGCTGATCGCGAGCGGCACCATCGAGGTGGCGCCGCTGGCCTACATGCGCGGCCGCTCGCTGAACGACTCGTTCATCATCCTCGACGAGGCGCAGAACACCTCGCCCGAGCAGATGAAGATGTTCCTGACCCGGCTCGGCTTCGGCTCGAAGATGGTCGTGACGGGCGACATCACCCAGACCGACCTGCCGGCCGGGCAGCAGTCCGGACTGCGGATCGTGCAAGGGATACTCGAGGGCATCGACGACGTGCACTTCACGCGGCTGACCAGCAGCGACGTCGTACGCCACCGCCTCGTCAGCGACATCGTCGACGCCTACGCGCGCTACGACGCCTCACAGCAGGACGCTCCGGCGCGGCCGGCGGCCGGTCAGCGTCGCGGCCGGCGGTGACCTCGATGTCCATCGACATCGTCAACGAGTCCGGCGTCGACGTCGACGCCCACGCCCTCGAGGGGCTGGCCCGGCACGTGCTGGTCGAGATGGGCATCCACCCGCTCGCCGAGCTGTCGATCATGCTCTACGACGTCGCCGCCATGACCGCACTGCACGAGCGCTGGATGCACGAGCCCGGCCCCACCGACGTGCTCGCCTTCCCCATGGACGCGCTCGAGACGCCTCGTGACGACGATGACGACGACCCGCCGCCCACGCTGCTCGGCGACGTCGTGCTCTGTCCCGAGGTCGCGCAGCAGCAGGCGCGCGAAGCGGGCCACTCGATGGACGACGAGCTGCACCTGCTGTGCACCCACGGCGTGCTGCACCTGCTCGGCTACGACCACCACGAGCCGTCGGCCGAGCGGGAGATGTTCGGGTTGCAGGGCAGGCTGCTCGCGTCCTGGCAGGCGGCCCGCGCATGAGCGGTAACGGCGCACTGCTGCTCGCCGCCGGCCTCATGGTGCTGCTGGCCGGATTCTTCGCCGCGGCCGAGACCGCGCTGTCGCGCGTCTCCCGGGTGCGGATCGACGGGCTGGCCGACTCCGGCAAGCGCGGCGCGCGCCGGGTGCAGACGGTCATCACCGACCCGCCGCGCTACCTCAACCTGCTGCTGCTCATCCGGGTGGCCGCGGAGCTGACCGGCACCGTGCTCGTCGCGCTGGTCGCCTCCGACACGTTCCCGACCGACTGGCGGGCGATCCTCGTCGCCGCCGGCTCGATGACGGTCATCGACTACGTGCTCGTCGGTGTCGCTCCGCGCACCCTCGGCCGCCAGCACGCCGAGACCATCTCCTTGCGCACCGCCTGGTTGGCGCTGTCGCTCAACCGGATCCTCGGACCGCTGCCGCAGCTGCTGATCCTGCTCGGCAACGCGCTCACCCCCGGCCGGGGCTTTCCGGCGGGACCGTTCAGCTCCGAGGCCGAGCTGCGCGACCTCATCGACGTGGCCGAGGAACGCCAGGTCATCGAGGAGTCCGAGCGAGCAATGCTGCACTCCGTCTTCGAGCTCGGCGACACGCTCGTGCGCGAGGTGATGGTGCCGCGCACCGACATGGTCTGGATCGAGCGCGACAAGAGTGTGCGCCAGGCCCTGTCACTCGCGCTGCGCAGCGGCTTCTCCCGCATCCCGGTGGTCGGCGACAACGAGGACGACGTCGTCGGCGTGGCCTACCTCAAGGACCTCGTCCGCCGGGTGCACGACCACGAGAGCCGTGGCGAGCGGGTGAAGGTCGACGAGATCATGCGGCCGCCCTACTTCGTCCCCGACTCCAAGCCGATCGACGAGCTGCTGCGCGAGATGCAGGCCTGCCAGGTGCACCTCGCCGTCGTCATCGACGAGTACGGCGGCACCGCGGGCCTCGTCACCATCGAGGACATCCTCGAGGAGATCGTCGGCGAGATCACCGACGAGTACGACCGCGAAGTGCCGCGCATCGAGGAGCTCGACGACGGTGCCCGACGGGTCAACGTGCGGCTGCCCGTCGACGACATCGAGGAGCTCTACGGCGTCTCCTTCGACCTCGACGACGTCGAGACCGTCGGCGGCCTGCTGGCCACCGCGCTGGGCCGGGTGCCGATCCCGGGCGCGACCGCGACGCTGCAGGGCCTGACGTTCACCGCCGCGGGCACCAAGGGGCGCCGCC
>Ga0207652_10001409_pt1 | contig 21334 bp, 17 predicted proteins | sample KBSC63BmetaG_FD_184334 | JGI IMG/M metagenome (GOLD analysis project Ga0207652, IMG submission 184334) | Corn rhizosphere microbial communities from Kellogg Biological Station, Michigan, USA - KBS C6-3B metaG (SPAdes) (version 2) | ecosystem: Host-associated > Plants > Roots > Rhizosphere ... | reverse complement strand
CGCTCAGGCGCACGCCGCGCTCGCCAACCACCGTGTCGAACCCTTCGGTGAAGCGATCTATGAACTCATCACAGTGCGCGAGGCGCGCGGCTTCGCGGATCTCGCTCATGGAGGCGCCCGGCATGGAGAACGCAATGTTCTCGGCGATGGTGCCGTCGAACAGGAAGTTGTCCTGCAGCACCACACCCAGGTGCGCGCGATAGTCGCGCAGCTTGAGCGTTGCGAGGTCCGTGCCGTCCACCAGAATGCGTCCGTCCGTCGGGTGATTGAACGCCATGATGAGGCTGATCAGCGTACTCTTCCCCGAGCCGCTCGCCCCTACGAGCGCGGTCGTGCACCCGGCGGGCGCATGGAACGAGATGTCCCTGAGTACCGGGACGCCCGGCGTGTACGCGAATCCCACGTGCTCGAACGTCACCGCGCCCTCGAGATTCGTCACCGCGACGTGACGTCCATCCGCTTCATCCTCGGTCGGCATCATCCGGATCTCGCGGATCCGGTCCAGCCCGGCAAAGGCCTCGCTGATCTGCGTGCCGATGGACGCGATCTGCACCAGCGGCGCCGCCACGAGGCCAATGAAGAAGACGTACATCACGAAGTCGCCGAGTGTCATCTGACCGGCGAGAATCGCGCGTCCACCCACGACAATCATGAGCACGCCAACCGCGCCGACGATGACCGTCGTGAACGACGTGATGGCGGAGACGCCAGTGATGGAGCGCGCGATGTTGCGAAACAGCTTGTGCACGCCCCTGGCGAACACGATCTGTTCGCGGCGCTCGGCCACGTACGTCTTCACCACGCGAATCCCGCCCAGCGACTGCGCCAGCCGGCCGGTGACGTCAGCCGTAATCACGCTCCGTTCGCGGAAGATCGGGCGCAGCCGTGTGAACGCGAGCGCCATTCCCACGGCGAAGGTGATGAGAATGAGCAGCGTGATGGACGTGAGCTGCCAGTTCAGCCAGAACAGCACGCCCAGCGCGAGGATCGCCGTGACGACGCCGCCGCTGAGCTGCACCAGTCCCGTGCCGACAAGGTTCCGGATCCCATCCGCGTCGTTCATGATGCGCGAGATGAGAATGCCGGACTGCGTACGGTCGAAGTACGACACGGGAAGCCGCTGCACGTGCAGGTTCACGGCCTTGCGCATGTCGGCGATGGCGCGCTGCGCGGCGACGCTCATCACCTGTGACAGGGCGAACGTCGTGCCGGCCTGAATGAGCGTGGCGATCCCGACCGCGACCGCAAGCGGCACCAGCAGCCGCGCCTGATGCTGGCCGATCACCCGATCAATGAGCACCTTGGAGCTGGCCGGCAGCACGAGCGCCGAAAGCCGGTTGATGATCATGAGCAGGAATCCCAGCGCAACCTGACGGCGGTGCCGCCAGATCAGCTCGCGTGTTTCCTGCCATGCGTTGGCCATGTTGAGGCGGCGTTTCTCGCCGCCCGCGCCGGGATACGAGCGGCGCTGCTCGTGCGCCAGCCGCGTGGTTGGTCCTGTCATCTGCCTCCTGTTTCGTACGACATGCGTGCTGCCGGGCAATATATTCGGTTGAACCAGCCGCACAGAACGGCACGTCTCTCCCCTCCTTCCTCCTCCCACTCTTGAACGAACGGTCATGTCCAGTCCGTTCCGTCCGGCGAGCGGCGCTGCCCTCGCGTGCGTGCTTGCCGGCGTCATTCTTCTTGCCGCTTCCCCCGCTCTCCACACGCAGACCATGCCGGACTATCACGCGCTGGCCGACTCGCTGATCGCGGCGCTCTCCTCGGGGCGCTACGAGGAGGCCGCACACAACTTCAACGACGCAATGCGGGCAGCGCTTCCACCGGCCAGACTCGCGGAAGCCTGGAAATCGATTGAAGCACAGGCGGGCGCGTTTCAGCACACCGGGGCGCATTCTGACGTGCAACAGGGTCCCTGGCACACCGTGATCGTGGAGGGCGTGTTCGCGCACGCCACGCTCGACGTGAAAGTGACGTTCGATGCATCGGAGCACATGGCGGGACTGCTCTTCGCGCCGCACGGCGCTCCCGCCTCATCGTTCGCGCCTCCGCCATACGCCGACCCATCCCGCTTTCACGAGCGGGACGTGTCAGTTGGATCGGGCGCGCTGGCGCTCCCGGCCACGCTGTCCATGCCGGTGGGTCCTGGCCCGTTCCCCGCCGTGGTGCTCGTCCATGGCTCGGGTCCCAACGATCGCGATGAAACCGTGGACGCGAACAAGCCGTTCCGCGACCTGGCCTGGGGCCTCGCCTCACGCGGTGTGGCGGTGCTCCGCTATGAGAAGCGCACGCGCGCGCATCCTCAGTGGTTCCTCTCGCGCATGTCCACGTTCACCGTGAACGACGAGACGGTGGACGATGCCATCACCGCCGTCACCTTGCTGCGAAGCACAGCGGGCATCAGCGCCAATCACGTGTATGTGCTGGGGCACAGCCTGGGCGGCACCATGATCCCGCGCATCGGTGAACGCGACCGGGCGATCGCCGGATTCATCATCATGGCCGGCGCCACACGACCGCTCGAGGACCTGCTCGTGGACCAGACCAGCTATCTGGCGGGACTTTCGGGCGACACCAGCGCCGCCATGCGTGCCCAGCTTGATACCGTGCGCGCGCAGGCCGCCCGAGTGAAGAGCCCCACGCTGTCGCCGTCCACTCCGGCGACCGAGCTGCCACTCAGGATGTCCGCGGCCTACTGGCTGAATCTGCGCGGCTACGATCCCGCGGCGGAAGCGACGCAGCTCGAACGACCGATCCTCGTGCTCCAGGGCGAGCGCGACTATCAGGTGACTCTGGCTGACTTCAGCGGATGGCGCGCCGCGCTGGATCACCAGCGCGACGTCACCTTCCACCTGTACCCCGGGCTCGACCATCTCTTTCTCATGGGCACCGGAAAGAGCACGCCCGCGGAGTATCGGCAACCCGGCCACGTCGCCGAAGTTGTCGTGACGGACATCGCGACGTGGATCACGGAGCACGCGCGCTGAGGCCGCCCGGCGGCGCTCTATTTCGCGCCGCGCTATTTCGCGGCGCGCAGCTTCTCGATCCGCTCCCGGTGCGCCGCGAAGACCACCTTGCCCAGCTCGCACTGCGTGGCGATCCACTCCGCGTTGGCGAACGCGCGCGGGCTGCTGTCCTTCCGGTACTGCTCGAGGAACGGAAACATTTTCGCGAGCAGTATCAGCCCTTCGCCGTTGCTCTCGATCAGGTAGTCGCCGTGCACGATGCCGTGCCGCGCGAGACCGTACACCATTTCCCAGTACGTGCTCATCTGGCGAAAGGGCGCATTGAGCGGGTGCTCCGGTTTGCGAATGGTCTGCACGTCCTCGTAGCTCTTCGGCATGAACTGCGATCCGTTGATCTTGTCGCGCGACTCGCGCATGACGGGCTCGCGGCGCAGCTCGTACACCTTGAGAACCAGCTCGGCGTCGTGGTGATCAGGAAAATCCTTGAGCATCAGGGAATGGGGCGTGGGAAAGGAGGAATGAGGCATGGCGGGCGTGTGATCGTGTGATAGTGAGTGCAGTGCAGCGAGCGTAGTATGGTCAAAGATGCGTGCGCAGCGCGAGTGGCGCGTCCCGGTGGATCCGCGCCGACGATGCTCGTAAGCCCATTAGTTCGCGGATCGCGCACTGGAGAGGAGGATACATTCGGCGTCTCGAGGCGGCTTCCGTCCATTGCGGCAGCGGCCGTGGACACTGTAACCATATATCGGGTATCAGCCTGGAGCGGTGCGCGCGGCGTGGGCACCAGCGTCACCGGATCGCGCCATTCAATCGTTCCACCGATCCCGGTTGCACGCGCACGATACCTGCAGAGTGCACGGTACGGTCGAGCGACCCGGGGACGGGACGATCGGACGTGATCTCGATGGCAATGTTCGGCGCGGCCTCGGCCGCGGGACTCACGCGGAGCACGCGGAGCGCGGCAGGCAACGAGATCAAACAGGCGGCAACCCCAATGGCAACTAGCGACTACCGGCTGGATGGCGTGACGCGAGCGGAAGATGGCGTCTTGATCCGGCCGCGGCCGTCACGCAAGATATCCTGGGCCCGTACCTTCACATTGGCGGGTTTGTCGTGGTGATACTGATCGCGATTCTGCTGGTCGTGTTGATCGTGGTAACCATGACCATGGTGCGTCGCAGACGTCGCGTGCGCCTGCGGCACAACGCGCCGCTCCCGCCGCTGATTTTCGAGGTCCACGATGCTGTCACGCCGGTCGACCTGCGGCCGGCGAGCATCCGCCTGGCGGAGCAGACGCCACCCGGCGTTCGCGCCGCGGGTTCCGCGCGCGGTGGCCGCCCCGCATCCATCTTTCACACCCCGACCTCGTTCTCGCCGACGTCCACGACGGTGTTCACCGACGCGACCGTGCGCATGCCGCGTTTCGACGAAGCGGTGCCGGACTTCCTGCCCGGATATCTGGAAATCCAGGGTGGCCCGAACCGTGGCGAGAGCATCCGCTTCCGTCGCACGATCGGTGACGACGCGGACATTACCCTGGGTCGCGGTGAGGGCCCTCCGGAATCGCACATTCAGGTGAACGCCGAAACCGTCAGCCGGCTCCACGCCCGGCTGCGCTTCGATCATGGTCGCTGGAAGATCAGCAATCTCTCGCGGACGAATCCGCTCCTGGTGAACGGGCAGCCGCTCAGCGCCGGCGCCATGGCACTCTGGCTGAGCGAGGGCGACACGATCGAGATGGGCGAGATGACCTTCCGGTTCCATTCGAGCTGACCCAGAAAGGCCGTTTCCTGTCGTGCTCCTTCCCCGCCCCAACCGGCGGGGAATTTTTTGTGGATCAGCCAGCTTTATTGATGTCAACCGCTTCAAACTTGAATGACCGTCCCCGGCCGGCGCCCTGCGCCAGGAGGTGAGACCGCACCGCCAGTTCACCGCAGACACACTCATGAAGAGGAAGAGCAATCATGAAACACGCATGTTGTCTGTTCTGGCTGCCCCTCGTTGCCGTCCTCACCGCGCTCGCGGCGCCGCCAGTGCTCCACGCACAGCAGGGCGGCGGCACGATCACCGGACGGGTCACGGACCGGGATTCCAAGGGGCCGATTGCCAGCGCCCAGGTCCGCATTGTCGGCACAAATCGCGGCGTGCTCACGCGCGATGACGGCACCTTTCGCATTACCGGCGTGGCACCCGGACGCGTCGAGCTGCGCGCGCTCCGTATTGGCTACTCCGCGCAAACCCTGACCGTCACGATCGCCGGCGAGGAAACGGCAACCGCCGACTTCGCCCTGGCAACCAGTGCCACGCAGCTCGATGTCGTCACCGTCACCGCATCAGGCGAGCAGCAGCGCAAACGCGAGACCGGAAACTCCGTGGAAGTCGTGGCGGTGGACTCGGTCCCCAAGGCCGCCATCTCCAGCTTCTCCGAGCTGCTCACGGGACGCGTGCCCGGTGTCGTTGTGCAGCAGTCGGGTGGCACCACCGGCTCGGGATCGCGCATCCGCATCCGCGGCTCCAACAGCATTTCGCTCAATAACGACCCGCTCATCATTCTCGACGGTATTCGCGTGGACAACGGCTCCCAGTCGAGCACCATCGACGTCGGTGGTCAGGTGCCGTCGCGCTTCGATGACCTCAACTTCGAGGACATCGACAACGTCGAAGTGATCAAGGGGCCGGCGGCGGCCGCGCTCTACGGAACGGCGGCGTCCAACGGCGTCATCCAGATCACGACGAAGCACGGACACCCCGGGCGGACGCAGTGGAACATGTTCGCCGAATACGGACAGATCGCGAAGCCCACCGACTTTCCGGCGAACTTCGCGCAGCCCGGCACGGCACCGGACGGCAGCGCCGTGGGTGGCTGCTTTCTCCTGCTTCAGCAGCTCGGCTCGTGCGCGCCGAGTGGCGCGCTCCAATCCTTCAATCCGCTCGTGGCCAACAGCCCGTTCATTCAGGGCAATCGCGAGAGCTACGGCATCAACGTGTCGGGCGGCTCCGATGCCGCCACGTACTACGTGGCCGGCAACTTCGACTGGAACCGCGGCGTGTACGCCGTCAATACGGACCGCAAGACCAACATGCGCGCCAATCTGCACGCGCAGCTCAACAGCAAGACCGATCTCTCGGTGAACGTGGGATATCTGTCGAGCCACCTGCGGCTGCCGCAGAACGACAACAACATCCTTGGCATCGTTCCGAACGGGTTGCTGGGCAACGCCGTGGATGATGCCAAGCGTCACGGTTACCTCGCCATTACGCCGGATCAATCGTTCAACATCGACACCCGGCAGGACCTCGAGCGGTTGACCGCGAGCGCCAGCAGCACCTGGAATCCACTCTCCTGGCTCAGTGTGGTCGGTGTGACCGGCGTGGATTACAGCAACCGGTACGACAACGAGCTCACGCCGCCCGGCGAAGTGCCTTTTGCCGATCTGCCCGAGGGCAACCGGACGTCGAACCCGTACCAGATCTGGAATTACACCGCCAATCTGAGCGGAACGGCGACGTACGGCCTGACGTCAACGCTCACGGCGACATCCTCGCTGGGTGCGGCGTACAACAACGTGAAAACGCGCGGCACGAGCGCGTTCGGACGCGGGCTGGTGGCCGGAACGGGGTCATTGGGCGGCACGACCGCCGGTTTCGCCGTGGGCGAGGTGAACCCGGATGTCGTGACGATCGGTGCCTACGGTCAGGAGCGTCTCGCCTGGCGTGACAAGGTGTATCTCGCGGGCGCCGTCCGCGGTGATGAGAACAGTGCGTTCGGCAAGAATTACGGGCTGGTGTACTACCCGTCCGTCAGCCTCTCCTGGGTCATCAACGAGGAGAGCTTCTTCCCGAAGATGCGCTGGCTCAGCCAGCTCCGGCTCCGCTCCGCATTTGGCGGCTCCGGACAGTCACCGGCATTCCGTGATGCTGTGAGCTTCTACAATCCGGTGGCGGTCAAGGCCAACGAAACGGATTCGCCCGCTGTCACGCTAGGCGGCGTGGGCAACCCGGCGCTCAAGCCGGAAAAGTCCTCGGAATACGAGGTCGGATTCGACGCGGGACTGTTCGACAACCGTGTCGGGCTTGTCTTGACCTACTACACCAAGGACACGCGCGACGCGATCGTCGCGAAGAACCTTCCGCCCTCCACCGGTGCCGCCACGCAGCTCGTCAACCTCGGCAAGGTGAACAACAAGGGATGGGAAGCCTCCGTGGATGCGAACGTGCTCACGACGGATCGCCTGACGTGGAACGTGCGCGTGGATGGAACGAGCAACACCAACAAGCTCATCACGCTCGGCGCGGACACCACGCCGATCATCTTCGGGCTGGGCGGCGCCACGCAGCGGCATGAACAGGGCTTCCCCCTCGGCGGCTACTGGCAGCGCCCGTACACGTTCACGGATCTCAATCACAACGGCGTGATTGACGTGGCCAATTGCCCGGATCTCGGGGGTGACGGCAATGGATGCGAATTGCTGATTGCCGACAATCCGGCGTTCCTGGGCTCGCCATTCCCGAAGTATGAATTCTCGTTCAACACGTCGGTCACACTCTTCAAGTACTTCCGTGTGGGTGGCCTGCTGGATCGTCGCAGCGGCTACAAGCTCTACAACAGCACGGAAGCATTCCGGTGCGCCAGCTTCTTCAACTGTCAGGCCGCGAACGATCCCAGCACGCCGCTCGCGCTGCAGGCGCGCGGCCTCGCCAGCGCGCTCGGCACGGACGCGGGGTACATCGAGGACGCTTCATTCTGGAAGCTGCGCGAGCTGTCGCTCACGCTCATCGCGCCGAACAGCTGGATCAGGGAGCGCGGTATCTCCGGGCTGAGCCTCACCATCGCGGGACGCAACCTCAAGACGTGGACGAATTACACGGGGCTCGATCCGGAAATCAACTTCACCGGCTCGACCAACTTCACGACGGCGGACTTCCTCAGCCAGCCGCCCACGAAGTACTGGACCGCCCGCGTCAACGTGAACTTCTGATGGCATCCCCGGACTCCTGGCATGGAGCACTGACAATGACTCGTCCGACCATTTCCATCCGGGGAGCACGGTCACCTCTCGCGCTCGCGTGCATGCTCGCGGCACTGGTGGCGTGCGACCCGTCCAAATTGATAAAGGTGCAGGACCCCGACGTGGCCCTCCCAGCCACCCTGCACAGCAAGCAGGCGCTGCCCACCGTGCGCAACGGTGTCATCGGCGACTTTGCCGTGGCCTATGGCGGCAGCGGCAACGAGACCGAGGAGGGGCAGATCAGCTTCAGCGGTCTCGTCACCGACGAGCTCGTGAACTCCGAGACGTTCCCCACGCGCATCGAGCTCGACCGTCGCCTGACGATCGGCTCGCACGCGCAGAACAATGCGGACAATCAGGACGTGTTCCTCGAGCTGGCGCGCGCGCGCGCGTTCGCCGACTTCGCCTCGGCGCGGTACACCGAGTTCGATGCCGGCAACGAGGGACACGCGGAAGTGCTGAACCTGGGTGCTTTCGCGAAGGTGCTGTTTGCCGAGAACTACTGCTCGGGCGTTCCCTTCAGCACGCTGAACGAGGACGGCACGATCACGTTCGGTGATCCGCTCACCACGGAGCAGACGCTCGAGTCGGCGCTCGCGCAGTTCGACTCCGCCACGGACATCGCCGCCGCGGTGGGCAGCGATGTGCAGACCGATCTGGCCGCCGTGGGCAAGGCGCGCGCGCTCATGGATCTCGACCGCTACGCGGACGCGGGTGCCACGCTGGCCGCGGCGGGTGTGCCGGATGATTTCGAGTATGATATCGAATACTCGGACAACAGCACGCGCCAGAACAACGGCGTGTGGGAATTCATGTTCAATGAAGGCCGGTGGAGCGTCGCGGACCACGAAGGCATCAACGGGCTGGACTTCGTGTCCGCGCACGATCCACGCGTGCAGACGGCGGATGGCGGTATTGGCTTCGACAACAGCACGCCGCTCATTCTTCCGCTGAAGTATGCGGACCGCGGGTCCTTCATTCCACTTGCCACCGGCACGGAAGCCCGACTCATCGAAGCGGAGGTCGCGCTGGCCAGCGGCAACGCTGGTACATTCATGACGCTGCTGAACGGGCTGCGCACGTCGCATGGCATGTCATCGCTGACCGACCCCGGCTCTGCCACTGCCCGACAGGATCTGCTCTTCCGCGAGCGGGCTTTCTGGCTCTATCTCACGTCGCACCGCCTGGGCGACCTGCGGCGGCTGATCCGCCAGTACAATCGTGGCTCCGAGAGCGTCTTTCCCACGGGGCTGTACTTCAAGGGTGGCACGTACAGCAATGGCGTGAACCTCACGATTCCGATCAACGAGCAGAACAACCCGAACTCACCGCCCGCGGGGTGCCTGAACAACGACGCCTGACGGCTGGTCGTGTGACGCAGGACCGCATGACAGAACGGGGCCACGGATCACTGATCCGTGGCCCCGTTCGCGCGACCGCCCGGGCCGGCGTGGCGTGTGCGAGCGCTACGCCCACTCGTGCGTGTGCTCGTACCGGTCGTGCCCAGCAAAGTGCCTCACCAGCCAGACCACGAACATGACGGGCAGCACCACGAAGATCGCGAGCTTGATGGCGAGCACACCGAGCCCCACCAGTACCCCGAGCACCGCGGCGGCCACGGCAAACAGCAGAATGAACGGCAGCCCCACGATGGCGAGCACAATGAGCACCGGCAGCGCGAGCACGCCGAGGATCGCGAGCACGGGCGCGCCGATCACCGCCAGCAGAATCATGGCCGGCACCGCCAGCACGAGGCCGAGCAAGCCGTAGAAGAGCACCTTGATCACCGTACGCATGGCGACACTCCGAGCGAGATGTTGATCTCTACGGTGCACACGCGGGAAATGTTTCACGGCCGTCGCTACGCCGCCGGCCGTGTCTCAGGGGGCATAGCGCAGGAGATCCGCTGATGTATCGATGTCCAGCGGCATCGGGACGTCGAAGTCCAGTTGCCGGACACGACCGCCGTGGTGCACGACGATCTCGCGCGCGCCGGTGTCGCCGCTCTTCGCCATCACCTCGCCGAAGAGCGACGCCGGAAAGAGCACGGGATTCCCGCGGACCCCGCGATACGCCGGGACAATGATGGAGTCGGGGCTCGCCTCGTGCGCCACCATGATCTCATCGAGCATGCCGGCAGACACGCCAGGCTGGTCGCCGAGTACGATGAGGGCTCCGCGCGTGGCCGGCGCGAGCGCGGCGAGACCCGCGGCAATGGATGCGCTCATCCCGTCGCGCCACCGGTCATTGACGACGAGGCGTAGTGGCAGTCCCAGGAGTGCGCGGCGCACGGCTTCGTGCTCATACCCCAGCACGACGACCACATCGTCCACGCGCGATGCCAGCACGCACTCCACCGTCCAGCGTACGACAGGCCTTCCGCCGAGCAGCGCCACGAGCTTCTGGGTGCCGAACCGCCTGGATGCGCCGGCGGCGAGCACCACGGCGGCAGCCACGTGCGGCGCTAGTCGATCTCGCCGCGCCGCGCCGCCTCGCGATAGCGCGGAAAACGGAACGCGAGATCCTTGGTGATGAGCCCGCCGTGTCCAAGCGCGATGATCGCGTCGCGGTCCACGCGCTCGCCGGCCAGCACGCGCGGGAGAATCAGGTCGAACACCGTGGCCTGCGAAAAGAGTCCGCAGCTCGGCATGCCGATCACCGTCGCCTCGCCCAGACGGGCGATCCAGGAGAGGCTGCCGGGGTGCGCGGGCGCGCCGTAACGCTCGAGCGCGACGCCCAGCGTGTCGAGTGCCACGAAGGCAGGATCCAGCGGATCCATGGCCTTCGTTCCGGCCATCACGATCACGTTCGCACCTTGCGCGACAACCTGCCGGACCGCGTCGGCCACGGCCGCACCCGCAGGTGGAACGAAGGCGGGCTCCAGCAGGCGCGAGCCGAACCAGGCGACCTTTTCGCGCAATGCATCGCGGAACTTCGCCATGGCCTGCTCACCGAGCGTTTCCTGCACCACAGCGGCCACCACCATCGAGCGGAACGCCTCCACTCGGACCACGCCCTCCGCATCGCGCACGATGCGCTCCACCATGTCCACGCGCGCTTCCGCAATCACGAACGGGGTGACCTTGGCGCGCGCGACGATCTCGCCGGGCTCCACGATCTGACCGTCGAACAGGGTGTAGGCGCAGGCCCCCTCGATGGCGTTCACACGGGAGAGCCGCTCCACGTTCACGCGCAGCATGCCGCGGTGCGTGGCCGCCAGCGGCCAGTGTCCGCCCGACACGGCACGCACCTCGGTACCCGCTCCCGACACCGCCGTTGCGATCCGGCGCCCCGCTTCATCTTCACCGATCTCGCCCGCTTCGGGTTCGATCACGTGCAGCATGTCCCAGTCGAGCGCCAGGAGTTCGGGTACCTGCGCGGCCTGTACCATCTGCCCCTTGGCGAAGGCACGCTGGCCGTTTGCGCCGCGCACGTCGCGCGTGAGCACCATGCCCGCGAGCTGCTCGGCGCGCGCGCCGCTCCGGAGCACTTCGTGCGCCTTCATGTCTGCGCCCTGTCCTTCATCCGGGTCCCGGGCCGCTCGTTGCGTACGGATACGGCCTCGGCCACCACCGCCAGTGCAATTTCGGCCGCTGTCTGCGCGCCAATGTCCAACCCGATCGGCACGTGCACACGCGCCAGCATCTCCGCACTCACGCCGTCCTCCGCCAGAAAGTCGAGAATCGCCTTGCCGCGCCGCCGGCTGCCCAGCAGACCGACATACGCGGGCTCGCGCGCCAGCACCGTGCGCAGCACCGGCAATTCGAACTTGTAGTCGTGCGCCACCAGGACCACGAAGGTGGACGCATCGTAGTGCAGCTCCGCCGCGATGTCACCGAGTATGCCAATGCGAATGTCGTCCGCGTCGGGAAACCGCTCGCGCGTGGCATAGCGTTCGCGCGCATCCACGAGAATCGTATGCCAGCCGAGCGCCTTCGCGAACCGCACCAGCGGCACCGCCACGTGCCCGGCGCCAAAGATGACCAGTGTCGTGGCCGGACCGTGCAGCTCGAGAAACACCGGCATTCGCGCATCACCCGCCTGGAGCGTGACCGTGCGCGACAGTGCCCGGCGCATCACGTCCATGGCGCGCTCACGCGCCACACGGTCGAGCGCCGCATCGCCCAGCGTCCCGAAGACGCTGCCATCCTCACGCACCACGAGGCGCCCGCCATCGGCCGCTACGGCGGACGCATCCAGCGGAATCACTGCCACCGAGTGCCGGCCGCGATCGGATTCGTCGCGTATCACGTCATAGGCGTTCACCACCGGATCGCCCGCGTGCGCGAACTCCACCGGCTCGATGAGCACCTCCACGGTACCGCCGCAGGTGAGGCCGATGTCCCACGCATCCTCGTCGCCCAGTTGCATGGCCAGCAGCTTTCGTGTGGATGACCGCAGCACGTCCTCCGCTTCGGCCACCACACGGGCGTCCACGCAGCCGCCGATCGTCACTGAACCCAGGATGCGCCCGTCTTCACCCACCCACATCTTGGCGCCTTCCTTCTTGGGCGTGGTCCCCTTGGTGGAGACGAGCGTCGCCATTGCGGCGCGCCGTTCCTGGTGCCGCAACTGGTCAATCTGCTCGAACGTTTCCCGCAGATCAGGTTCCTTCATGGCGCGAGATGCCGCACAGGGGCCTCCAGGCTGGCAAGGTTGTGGACCGCACGAAAGATATCCACGCGCCGGCGAACCATCCGGCGCTCAGGATTTCACGCCCTGTACACGATATGCACGGCGGAGACTGATTGCACGCGCCGCCCGCGCTGTGCACATTCCTGTGTACATCGTGGCAGCCTGATGGCACCTTTCCCGCCCAATCCTCCCATGCCAGCCTCCCTGCGTCGCGCCTGCGCCTGCCTTGCTCTCGCGTTCATCATCTCCCCGTGCCCTCTCGGGGCGCAGCAGCAATCCGTGGACACGAAGCTCAAGGGCTTCGACGCGTACATGGCCAAGGTGATGAAGGACTGGGACGCGCCGGGTATCGGCGTCGGCATTGTCGTGAAGGGCAAGCTCGTGTTCGCGAAGGGATATGGCTATCGCGACTTCGGGAAGAAGCTCCCCTATACGCCCACGACGCTGCAGCCCATTGCGTCGAACACGAAGCTGTTCACGGCATCCGCCGTGGGGTTTCTCGTCAGTGAAGGCAAGCTGGACTGGGACAAACCCGTGAAACAGTACGTGCCGGAGATCCAGTTCTACAACGATGAGCTGAATCGCACGGTGACCATTCACGACATGCTCGCCCACCGCACGGGCATCACACGCCACGACCTCATCTGGTACAAGTCGAGCTTTTCCCAGAAGGAGCTGTTCGACCGGCTCCGCTACCTGGAGCCCGCGGCGCCGCTGCGTACGACGTTCCTCTACAACAACCTCATGTATGCCGGCGCCGGATACATCGTGCAACTGCTGAGCGGACAGCCCTGGGAGTCGTTCGTTCGCGACAGCATCCTCACGCCGCTCGGCATGACGAGCACGGTGTTCACCATTGATGACATGGTGAAGTCCCCCGATCACGGAGTGGCCTGGGACGAGCGCCGTGACAGCACGGTACTGTACGAAATTCCGTACTACCGGTTCCAGACCGGCATAGCGCCCGCCGGCGCGATCATCTCGAACATCCAGGACATGTCGAAGTGGCTGATCGCGCAGATGAACGATGGCGTGTTCAATGGCCACCGCGTGCTGCCCGCCGGTGTCGTGAAGGAGACGCTCGCGCCATCGATCGCGATGCCGAACACCGGCCTCGAGGAGCGGGGCTATGGCGAGCTGCTCAACGCCGCGTACGGCATGGGACGCTGGACGGCGTCTTATCGCGGGCATCTGCTCGCCTACCACGGCGGCGATATCAACGGATTCCACTCGCAGGTCTCGATGATGCCGTACGACTCGATTGGTGTGCTCGTCTTCGTGATCGGCGATCATGCGGCGCCGCTGTACAACGTCATCTCGTACAACGTGTACGAGCGGCTGCTGGGCCTGTCGCTCACGCCATGGTCCGAGCGATTGAATGCCATCCGCCTCAAGAACAAGGCGGCCGACCAGTCCGCCCGCGCCAAAGCGGGTGGAGGCCGCGTGCCGAACACGCACCCGTCGCATCCGCTGGACGATTACGCTGGCGAGTTCGAAAATCCCGCGTACGGCGTGCTCACCATTTCGCGCGGTGACAGCGGGCTCGTGTTCAACTTCCACAACACGACGCTGCCGCTCAGCCACTTTCACTACGATCGCTTCGACACACCCGACGACGAGGAGAACGGCAAGTGGTCGGTGAACTTCCTGACCAATCCGCAGGGTGAAGTGGCCCGCGCCGAAATGTCGCTGGACGAGGCGGCAGTCGTGTTTACCCGGCGTGTACCCGCCGCGCTCTCCTCGGTGGCAACGCTGCGCCAGTACCTGGGAAGCTACCGGACGCCGAGCGGAGGGACGGTGGACGTCGTGCTGCGTCCGGACAGCACACTCGCCATCAGGTCGCCGGGCGGTACGTTCCAGGGTCTCATCCCCTGGCAGCCGAACCGGTTCCGCACGAAGGAATTTCCGGACATGATCTTCACGTTCACCCTGGAGAACGGACGGGCGACATCGTTCAAGCAGTCGGATCCGTCCGGCGAGTACACCTTTGTACGGAAGTAGCGGAGCAGAGGCGGGACCAGGCACTCCATTCGAGGGCGGTTCAACCGGCCTGTCGTTTCTCGGCGCAGGCGCCAGCCACGCCGACATCCTGCGCGGCATTGCCGGCAATCACACGCGCTGGATGAGCGTGCGCGCGCGGCTGGCTGGCGGAGAAGCCTTCCGACTGGAGGGCGCAACCTGGATCTGGCGCCCGGAGCAGGGCGGCGGCGAGGCGGCGATCATGTTTCCGCGCTTCACGCGCGCGCATGCGGGCGAGGAGCTCGGCCGCATTCTCGATCACTGCCGCTGGAGACCACTGCGCTGCGTCGCGTGCTGGACACTGGACGCCAGTCGTTCAGGCGACCTGGGTGCTCGGCTCGCGGCGCGCGGCTTCGAGTGGGGGTGGCGGCCGCACTGGATGGCGCTCGACCTGCGCCATATCGCGCACGATGCGCACGTCCCATCGGGGCTGCGCGTGGCGCTCGTGGCCGACGAGGCGGCCTGGGATGCACACGATCTCTCCCAGCTGCCCTATCACGTGCCGGGCATTGCCCGCCAACCTCGCGCCATGGCGTATCTCCGGAGCCGCCGCCGACGCATCTGGCATTTTGGCGCCTGGTTCCATGAGCGTCCGATAGGGCAGATCTGGCTGCACGTCACGACCGGCCGATTCGGCGTGGCGGGTCTCTATGGCACCGGAGTGGTGCCCGCCGCCCGCCGCAGGGGCGTCGGGGCGGCGCTCACGGCTGCAGCATGTGAACACGCGCGCGCGCTCGGGTGCCGCTACGCGACACTCAACGCCACGCACATGGGCGAGCCCATGTATCGCCGCGTGGGATTCACATCGCTCGGTTACGGCCAGACCTGGTGGATGTACCGCGAGGCGCTTGGCGCACCGGCGCCCGGGGAACCGGACATCGCGTTCGCGGAAGCGATCGGGCGCGGCGACCTCAGGGCGCTCGCTGCGATGGCTCCCACGCTCCGTCCGGGCATGCTCGACGCCAGACTGTTGTGCGGCGCGACTCCGGTGCGGCTCGCCGTGGCCGCGCGTCAACCGGCGAGCGCCGAATGGCTGGTGCGCGCGGGCGCGACGCTCGACGTGCTCTCCGCGTGGGATCTGGGGGGGAAGGATCGCGTGGCGGCGTTACTGGAAGCCGATCCCGACCTGGCGAACCGGCGCGACGGAGCCTGGCGCGCAACGCCATTGCACGAGGCGGCCATGCGCGGCGACGTGGAGCTCGCGCGTGTGCTGCTGGCGGCGCACCCCGATCTCGCGGTGCGTGATGCGGAATTTGACGCGACGCCGCTGGGTTGGGCGCGGCATTTTGAACGGGATGAGATGATCGCAATGCTCGAGCGGGCCGGCGCCACGCAGTGACGAGTGCGCCGGTGCGCGACCCACCCGGGCTCGAATCCTATTCCTGCGCTCCAGCCTCCCCCGCCCCGCTCTGCGCACTCCCCCGCCACGTCAGCGTCCACTCCCGCGTCTGCCTCGCTTCCAGCCATGCCGCGCTCCGCCAGGCGCCTATCGCATCGGATAGCGAACCCGCGCCACCGATGCACGGCTCCAGCCCGAGCGTGCGATACGCCTTCCGATACCGGAACGGACTCCACTCGCCCTTGTTCATCCACAAGCCGACGCAGGGCACCTGGGCCGGGTCGAAGTACACCTCGAGTCGCGCGTCCGCTTCCTCGATCGTCACGTGGTCGGTGGTCGCGTCCACGAACAGCATGCACGCGAAGCGCGACGCCACGTGCTCCGGTACCGAGAGATCCAGCAGCTTCCCCGCCGACGCCACCCTGGGCCAGCGCAGCTCCGCGCCCGGTCCGCCCAGCTCGATCCCGTACTGCGACCACACCCGCGTGCGCGCGTTCGTGGGGAGCACGATCCGCGTCTGCTTCGTGAGCGGCAGCAGTGCGTGCGCGCTCCACACGAAGGGCATCCGCTTGTCGCCGTCGTTCGTGACGGCGTAGCGCATCTCCACGTGCCCCGCGTTCGACACGAAGATGGCGCGCGTGAAGCGGTACGGCAGCCGCTCGCCGCGCCACGCACTCTCGGCGTACATGCCATCCGGGCGTGTCTCCAGCAGGAACGTCGTCGCCTGCGACCAGAGCTCGCCATGATCCGGCAGCGGCGTGCCGCCGTACGTGCCGATTCCCGTTGGCAGCGTGCACGGCGCGATGGTCGGAAAGCACTCGTCGTACCCGCCGCTGTCGCCCGCCTCGGCGAACGATGCGCCGTCCTCCGGCGCGTGATAGGGGATGTGCGGATTCTGCCAGAGCCACTTGCGTCCGCCGAATTCGAGCGACGCGATCTTGCCTCCCAGCGCCGGGATGATGACGACCTTTGCCCCACCGGCGCTCAGCTCCGCGGACCCCACGGGGGGCGCGGCGGCGTCGCTCACAAGAGCATCGCGGGATCCGTCCCGCGTGTGGCGAAGATGCGCGCGATGGCGTCCCCGATCTTGTTGTTCGGCGTGCTCGCGCCCGCGGTAACGCCCACCCGCACCGCGCCGTGAGCCGGCAGCCAGTGCGCCACCTCGATCTCCGCGCTCCGTCCACCGGGTTTGTGACGGATCACACCGCGCTCCACATCCAGGCAGGTCGCGTCTTCGACGTGATACGTCGTGACGCGCTCGGCGCAGATGGCGGCCAGCGAGATCGTGTTGCTCGAGTTGTAGCCGCCAATCACCACCATGGCGTCCAGCGGCTCCCGCAGCAGCTCGTGTACCGCATCCTGCCGCTCCTGCGTGGCGCTGCAGATGGTGTCGAAGCTGCGAAAGTTCGCCGCGCGGTACTCCGCCCCGTGCGCGCGCTCCATCGCCTGGCTCACCTCGGCGGCGATGGCCAGCGATTCGCTCGCGAGCATGGTGGTCTGATTGGCCACGCCAATGCGGCGCAGATGCACGTCGGGATCGAACCCCGCCGAGGCCGCGTGGGCGAACTGCGCGAGGAAGCGTTCGCGGTCGCCGCGTCCTTCGATGTAGTCACAGACCTGGCGCGCCTCCGCCATGTCGCGCACCACGAGAAAGGCGCCGCCGGCGTGCTTCATGGCCTGTGACGCCGTCGCGCGCGTCTCCTCGTGATAGTGCTTGCCGTGTATGAGCGACGTGTAGCCGTCGCGCGCGTATCCCTCCACGCGCTTCCACACGTTGAGCACGGAACCGCACGTCGTGTCCACCAGTACGCAGCCGATCTCACGCAGCGTCTGGAAGTCGTGAATGGTGACGCCGAACGCGGGAATGAGCACGACATCATCAGCCGCCACCCGTGAATAATCGAAGCCGGCCGGGCCCGGCATGAGGATCTCCACGTGCATGGCGCGCAGCTTTGCGTTCACGTGCGGATTGTGGATGATCTCGCCGACGAGCACTACGCGGCGCCCGGGAAATTTCGCCCGCGTCTGATAGGCGTAGTCCACGGCGCGCTCCACCCCGTAACAGAATCCGAACTCGCGCGCGAGGTGTACGGTCGTATCCCCCGCCGTGAGCGCGTACCCGTTCTCGCGCAGCACATCAACGAGGCGCCCGGAGTAATCCGCGTCGAGCGTGCCCTGGACCTTGAGGCCGAATCCCTTCCGGAAGTACGTGCTGGCGTTGCCGTCCGACATGGGTACGGAATGTAGCGTCTGATGGCGGTGCGTGTTAGCCGGTTTCCGTCACAAGCCGGCCCCGTTACCATCAAAGGCATGATCGACCAGCCGGGCGAGGCACCGCCACCGCTGCTGCGCCCGCGAGCCATCGCGAAGGGAGACGCGATCGGCGTGGTCGCGCCGTCGTATGCTCCCCGACCGGGCTGGCTCGTGCGCGGCGTGAAAGCACTCGAACACGTCGGCTTCACGGTCATCCTCGACCCCGAAATCGGGCTCGGCCGCCGCTTCAAACGCACCGAGGACGAACGCCGCGCCGAGAATTTCATGGGCGTGTGGCTCGATCCACGCGTCAAGGCCGTCATTGGCGGCACCGGCGGCTATGGCGCGGTGCGCATGCTCCCGTATCTCGAACCCGAGATCTTCCGCCGCAATCCCAAGCCGTTCGTCGGCTACTCGGACATTACCGCGCTGCACCTCTGGCTCATGCGCCGCGCCGGTCTGCGCGTGTTCCACGGCCCCACGGTGGACGACATGATTCCGAGCGTGCGCGATCCGACCATGGCGTCGCTGATCAGCGCGCTCACGACCCCGCGCCCCGCCACGAAGATCGGCAAGGGATTCGCCCGCGTGCTGCGACCCGGGCGCGCGACGGGGCGCCTCATTGGCGGCAACCTCTCGCTCGTCCAGCAGACCATTGGGACACCGTACGAGGTGGATACCCGCGGCGCGATTCTCTTTCTCGAGGAGACGCGCGACCCCATGAGCGTCCTCGACGAACGCCTGGTGCATCTCCGCCACTCGGGGCTGCTCCGCGGCGTGAAGGGCGTGGTGTTCGGCCAGCTCTCGATTGACCGCTCCGAGGAAGACGAGTTCGAGGACTTTCTGCTCGACCTGGTGTCGGATCTCGATGTCCCGGTCATCGCCGACTTTCCCGCCGGCCACGAGGTTCCCAACCTTACCGTCCCACTCGGCACCGACGTCGAACTGGTCGCCGAGGAGAGTACGGGATGGATCACGTACCGGGAGGATGCACTGGAGTCGGAGGCCGCCAGCTCCTGACTGGCGCTCCCCGGTTTCGTGGGTCCGAGCTACCGGCTCCCGGCCACTACCTGTCTCGCCTCCACGCACTCCATGACGTACGGCTCGATGGCCTGCAGCACGGCCTCCGGCAACGGCCGCTTCTCGAAGGTCGCGCGCGACACGCACACCAGCACCTGGTACGCCGCGGCGTGCAGCGTCGCGCCGTCCGCGCTCATCACATCGAAGTTGATCGTCAGCGACGTGTGTCCCGAGTGGCTGAAGTAGGTGATCACCTTGAGCCGGTCGTCGAGCCGTGCTGGCACGTAGAACTCCGTGTGCATGACCTTTCGCGGCAGCCACATGTCGTGCGTCTCGAACATCTCGCGAAAGGGCAGTCCCACGGCGCGGAAGATTTCCGTCTCCGCAATCTCGTAGAAGCGGATGTATGCGCCGTAACAGATGATGCCGGCGAGATCAATGTCGCCCCAGCGGACGTACTCGGAAATGACGAATGGCGTTCTGGACATGTGATTGCGGCAGCGGGAAACGACGCCGGCACGGCGCGCACAGACGACAGGATAACCCGATGCGGCTTCGATCGCACGCGGCACCGAGCGGCGCTTCCCTCCCGGCGGACCGTTTCTTAGGTTGGAATGGTACCCGGAGACCCGCGTGTCAGACGATCCACACATTTCGCGCCGTACCTTCATGCGCTCGGGCGCGCTTGCGCTGGCCGGCGCCACCCTCGGCGCTCGCATGCTGGGCGCGTCGCCCATTGCGACCGGCCCCGGCGACGACGACGTGCCGGACGCCGTCAAGGCACTGCTCAAGGCGCGCTTCGGCGCGCGTACGATCCGGAACGCGCACGTGAGCCTCGATCTTCCCGAAGTCGCGCCCGACGCGCGCGAGGTGCCCATCTTCATCGAGACCGATCTTCCCATGGAGGAGCGGCAGTACGTGAAGACGCTTCACCTCATCGTGGACCACAACCCCGACATCTACCTCGCGGGCTTCCACTACACACCCGCCATGGGCGCCGCATCCATCGACACGCGCATCAAGCTGCGCCGCAGCACGCACGTGCGCGCCATCGCCGAGATGAACTCCGGTGAGCTGTTCGGCGTCACGAAGTTCGTGTACACCACGCTCAACGGATGCGTGTGATGTCCGTCGCGATCGGTGATCCCCGGGTGCTGCTCCCCGCGCAGATCACGAAGGATGCGGTGATCTACGTGCGCGCGCTCATCACGCACCCCATGGCCACGGGACTCGCGCGCGACGCGGACGGGCATCCCATCAAGCCGCATTTCATCAACGACGTCGTCATTCGCTACGGCGAGGCGGACGTGGCGCACTTCACCTGGACAAGCGGCATCAGCAAGGACCCCTACATCGCCTTCCCGCTGCGTGCCACGCGCGAAGCACCGCTCACCATCACGTGGAAGGACAACGAGGGCGGCGTCTTTCATCAGACGGTTGACGTCAGATTCAGCGCGTAGACCGCGCGTGCGGTCGGGCCGCAATAACGGCGACGCGCCGGGTCGCACGAGTGTCCGGCTCGCGACGGCGATCGCGGCTGTCATGGTCATTGTGCTGCTCCTGCTTCGCGCCGCGAACGCACTGGCGCAGGGCACGGACACGGCCGCGTCCCGGTCACACGTCTCCTCTTCCCGCGACTCGCTCGTGCCCGCTTCGCTCACCGCCGATTCCGCAACGCGCGCCGCGCTCGCCAGTCGCCTGCCGCGTGAACGACTCGACACCGTCCGCGCCTTCCCGCTCCGTGTGCTCGCGCCCGGGGCGTACGCCGTCATGGGGGACACCGGCATGGGATCCGAAGGGCGCTCCAACGCCGGTTTCATCGTCGGGAACGATGGCGTGATCGTCGTGGACGCACTCGCCAGCCCCGGTCAGGCCGACGTGCTGCTGCGCTCCATGCGCACGGTCACGTCGCTTCCCATCAAGTGGCTCATCCTCACCCACCATCATCCCGATCACACCTTCGGAGCGATTGTCTTCAAACGGCTGGGTGCCACGATCATTGCGCACCCGGACCGGAGCACGCTTGCCTCCGCCGATGGCGATGATGCGCTCGCCAGCGCCTGGACCGGCGTGATGGGACTGCGCGAAAT
>Ga0207652_10001407_pt1 | contig 21349 bp, 10 predicted proteins | sample KBSC63BmetaG_FD_184334 | JGI IMG/M metagenome (GOLD analysis project Ga0207652, IMG submission 184334) | Corn rhizosphere microbial communities from Kellogg Biological Station, Michigan, USA - KBS C6-3B metaG (SPAdes) (version 2) | ecosystem: Host-associated > Plants > Roots > Rhizosphere ... | reverse complement strand
GCCATCCCCAAGACTACCGACTACGAAACCTCCTACATCGACACTCCTGGCGGGGCCATCCGCCGCGACGAAGGCGTGCCGCAGCCGTTCCCCTGGACCTTCATCGGTGTCGTCATGCTCTCCGGCTCGGCCGCCGTCAAGACCATTAGCACCGCCGGCAACCGCCGCTACGCCGCCCCCGGAAACCCGATCACAGTAGCCGAACCCGCGTTCGTCATCGCCGATACCACCTCGCTCACACCACAAACCAACCCGGCGCCAACCAAAACAACCTACAGCGACATGAGTGCTATCCTCAAAGGCGCCGCCGCCTCAAACCCGGCCAGCGCCAGAAATTTGCAGATTATTGCTACACACGAAGTAGCCGCATAAATATGGCAGACACTACTCCAGCTTATTCGCTCCTTCCATGGGTCCGGCGCGGCATCGCGTCGCAGGTCGCGGGGACGTCCGCGGTCAACTACGCCACCGTCCCGCTCTCGCTCGCTGTCAATAACGCCGCTGTCCCTGCTCCGCCGCATGTGCGCCTGCCTGGCCCGGGCGACGTCAAATCCATCGACGCCCGCGCGTTCATCCGCACCGAGCCTCGCGACGGCGTCGACAGCTTTGAGCCCAACTACCTCGCCGCCGTGGAACTCGCCACGCCCGACCTTCCCTGGATGCTGACGCCTTCGGGCAACAACGGCGACCGTCTGCAACCCTGGATCTGCCTTATCGTCCTTCCGGTCAGCGATGCGGTTTCGCTGGTCCAGCAAGCCGGCGGACCAGCCATCCTGCGCCTGGATCAGCCGCTCGATCTGGCTGTGGAGCTCCCGGACCTGACGCAGATCGACGCCTGGGCCCACGCTCAGATCGCGGGCAGCGATCTCTCCACCGCGGCCCTCAACGGCGACAGCGGCGCGACCCTTTCGCGACTCATTGCACCGCGAAAACTTCAGGCCTCGACAAGCTATATCGCCTGCGTCGTTCCCACCTATCGCGCAGGCGTCAACGCCGGCCTTGGACTCGATGTCACCGACAGCGATCTCGCACTGGCATGGGACAAAACCACCAAGGCCCCGTTCAGCCTGCCGGTCTACTTCCACTTCCGTTTCCAGACCGGTCCGGCGGGAGACTTCGCCTCTTTAGCCCGCAGGATCGGTCCGCCCTCGGTCCCCATCGTCGCGGGAACCCGGACGATGGACATCAGCCAGCCCGGCTTCGGTGCAGCCGATGCCCCAGGAGTCACCCTCGGCCTCGAAGGCGCGCTCAAGACCTTCAATATGCCGTCCACTCCCTGGCCCGATGGAGCACAGGCGCCCTACGAAACCCAGTTGCGCCAGGTGCTCTCTCCGCCGGTTGCCGCCGATCCGGTGGTCACGCCGCCCGTCTTCGGCAGCACCCAGACCGGGCAGGACCTGCCTGCCGCCGATGGGCAGCCGCCGGTCTGGATGGGTGAGTTGAATCTCGATCCGCGCAGCCGCACCGTTGCCTCAGCCGGGGGGCAGGTCGTGCAGACTGACGCCGACGCCATGGTCGCCTCCGCCTGGGACCAGCTCGGCGAGATTCGCAAAGCCAACCAGCTCTTGCGCCAGGCGCAGTTCGCCCGCGAAGTGACCGCGTCGATGAACCAGCGCCATCTGCAGAAGGTCAACGGAGACGGGAACTATCTCCAGATCACCAGCCCCGTCCACCGAAGGGTCAGCCTGACCATGTCCGGAGTCAGTTCGACTCTGCTGGGCCACGTCGAAGCAAGCCGTGTCCCTCTCGGAGCGGTTTCGGCGGCGATGCGAAGACTCTCCCGGCCGCGCGGTCCGCTGGGACGCCGCTTGGCCGTCAGCGGACCGCAGCGGATCGTCGACCGGCTCAACATTCCGCCGGCATCTTCGACCGGTGTTCCGCCAACTTCCACCGGCGGCATGGTCGTGGCCGGCCCGGTAAAGCCGCCCGTGGGCATGGTGACGCTGAATGCGGTCGCACCCAACATTCAAATGGCCAAAATGAGCCCCGTCGTCCTGAAGCAGGCCCCAGGCTGGCAAAAGCTCGCGAGCACAACAACCAGTACGGTCGGCAATGCCGGCGCGACAGGGGCCGTGGGCAGCACAGGCACGACGACAACCACCGTGGGAACAACAGGTGGCGCTGAAATCGGGAAAGGAGTTGCGGGCATAGGAACGCTTCACGCGAATCTCGCGATCAACTCCGGCGCCGGACACGGTCCGGTCGTGGCCAACGCTCCTCCGGTCAACGCCCCCCCAGTCAAAGAACCGCCCGGCAGCGCCCCTCCAGCCAACGCTCCTCCGGTCAATCCGCCCCCGGCGCAGATTGTCAACATCAACTGGCAAATCGATCCCAACGTCCCCGCTATTCTTCAGGGCGCGGTGAAGACGGTGCCTCCTCCCATCGTCTTTCCCACCACAACCGCCGCGCTGGCGCAGATGCAGAATGACTTTCGCGGCGCCGCCACGGCGATCACCACCTACCTGAACGTCGCCGAGCCCGTCGCCGTCGATCCACCCTCGCTGGGCGGCACGCCGGCACTCTCTTCCACTCGCTCTTTGCTCGACGCCCGTCTCAACCCTGCGACCACGATCAAGGCACGCGTCGGGGCCCGTGTCCCTCTCAACACCGGCCCTGATCCACTGCAGCCTCTCACCGCCGCTCCGAAGTTCCCCCAGGCGATGTACGAACCGCTGGCCGAACTTTCTCCGGAATGGATGCTGCCCGGCATCGCCAGTGTGACACCCAATACCGCCATCCTCCTGCAGCCCAACCCGGGCTTTGTCGAAGCCTACCTGGTCGGTCTGAACGAAGAGTTCGCGCGCGAGCTGCTTTGGCGGCAGTTCCCCGCGGAGCGCCGCGAGACCTGGTTCCAGAACTTCTGGAGCGCGGGTGGAACGCCGGATGTGCCCGCCATCGCGCAGTTCGATCCCAACGGGCATCTCGGCGACCACACTCAGGACCACGCCAACCCCGGCCGCGTCGCGCTGCTGGTCCGTGCCGACATCTTCCAGCGCTATCCCAACGCCTTGTTCTCCGCCGCGCCCGCGGTATGGAACGCTGACAAAGTCACACGGTCGCTCGGCACGACGCGCCAGTTTCCCCTCTTCGAAGGCCACATCGGCACGGACTTCCGGTTCTTCGGCTTCGACATCCCCGACCCCTTCGGCAACCCCGATCCCAACGCCGGTGACGCCGGCTACTACTTCGTGTTGGAAGAACACATCACCGAGCCGCGCTTTGGTCTCGAGCCCACCAGGGTTGCAGCGGTCTCCGGCAGCAACCCCACCTGGAACGATCTCAGTTGGGACGACGTCGCCCCGGGCAATTTTTTGAACGCCACAACACCGCCCGCCTTCAACGCAGACGAGGCGGTAACGTGGCATGAAAACTCCGCGGCCATGGCCTTCATTCTTATGCGCAGGCCGGTCCGTGTAGCGATGCACGCCAACGCCCTTCTGGCAGGAGGACACGCATGAAGAGTGTCGTCTTTACCCCTCCGACAAAAGCGACTGCCCAGAACCAGTTCGTGCGCGGCACCACCAACCCCGCTGTCTTCTACGTCCAGGACGGCGTAGCGAGGCCGCTGCCCGACGCTGCCACAGTGAAATACATGACCAACGGTCAGACGGTGACAACCCTCACCGACGTGGCCATGGCCGCGATGAAAAAAGGCACACCCATGCCTTCGCTGGCCGACGGCAATCTGCTGACGGCATACGCTCCGGGAACTGCTGTAGCGGCCCTCTTCATGCAGGGTGGCCTGGGCCGTCCGGTCCCTGACCTTGCCACCATCACCGATCTGCAAAACGGCGGCGCACCCTCGTTGTCTCTCAGCCCCACGGACTTCGCCGCCGTCCCCCGCGGCGCGGCGATGCCCACGCGCGCAGACGGAGCGGTGTATCAAGGCGACGGCAAAAGCATCTACGCCTACCTGCTGAAAGGCGGCCTGAAGCAGCCTGTTCCCGACGCCACCACGCTGCGCGACGCCGGCCACCTTCCCGCCAGCATCGTCACCATCGCCGCCGCTGACCTCGCCGCCATTCCCAACGGCGACCCTCTCCCTTCCACCTGCAAGTTCCTGACGCCTCCACCGGCCAGCATTCCGCTGCTGCTGCTTCCCGTCCGGCTGGAAACCTGCTTTCAGGGCTCCGAGCTTTGGCTGCGCGTCTATCCCGACGACATCCACGTCAACAGCTTCGAACCCGAGCTCACCCCCGACGAATCCACTGCTCGCGCCGCCTTTCTCGCGCAAGCCGCTGCGGGTGGACAGGCCGCACAGGACGCCTTCACTCTGCTCGCCCAGCAGTACGGCCCTGAGCGCGCCGCATGGATCGCCAGCGCCAACGCTCAACCCGGAAACAAGGCAGCACAATGGACCTCTGCTCCCTCGACCAATCTTCTGCCTGAGCGCTGGATCGTCATGGGCTATCAGGCCGGCGCCTCCGATCAGGTCCTCGTCATCGGCCCGCCTATTGCGGACTCCCTGCCGTTAGGCCCCGATCCCAACGGCCCCAGCCCCTCCGGCGATCCCGGCAGCCTCTGGCTCACCGACTTCGACAGCGCCATCGCTGCCGGCATGGGTTTCAAGATTCCCTTGACCGCCGCCCAGCTTCAGGCAGGCTTTACCCGCATCGCAGTCTTCGGTCTGCGCAGTCAGCTCGCCCCATCGGACGCAGTCGCGCGCTTCAGCGACCTGCTGCAGGCGCACCACTACACCGATGGCCTGGAGCTGCTGCCGCACAACGCGCCCACCAACAATACCGACACGACTTCTTCGGCGCTCTCTTCACGAGACCCCAACTACGCCAAACTTTACGCGGTCGAACAAGGACCGGCGCTCTGCCCCTCACGCCCCACCGCCGATGGCGACCGCCTCGCGCGTGCGCTGGGCATCGACCCCAGCCTGCTCGCACACGTCAGCGGCGCCGATGCCGGACAGGACGAAGAAGCCGCCGCCATCAACACCGTGAGCTGGCCTGCCACCTGGGGCTACTTCCTCGAGCAGATCGTTACCGGGGCCGTGCCCAACCCGGACACCATCCTTCCGCTGGCCCGCGATCATTTCATCGCCCACGTCCGCGCCCGCGGACACTTCCCCATCCTTCGCGTAGGCAGCCAGCCCTACGGCATTCTTCCCATGCTGTCGGTCGGCCAGTGGGCCTCGCTCGAAGGCCGCGCGCTCGATGAGCCCCTGATGAGCCTGCTGCTGCAAATGATGGGCACATGGGACGACTCCATTCACAATGTCCCACAGATCCGCACCGCCACCGATCCCGAAGCCGCTCTGGTCAGCCTGCTGGGCATGACGCCGTCGTCCGCCAGCTACATCACCCGCAGCGTCATCGGCCCGGAATACAACCTCTCCTACTGGCGCTTCATTCAGCAGGACCCCGGCATCGCCTGGTGGCAATCCCTCAACAAAAAAGCAGTCGCGGAGGCCGGCAGTCTTGCCCCTGTGATGGCTACCACGCGCCTCGCCAACGCCACCTTCACCGACGTGCAGCACCCGATGACCGACATCGTCGTTGGCCCCGCTCCGTTGGATGGCCTGCCCGCACCGGACTACGTCAACGCGCTGTTCAGTTGCACCACATGGCAGCAGTTGCGCGACTTCGCCATGCCGGCGCGGCCGGTTCCTCTGCTGCTGTTGCTGCTGCGCCACGCCGCGCTCCGCCAATACCTCGACACCGCCGGTGAGCTACTGGCGAAGACCAACGCCGTCCAGCCGCAGGAGCGTCTCGAACCCGAACTCCTCGGCCTCACCGCCGGAGTCGCGCGTCCCACCGCCTGGGACCTGCTGAACCGGCCCTATGCCGACAAGGGCCCGGTCGGAGCTTACCTTGACACCGCCAGGACCGATACCACGCTGCCGGTCTTCGCCGCCTTCTGGGCCGCATTCCAAAAGCTCACCACGCTCTCCGCTCAAGCCCTGGACTACGCCACGCGCGAAGCCCTGGACCTCGCCTCCTATCGCCTGGATGCCTGGTTCACCTCGATGGCCCACTTCCGGCTCGACCAGCAGAGAGCGGCCGCGCCCAGCGCCGGAGTCATACTTGGCGGCTACGGCTTTCTCGAGAATGTCGTCCCGCAAACGGCAGTCGCATCCGCCGGCTATATCCACGCGCCATCGCTGGCGCACTCCACCACTGCGGCAGTGCTGCGCTCGGCCTACCTCACTCATCAGGGAGCAGCCCAGTCGCCACTGCAGGTCAATCTTTCTTCCGACCGCGTTCGTCTCGGCCTGCATCTGCTCGACGGCATACGCGAAGGCCAGACGCTTGGAGCGTTGCTGGGCTACCGGCTGGAGCGCTGGATGCACGACAACAACATGGCGCCGACCATCGAAACGCTGCGCCAGATCGCTCCCCTGAATAACCCCGACCCGGCCACCACTCCAAGCGAATCCGTAGCCGCCAATAACACCATCGACGGCCTGGCGCTGCTGGCTAAAATCTTTCCCGGCGGAGTCCTGGCCACCGGCTTCGGTCTGCCCACCGATCCCACCATCCGGAAGAACCTGACCACCGGCCTCCAGATCCTGAACGACGCCATGGACTCGGTCGCCGACCTCACGCTCTCCGAAAGCGTGCATCAACTGCTCAACGGCAACACCGTCCGCGCCGGCGCCACCCTCGACGCCATCGCGCGCGGCGATGTCCCCCCTCCCGAGTTTGATGTCGTGCAAACACCACGCGCGGGCACGGCCTTCACACACCGCCTCTTCGCGATTGCTCCGGGAACCTCTGCTCCCGGCTGGACCACCACCGCCCGCGCCCAGGCCGAGCCCCGCCTCAACGCCTGGGCCGCCGCCATGCTCGGCTCGCCCGCGCGCGTCCACGCTCGCGCCAGCTTTACGGACTCTTCCGGAACGGTCACGGGCGTCGAATTTGGCCTGGATGCGCTGGCCCTCTCTCCGCTCGATCTTCTCGCTCTACCCGAGAGTGCCGGCCTCACCGGCGAACTTGGCGACCGCCTGCTGCGCGCCGCGACCGCAGCGCGTCCGGCGACTGTCTCCGTTGCTGCCACCGTCTCTCTGGTAGAAGACCGCGACCCTGCCTGGACCCCTGACATCGTCGCGGTCCCCGAATTCCTCACGCTGTTATGGGCCGTCTCGCGCCTCGCCTCGGGAGCCCGCGCCCTCACGCCGCAGGACCTCGTCGCCCAGGGAGACACTCCCGGCTCCATCGATAACGCCGAGCTACAGGCCCGCGCCGACGCTGCCGAAGCACAACTGCGCGCCGCCTCCACCGCCCTGCAGGCGACCACTGCCCTCGACACCGCACTGCTCACCGCCGCCGGCTTCGGCGTCGCCAACGCCATCCCCGCACTCGACGCAACGCAATGGAGCGCACAAGCCTCCAGCGCGGCAGCCGACATCGCAGCGCGCATCGCAGCGCTCGACAAACTCGCCACCGGCTTCACCCGCGCAGGCGCAAGCTCCGACGGTCAGCGCGATCACGATGTCTCCCGGCTGACTACGATCTTCGGCGCCACCTTCATCGTGCTTCCCGCGCTCGACGCCAACCTTACCGCCGCGTGGCCGCAGATGTGGGGCAACAGCGCAGCCCTGCAAGGCGGCGATACGATGGCCTCCACCACCTGGATGCAGCGCATGGCCCGCATCCGGCCAGCTCTTGGCCGCCTCGATACCGCCCTGCTCTATGCCGAAGCTCTCGCCGGCAGGACGCTCACCAACCTGCAGGTGGCACAGCTTCCCGTCATCCCCGCGGACCGCTGGATCGCTCTCGCCCAAACCACCAACAACGCCACCAGCCGCCTCTCCCTGGTCGCTCTCTCGCCGCAATCCGCCGCCCCTGGCGGAGCAATCGCCGGTCTCATCCTCGACGAGTGGGTGGAAGTGCTTCCCTCCGCGCAACAGATCACCGGCATCACCTTCAACCACAACGACCCCACCGCCCGCGCTCCGCAAGCCATCCTGCTGGGCGTCCGCCCCGACGACTTCCCCGAGTGGACCTTGGAGTCCGTGGAAGGCACCGTGCTCGGCGCGTACTACTTCGCTACGCTCCGCACGGTCGATCCCGACGCTCTGAACTCGTTCGGACACTTCCTGCCCGCGCTTTACTTCGCCTACAACGCCGGTGGACCGCAGGTGGACGCGGTCTCTACCGACTTCACCCTGGCTCACGCAGCAATAAACGCAACTGGGAACACCGCGAGGACAAGCTGATGCTATCGGTCACCATCTGGAACCGCCTCGAACCGCGCTGCCGCACTCAGGACTTGTCCCAGGGCCTCGCCGCTCGCGCACACGATCCACTCTGGCTGCTCGCCCGCCAATGGCAGGTCGGCGAGTTCGGCGCACGCGACACCGGTTCGCCCGTATCCGCCCAGCTTCAGTGGACCACCGCCGTCTTCGACCGCTACGCCTCCGGCTCGGCGAAAGTGCTTCCCTATAACGGCAACCAGCCGCTCGAAACGCTGATCGAACGCGAGACCGTACGGCCGCAGACCGCCGCCGCCAACCTGCGTCAGGCTGCAGAGGCCGGTCTGCACTTCCTGCGTCTGCTCGACGCCGCCAGTCTCACCCGGCTGCGGCCCGCCTATTTGCACCAATACCCACTTGCTGCCCAGGGCGACACCGATGCCGACTCGCAATCCATGCTCTCCATCATGGCCGGCAGAGTCATCGACGGCATCCAGCTCCGCGCCGATTTCACGCACTCCGCCGGCAAGCTCCCCGCCGCACCCGCCCTCAGTACAACCGACGGCGCCCTGGCGCTTCCGGTCCTGAAAGCCTGGGCTGCGTGGTTTGACGCCCTGTTCAGCGAACCCTCCACGCCGACCTCCTGGTCTCCCGACCGCATGGAGTACAGCTTCGCCCTCGGCGCAGGCGGCGATGCCACGGGCCTCGTCGCAAAGGAGTACGACGGCGGTTCGGTCGACTGGTACACCTTCGACCGAACACCCGCGCTGGCGCTCCTCCCCGGAGAGACCGCCACCACGACCACTGCCACACGCAACGTTTCCGTCACTCCGGTCACCTTTCGCGGCATGCCTGCGCGTCGCTTCTGGGAGATGGAAGACGCCGCGGTCGACATCAGCGCGCTGTCCGCCGGCGCCGAAGATCTCGGCCGCCTACTGCTCCGCGAGTTCGCCCTCATCTACGGCAACGACTGGTTCCAGATTCCGCTGGCCGTGCCGGTCGGCTGTCAGGTCGCCGTCGTCTCGCTCAGCGCCGTCGACACCTTTGGTATCCAGCAGGTCATTCCGCACTACGCTTCCACCGACAGCCCCACATTCTCTACTGCCGCCGCTGCCTCCACTGCGGCGCCATGGCGCATGTTCGCCGTGGGCAACGGCGACATGACGCCCCAGACTGCGGCCGCCGCAAACCTGCTCGTCATCGCTCCCAATGGCGTTGGCATCCTCGACAGCGCCGCGGTCGAAGACGTCCTTCTGCTTCGGGACGAGCTGGCGGAGATGGCTTGGGGCGTAGAGCGCAAAGCCGTCGGCCCCGCAGGCAATACCGTCGATCGCGGTCTCGCCTGGCGAACCAGCCAGCCGCCTGTAGCTCCTCCCGCAAGCGATCTCCCCCGGTATCGCCTGGGTTCCACCGTGCCGGATTACTGGATACCGTTTCTCCCGGTGGACAACGACAGCGGCCCCTTGCAGATGCGTCGCGGCCGCCTTCCAACCGCCTCCGGAGGTCCCATCGGCCAGCTACTCTCCTACCCGGCCCAAACGATGTATCTCGAAGAACTTCCCCAGGAAGGCGTCCATCTGCAACGCCTCTATCGCTACGCTCGCGGCCTGGACGGATCAAGCTACGTCTGGATGGCCCGCAACCGGTCGGTCGGCAAAGGCGAAGGCCGCAGCGGTCTGCGCTTCGACTTCCTCGACTTTTCGTAGCATCGACAGGAGTGTAATGAGTCACTCATCACACCACAACAAATCTGTCATCCCGAGCGAAGGCTCGCGGCCTCATGCGAGCCGCAGTCGAGGGACCTGCTGATCCGCTCGCATCACCACAAACGATCGAACCGTTCAACCGCCGAGCCCGCTGGTTCGCTCGCCCCCGGCTGCGCATCCCCATAAGCAACCGGCCCCGCAGACGGCTCAATGCCCGCGTTCTTCATCACTTGTTCTGCGTCTGCGGGCCACTTGCCATCCGTAATCAGGTGGTCGTTCAGAATCAAATCGTTCTGATAGTTGTTCCACAAGCCTCCGACCTTGTCGCTGTCATGCCAGTTGTCCGTCGCCGTATTATCGGGCGAAATCCGCAGCGGATAGGCGTTATGCACGGTATTGATGTTCAGCCACTCCCCACCCGGATCATGCACCACGTTCCTGCGCACGGTGATGTAGCGCGAACCCTCATCGAGGTAAAGCCCAATCAGCTTGTTGTTATCGAAAATATAGTTCTCGGTAATCAGAGTGCCAGGACTCGCGGACAGGTTATAGATCGCCCCGCCGTCATGGAAGAACTTCTTCGCTCCATGCACCCGGTTGCTCGCCACCACTACATCGCGGTGGGTCGTCGGAGTTTCATACACCAGGTTCTGTTTGAAGTCGTAACCATGCATATTCACGCGATAGTTCGGGTTCCCGCCGGGGTCGTGCATTCCCCATCCATAGCCCACATCGATCGCGTCATATGGCACGTCCGAAATATCATTGTGCAGAATAATCGCCCCCGCCACATAGGTACTTAGAATCGCACTGTTATCCAGATAGTCCTTGCTCACCGATTGAATGCGATTATTGCGGACAATCAACTGCCGATTGATCTGCCGACTGTCATGCGGATGATGCGCGTCCCGTCGCACGCCTCCCGCCAGAATCGCTCCTCCGGCGAGATCGGTGAACACATTCGCCGTGACGGTAATATCCCCGGTCGCAAGCCCCACGCCGCTCAACATCGCTTCCGCATCGTTGCCGATCCCCAGCGCGTACTGCCCTAAATGCGCAAACACGCAGCCATCGAACGTGATCCGCTGCGCCGCCGATACCTGCACCGACGCCGGCATCTGGTTCCACTCATTGCGCATACTCTCGAACGCCGGACACCCATGCGTGCACACCACCAGCGGGTCCGTCGGATACGCCGCCGCACGCCCTGTCAGGAACGACCCGCTCTGCTGACTCGCATAGCCTTCCTCGCTCGAAGGGCCCAGCCAACTCGTGTGCGAAAAGCGAACGCCGCGAAACTCGAGGTCCTGCACGAGTTCATCCAGCGTTCCCGCAACCGACACCAGCACCGGCAGCCGTGGCAACTCCACATCCATGTGCTCCACATCGGCGCCGACCGGAGGCCGCAGGTACAGCTTCCCCTTCGCCGGGTCGATCACCCACTGCCCCGGCTCGGTCAAAAACGCCAGCGAGTTCGCCAGGTACAGGTGCGCAAGCTCCGGATGGTACGGCGTGTTCAGCGTGTCATAGCCCCAGATGTTGTTGTTCCATGCCGGCTGCTTCATCACCAGCGTGTGCCCCTCTACCCGCTCTACGGGTGAAATGCGCTTTGTAAAAAATCCGGTGGCACTTACTTCCATCCGCCCCTGCTCCGGCAGCCGGGCAAGGTAGTCGTATTTCGCATCCTTCAGCACAATACCCTGCATCGTGAAGCTCACCGCAGCGCGCGGAATGTCAATCGACGCCACATGCAGCAAACGGTCATTCACCCAAAGCTGACGCGTATCGACGCCCACCGGAGTGTCCGCAACATAAATCTGCTTCACCTTATCGAACAGTTTCCACCGCGTCACAGCGACCGCGCCTGACAACACTGGATGCGCCCCTTCGCCTGCGCGCCACACCACGAGATGCCCGTTCCGGCCGCCATCCAGGGCTGCGAAGCGAAGCGGTTTTTCCAACCGGTAAACCCCGTCCTCCATCTGTACCACCACATCATGCTCTGCGTTCACCAGCCGCACGGCCTGCTGCGCACGCTCCACCGTCTTGAACGGATGCTCCACCGTGCCCGCCGCCGCATCGCTCCCACCCGGCGACACGGCAATCACCACTGCGTCCTTCGCCAGCCGCCGCGCCCCCCACGCGCACGTTGCACTCATCAACACAGCCCCAACTATGGCAGCAGCCATCCAGTAGCGTCTCATCAGGCATTCCCACCCTTTCGCACCACGATTTCTTCACCGCGATAGACAACGCTACTCAGACACCTGTCACCCTCACTCACAAACACCACTCTGTACTCCCGCTCCGTCACCATTCCCTCGAACCCACCCTCTCGCGCCCCGATGGTCAATGTCCCCGCAGCCTCATCCCAACGCAACTTCACCAGCGCATACGCTCCACCCTCATACTCGTAGCCATCGCCGGCATCTTCGTACAGCGTGAACGCCGCATCCGCCCCTGTATACACGCGTATCTCATACGGAGCATCCGGCACCTCATCCACAAACTGCATCACCTGCGTCATCGGCACAATCGACCCGCCGCGCACATACAGCGGCATCGTCTCCAGCGGAGCATCGCGCTCCATCACCTGCCCGCCATCATGCAACGCCTCTGTCCAGAAGTCATACCAGACCGCGCCCGCCGGGAGATAGACCGCCCGCGTCTCCGCCACACCGCTTAACGCTCTCGATCCGCTCTCGTAGTACATCGGCGTCGTCACCGGACAAACCAGCAACGCCGGCCCAAACAGGAACTGATCCAGCAATCCCTGCGTCGCGCGGTCTTCAGGAAACCCCAACGCCACCGCCCGCACCATCGAAGCGCTCTCCAGCGTTACCTGCGCCGCCAGCGAGTAGATGTACGGCATCAACCGATAGCGCAGACGTATGAACTTCGCCATCGCATCGTAGAAACGCGTACCTGCCTCACCGAACCGCCAGATCTCCCGCGCAGCATCCGTTCCATGTGACCGAAACATCGGCAAGAACGCCGCATACTGCAACCATCGCGTGTACAACTCCCAATAGCCGAGATCGCGGCAGCCGGTCTCGTTCACATCCGGCTCCAGCGCGTTCATGTCGGTCAGTCCGCGACATCCATCCGCATAATCCCCGCGCCAGAACCACAACTTAGGATCGTTCGCGATAAAAAATCCGCCGATGTCCACCGTCCAATACGGCTCTCCTGCCGCGCAAAAATTTACGCCTTCCGGAATACATCGCCGCAGCGTTTCCCACGTCGCGCTGATGTCGCCATTCCAGGTAATCGTCCCGTAGCGATGCTGCCCCGCATACGCCGACCGCGTCAGGTTCACTACTCTCTTCCCTGACCCCGTCCCGCGTTGCCCCTCATAGATTCCTCGCGAGTGCTCCAGCGAGTACAAACTAATCGCACCCGCATCGAGATACAGCTTTGCAGCCTCGGTATTCATCGCCAGCCGCAGATGCGGCTCCGGCTTCACGGCGCCGGCCCAATCCGCCTCGAACGGCTCCGTGCAATCGCACCACCAGGCGTCCACGCCCTTCGCAAACAATCCGCGCCGCGCCTGCTCCCAGTAGCAGGCCCGCGCCTCTGCCGAAAACGCATCGTACGTCGCCTGATTGCCCAGCATCAGGTCGCGTTCCAGCATCTCGCGCTGGTTCTCGCATCCTCCCGTCATGATGGGCCAGATCGATACCATCAGGCGCGCGCCCAGCGCATGAAGCTCCGCGGTAAACGCCTCGGGCTCCGGAAACCGCAGCGGATCGAAACTCTTCTGTCCCCACCCCGCCCCATTCGGCCACGACTTCCAATCCAGCACAATCGCATCCAGCGGCACCCCTCGCCGCCGATACTCGCGAACCACGTCCACCATCTCCCGCGCGGTCACATACCGTTCCTTCGACTGCACATACCCAAACGCCCACTTTGGCAGCATCGGGGCCCTGCCCGTCAATCGGTGATACCCGCGCGTCACATCGTCAAAGCTCTCTCCGCGAATCACATAGAAGTCCAGCTCGTCGACCACATCGGCCCACCAGTAGGTTCCATACGCATCGTCATGGAAGCTCATCAGCGATTCGCAATCGAACAGCACGCCATACCCGCGCGTCGACACAAAGTACGGCACCACAGCCTTCATATTCTGCTGATACAACTCACGCGATTTACCCCGCAGGTTCCCATACCCCTCTTCATGCGAACCAAACCCGAACAGCGCTTCGTCCTCGGCAAACTCGAACTCCAGCTTCGCCTCAAACGCCATCCTGTCGAACACGCTCTCGAAGTTCGTCGCAGCCGCACGCGCCCCATCGATGCTCTGCGCCGCATCCACCATCGCATCTTTCGCAAAAACGTTTCGCCGGACTTCCTTCGGCGTCAGCCACCGCCCGCCGCGCTTCGGCTCACGCATCAACAGTTTGCCACTCGCATCGGCATAGCTCAGCGCACCCGTCGCTTTGTCCAACTCCACTGTCAGCGCGCCGCTCGCAAGCGTAAATCGCGTCCCCTCATCGCGCAGTTCAAACGGCACAAAGCTCCTCGCCTCGCTGACAATGCGGCTGGGCTTATCGAGGAACTCCCGTCCCTCCGTGCACGTAACGCGCACCGTCCCATCGGCTACAAACCCGACACGCAGCCGTGTCCCATCACTGGAAAAGACTGCGGCTCCGTCATGGCTTTCAAGCTTATACATACGCCTACACACTTCCGCTCATGGCGGCAGCCAGCCTGCGCCGCTCATCCAGTTCACGTTGAATCTGTGGTTCCAGCCGCTCGTACCGCTGATAAAACATCACCGGCAGAACCGCCAGCGCAAACGCCACCGCCGGCAGCCACACGAAACTCAACTCAATCCCCGTCAGCGACCGCGCCGTTTGTTCGACGTTCGGGACGTAGTTGTACATCGCCAATATCCATCCCGGAAGCGCTCCGCCCAGCCCGCTCCCGGCCTTCAGACAAAACGCCGCGCCAATCGCCGTCAGAAACCCCGCCGCCCGAACCCCACTCTTCCACTCGCCATAATCCACGCTGTCGGAAAGTATAGAGAACGGCATCGCCATCGCCACACCGCTGGCCAGAAACCCAAACGCCCATCCAGCCATCACAATCCCCACCGACCGGCCGCCGATGCCAAAGTACATCACGACCTGCCCCACCACCGCACCCACCAGGCTCAACGCCCACACATTGCGCTTCGAAGCCACGCGGCAGAAATACGGCAGGAACAAAATACTGCCCAGCGAAATCACATCCAGGCTATTCGCCACCGCCGTCAGGTCTTTGCGATGCAGCACGTACTCGAAGAAGTAAGGCCCCGCCGTGATGCGAGCGATAAATGCGATCCAGAAAAGCAGGCTGCTCGCAAAGATGATGAACCACGGCGCATTGCCTTTCAGCGCGGACAAACTTTGCCCCACCGAAAGCTGCTGCTTCTGCTGCCCCACCGTCTCCTTCAAATTCCGAAACGCCAACAGGTACAGCAACACGCTGCCGCACGCATACAGCGGCATCACCAGCATGAAGCCTTTGCGATCGTTGCCATGCCCCAGCCAGCCCACCAGCTTGAACACGGTGAGGTTCACAAACAACACACCCATCTTCGATCCGACCATGCGAAAGCTGGTCAGCGTCACCCGTTCGCGCGAGTCCGGCGTCAGCGCCGACAGGATCGAGGTCACCGGCGTATTGATGCCCGTATACAACACGCTGCACGCCACATACGTGCATGCTGCCCACGCAATTTTGCCGTTCTCACCCAGGTTCGGTGTCACAAACGTCAACACGCCAAACACGGCAAACGGAGCGCACAGCCACAGGAACCACGGCCGGCTCTTGCCCCACCGGCTATGCGTCTTATCGAAAACAATGCCCCACACTGGCGCATCGATCGCATCAACAAACCGCGCGAAGAAAAGTATCGACCCCGCAACCGCCGCGCTGATGCCGTACACGTCCGTATAGAACTTCAGCAGGTAAAAGGAAATGACGCAGAAGACAAGCTGTCCTCCCACCTCACTGGCGGTGTAGCTGAGGCGTGTCGTCACCACTGCATTCTTCATACACGTCCCAGCCGCACCCGGCCCACTCTCGCGCTACGCTTCTTTCGCCTTGTCGGGAAACGGCCCATATTTCTCGGCGACATCCTCGGCGTGATTGTAGATATTCTTGCCATCCCTGACGAACGGAGTCGCCAGCGCCCACGGCTTGCCATCCGGCCGCAGCAGCGGCGCATCGCCATACTGCGGCAGATAAATCCTCCGCATGTTCTCCGTCTTGTTGGGTCCGCTACGATGGAACACGAAGCTATCGAACGCCACGATACTTCCCGCCGGCACAATCACCGGGTCACCGGGATCGTCTCCCGTATACCCGATCAAATCGTTCGAACCATCTTCCTTCAAATGGTCAATGATCCGCTTCTTCGTCCCGCCGCGCGAATGCGGCAGCAGGTACACCGTGCCGTTCTCTTCGCTCACATCATCCAGCGTGCACCAGCACGTCACGTAGGGCTTGTGCTCGGTGGACGGGTTGTACCACTTCACATAGCCGCTGTCCTGGTGCCACGAAAACTTCATCCCCTGCTCCGCGCCCTTCACCACCCACTGCTCATGGAACAGGTACGCATTATCGCCAACCGTAGCCTTCGCCACCTCGGCCATCAGGTCGCTGAACACAAACTGCCACAGGCGATTGCTCAGACGATACCGGTTATTGATGAAGTACCGTTTGCCGCGATGGCTCAGGTTCTCCACCTGCACGCCCTTCGCATCCATGATCGAGTCGTAATACCCCAGGTAGTACGAGCACTCTTCGCGCAGCATGTTCAGCATCTTCTCCGGAATCACTGCGGGAAGGATCATGTAACCTTCGGTACGGTACAGTTCGCGTTGTTCTTCTGTAATCACCATGCCCGAAACTTTATGCCTCGAACATAACGATGGGCTTCTCATTTCGCTCACAACTTGTTATCGTTTTTTGTCGCCATGCGTCAGCATTTACATCTACCGGCAGAACTCGACGGCAACGTCTGGCGCTACAGCAATGTAGCCGCCGCCAACCGCCGCCACACCCACGCCGAGCTTGAGTTGAACCTCGTAACCCGCGGTTTTGGGACGTATTTGCTCGGTAACCGCAGTTATCAGATCCGCCGCGGCGATCTCCTCTGGCTTTTCCCGGCACAGGACCACGTCCTCATCGACCAGTCCACCGACTTCCAGATGTGGATCGCCGTCTTCCGCCGCAAAGCCATTCGGCGCACAGCGACCGACACCTCCGCGCGGCCTCTGCTGCAATCGAACTTCAACAACGAATCCTGTCGCCGCCTCACGCTGCTCGACCTGCAGCGCCTCGAATCCTTGTTCACCGAATTGGCCGCACCCGCCACGCCGCCCGGCTTTCTCAACGCCGGCCTCGGCTACGCCCTGCTCTCCGCATGGAAGTCGTTTCAGGACGCAGCCGGCGTTCCCGTGCGCGACGTCCATCCTGCTGTCGAACGCGCCGCCCGCCTCATCCGCGACGGATCAACCACCGTATCGCTCGACCAGCTTTCCCACCTCGCCGGCCTCAGCCCCGCCCGCCTCAGCCGTCTCTTCAAACAACAGACCGGCTTCGCCATGGTCGACTTCCGTAACCGCAAACGCATCGAGCGCTTCCTCGAAATCTACGGCACCGGCCAGCGCCACACCATGCTCGACGCCGCGCTACAGGCGGGCTTTGGCAGTTACGCGCAATTTCATCGCGTCTTCAAACAGATCGTCGGCACGTCTCCCGCCGGCTATCGCCGCGATCATAACTCCTGACTCTCCATCAACCGCCGCCACAGTTTCTCTATCTCGACGCGCAAGACCTTCGCATCCTCCCAGCTATTCGGAAACGTCGAGAGCGCATACCCACCCTCCACTGGTCCCAGCTCAGGACAAACAAACATCTCGCGCCCACTCTCGCGATTCCCCTCCAGCCAGCACCGCATCACCGCCTCGGCAAACGGGAGCCAATCCTCCACCTCCTGGGTCAACCCGCCGTGGGCGTTCGTGATCGCCACCTGGGCATGATGCCCATTGAAAGGACGAAAGTGAAACTGCTGCGCGCGTTGAATCAACCGCGGCCGCAGCAGCAGCCGCTCGACGAAATTCGACGACACCAGATGTTTCACCACAGCAAAATGCGAGAAGTCCCACGACACCGGCAGCAACTCTCCCGTCGCTTGTGCATACGCATCCGCCAGTGCATAAAACTTCTCCGGAGTCTCCGTAGCCGTCCCGCGATGCGTCTCGACCGCCGGCTCGAGCCCCAGCCGTTTGCCTTCTTCCATCATGGTCAGCGTCAGCCGTAAAGCCTCGGGTGTCAGCACCTCATCGCCCGCTAACTGCACATTCACGTGCCGCGCGCCACAGCGTGCATTCGCCTCCAGCAACTCACCAAAGCGGGCCTCATCACCCGACGCAATGCCACCGACAAAGATCAGCCCGAACCGCTCTGCTCCCTCCCGCAGTTCCTCGCTCGGTCCCCAGCAAACGCCATCAAAACCCGCCCCCTTGATCGCCCGCAGCTTTTCGTCCAGCGTCCACTCCGCGTCACGCGAAGGATGCCCCATGAGCGTCCACAGGTTCGCGATCTGCCGCAGCACAGGCTTCATCACGACACCTCGATCAGAATCTTCGTAAACTTCGCCGGGTTCTCGCTCCACTCCCGCAGCAAGCCCGGGGCCTCCTCGATTGGCGCCACCACGCTGATCGTTTCCTCCACCGGAAACCGCTTTTCCTCCAGCATCCGGATCACCTCGCGAAAATCCTCAGGCAGCGCGTTGCGCGACCCCATGATGTCGAGTTCTTTCTGCACAAACAGCCGCGTCTCATACGCCACCGGCTCTTTCGCGTAGCCGATGTAGACCACGCGCCCCGTAAACGCGACCTCTTCCACCGCCGCACGAAACGTCGACGGCAACCCAATGGCCTCGATCATCACATCCGGCCCATCGCCCGTAATCTCCACCAGCCGCTGGTGCAAATCCTCACGCGAAGAGTGGATCAAATCTGTTGCCCCGGCCTTACGCGCGATCTCCAGCTTTGCGTCATCCATATCGATGGCAATCGTCCGCGCGCCGTGAAATGCCGCCGCGGAAATCGCTCCCAAACCCACGCCGCCACACCCAAAAACCGCCACGGTATCGTTCGCGGTCACTCGCCCGCGTGCCGCAGCGTGGAATCCCACCGTCAGCGGCTCCACCAGCGCAAGCTCTCGCAACGACAACTTCGCCGGGTACAACTTCTCGCCCGGCACGGCAATCCGTTCCGTCAACGCACCATCGCGCTGCACCCCGAACGTCTCGTTGAACTGACAGGCATTCACCCGCCCCCGCCGGCAACTGGGACACTTCCCGCAAGCCGTGTACGGCGACAACGTCACATGCGTCCCCTCTGCGCAGGCGCCATCGCCCGCGTCTATCACCGTCGCTGCAATCTCATGCCCCAGCACCCGCGGAAACTCCACCATGGCATTGCGTCCGCGAAAGGTATTCAAGTCCGTCCCGCACAGCCCCACCATCCGCACCTGCAGCAACGCTTCTCCCGCGCGCGCCTTCGCTTCCGGAATCTCCACCACCCGCGCCTGGTTCGGTGCTTCCACAACAAGAGCTTTCACCGGCTGCTCCTTTCATTCATGGTCATAGTATTTCATCTATGCAACTTTACTCTTGACATCGCCGAGAGCCGCGTTTGCATAATCGTTCTCTACACTTCCGGGGGTGTGCCCTGTTCTCTGCAACTCGCATCGTTCTCGCGTCGCTCGCCATTCTCACCACGGCGGCCACCGCGCAGCAATCTCTCACCGCCCCGGTAATCCCCACGGCCTCACAACCAACCGCCGCCACCTTCAACTTCGTCTCCGACGGCCCCGCCGGCCCGGGCTGGACGCGCCCCAACGAAATCGCCCGCGCCTACTTCGAAAAGCAGCTCCCCATCTTCTTCACGCGCACGATCGAAATCTCCAAGCCCATTCCCAAAGACGCCACACTCGAATGGATCTTCACCGGGCCCCACGCCGGCTTCACTGTTTCTCTCAGCTCCGCGAGCGTGCACGTCACGCAGCGATACTACGATTCCACCGGCCTCTCCGACAAAGGCGCCAGCCGCATCACCCAGGACGACACGCGAACCTACACCGGCGAAGCCCACAGCCTTACGGTCATGGCCGATTCTCACCTCACCCTCACGGTCCTCGTCAACGGCGCACCTATCCTGACGCAACATCTCGTCTTCGACGTCACACGTCATCAACTCGCCCTCCGCGCCCCGCGCACCGTGCATGAAGTCGTCAGCGGCCGCCTCCTTCGCGAAGCCCCATCGACAGCCACGCTCACCGTCGACCCTCACGCGCGCCACCAGACTATCCTCGGCTTCGGCGGCAGTCCCAGCGTCCCGGCCTACGCTGCTCTCAGCGCGGAAGGCAAGCGTCTGTACTGGGATTTCATGCGCCGCTACAACCTCCTGATCGACCGCGAATACCCCATGGGCACCCAACTCAAGCCCGACCTCTCCAACCTCGATAACCTCGCCGACGCTACCCCGCATTACTACGGCGATAACTTCCCCAACGGCGAAGTGTCCGACTTCGACTACAGCCGCCACGCCCTCGCGCTCGGCGGCAGCGTGCTCTACGAAATGTGGGCGCTTCCCACCTGGGCCGTCGTCCCCTGGCAGCCCGCACCCGGCGAGCCCGACGTGATCGACGCCTGGAAGAAACACATTCGCTCCGCCGCCGAAGTCGATACCTACGTCCGCATCGTCGTCGGCTATTGCCGCATCGCCAAGCAGCGTAGCGGCTCCGCGCCGGCTATCGTGGGGGTTCAGAACGAAGTCGAGCAGCCACCGGAAGTGTTTGCTCGCATGACCACAACCCTCCGCCGCGAGCTCGACCGCGCCGGCTTCAACACCACCCGCATCCAGATGGCCGACGCACCCTACATCACCATGGCCATCGACCGCGTTGCCGCGCTTAAGAAACACCCCGAAGCCTGGCGAGCTACCGACTATACCGCCGCCCACCAGTACGACTTCCAGCAGTTCCTCTCCGACCCCGACGCCTACGACGAGCGCCTGCGCACCCTGCACGACGCCAGCGACGGCAAACCCTTTCTCGCCACCGAAATCTGCCTCAACGATGGCAAAGCGCAGGAGCCATCCTTTCGCATCGCCTTCCAGGTCGGACAGATCTACCACAAAGACCTCACCCTGCTCGACGCCGAAATGCTGCTCTACTGCTGGCTCATTCTCGATATCGAGCAGCCCCAGTTCGGCAGCTCCCGCTCGCTCCTCGTGCCCGACCGCACCCGCGACAACATCCCCGTCGCATCCAGCTTCGAGCTTCGCGTCCTGGGCGCCTTCAGCCGCCACATCAAAAAAGGCATGACGCGCGTGGACGTCCACAGCCCCGACCCCGATCTGCTCGCCACAGCCTTCACCAACGCCACGCAAAAAACTCTCATCCTCATGAACCGTTCCACCTCCGCAAAAAC
>Ga0207652_10001403_pt1 | contig 21372 bp, 15 predicted proteins | sample KBSC63BmetaG_FD_184334 | JGI IMG/M metagenome (GOLD analysis project Ga0207652, IMG submission 184334) | Corn rhizosphere microbial communities from Kellogg Biological Station, Michigan, USA - KBS C6-3B metaG (SPAdes) (version 2) | ecosystem: Host-associated > Plants > Roots > Rhizosphere ... | reverse complement strand
TCGGAGGGTGGGCCTGATGCGCGTGGCGATGCTCAGCTCGATCTCGTGGCGCACCCCGCCGCGCGCTTATGGTCCGTGGGAGCTGGTCACCAGCCTGCTGACCGAGGCGCTGGTCGCGCGCGGCGTCGACGTGACGCTGTTCGCGACGCTCGATTCCAGCACCGCGGGCAAGCTCGATGGCGTGGTGCCCCGCGGCTACTCCGAGGATCCAAGCCTAGATGCCAAAGTGTGGGAAGCGCTCCACGTCGCGCATTTCTTCGAGTGCGCCGGCGAGTTCGATCTGCTGCACAACCAGGCCGACTTCGTGCCCTTGGCCTTCTCGCGCCTGGTCGAAACACCGATGGTGACGACGATCCACGGCTTCTCGTCCCCGCGCATCCTGCCGGCGTTCGAGCGTTACAACGACCGCCAGCACTACGTCTCGATCAGCGACGCCGACCGGGCGCCCTCGCTCAAATACGCGGCGACGATCCACCACGGGATCGAGGTCGAGAAATTCCCGTTCGACGCCGAGGGCAGCGACGACTTGCTGTTCTTCGGCCGCATCCACCCGGACAAAGGGGCGGGCGAAGCCGTCCGCGCGGCGCGGGCCACCGGCCACAAGCTGCTGCTCTGCGGCCTGATCCAGGACGAGGGTTATCACGAACGCGAAGTCGCGCCGTTCATCGACGGCGAGCGCATCACCTACCCCGGCGTCGTCGGCGGCGAAGAGCGGCTGCGCGCGCTGGGCCACGCGAAGGGGCTGCTCCACCTGATCGGCTTCGACGAGCCGTTCGGCCTCTCGGTGATCGAGGCGATGGCGTGCGGCACCCCGGTGATCGCCTACCGCCGCGGCTCGATGTCCGAGCTGATCGAGCATGGCGTGACCGGCTTCCTGGTCGACAGCTTCGACGAAGCTATCGAAGCGATCGGGCAGCTCGACCAGATCGACCGCCGCGCCTGCCGCCGCGCGGTGGAGGAGCGCTTCGCGGTCGAGCGCATGGCCGACGACTACCTCGAGCTCTATCGCCGCGTGCTCGGGTATCCGTAACATCCCGGAGCGCGGCGGGGCCGGCAATCGTGCGAGACCCCGCGCGCCGCGATGAAACCCAAGCTTCTCACCACCCTCGAGACTTACGACCGGCGGCAGTTGCTGCACGACGCCACCGCGGGCGCGACGGTGGCGCTGGTGGCGTTGCCGCTGAGCATCGCGATCGCCATCGCCTCGGGCGCCCCGCCCGCGGCCGGGCTGATCACCGCGGTTGTCGGCGGGTTCCTGATCTCCGCCCTCGGCGGCAGCCGGGTGCAGATCGGCGGGCCGACGGGCGCCTTCATCGTGGTGGTCTACGGGATCGTCGCCAAACACGGGCTCGGCGGGCTTCAGCTCGCGACGCTGATGGCGGGGGCGATGCTGGTCGTCGGCGGCCTGTTGCGCGCGGGGAGGCTGATCAAGCTGATCCCCGAAGCGGTGATCGAAGGCTTCACCATCGGCATCGCGGTGGTCATCGCCACCAGCCAGCTGAAGGATCTCGCCGGCCTTCGCACCGCCGCGCTGCCGGCGGACTTCCTCCCCAAGATGGAAGGCCTGTGGGCCGGCAGAGGCACGCTCGACCCGGCCTCGCTCCTGCTCGGCCTGGCGACGATCGGCGGCATCGCCCTGGTTCGGCGCCTGGCGCCGCAGTTTCGGGCGCGCGCGGTGGTCGTGCTGGTGTTGAGCGCGGCTGCACTTGCGTTGCCCAGCGTGGCGACCGTCACCAGCCGCTTCGGCGCGCTGCCCCACGGCTTGCCGCCGCCCCACCTGCCGCCGGTGTCGTGGCCGCTGATCGTTGAGATGGCCCCGTCGGCGTTGACCATCGCGCTGCTCGCCGGAATCGAATCCCTGCTTTCGGCGCTGGTCGCCGACCGGATGATCGGCGGCGCTCACCGCACCAGCGCCGAGCTGATCGCCCAAGGCGTGGCCAACATCGCCTCGCCGCTGTTCGGCGGCCTGCCCGCCACCGGCGCGATCGCCCGCACGGCGACCAACGTCGATGCCGGCGGGCGCACGCCGGTGGCGGGGATGGTCCACGCGCTGCTGATCTTCGCCGCGATGGCGCTGCTCGCGCCCCTGGCCGGGCGGCTGGCGCTGCCGGCGCTCGCCGGCTTGCTCGTGGTCACCGCGTGGAACATGTCGGAGCCGCATCGCTGGGGCGAGCGGCTGGCGATGCCGCGCTGGGAACTCGCGCTGCTGCTGCTCACCGCGGCGATGACCGTGCTGGTCGACCTGACGGTGGCCATCGGCACCGGCACGGCGCTCGGCCTCGCGCTCCAGGCATGGCAAAGGCGCCGGATCGCGATGGCCTGAAAGGCTTGCTGCACGGCGGCCGCTGACTAGAGTGCCTGCCCGGAGAAGGAGCGCTCGATGGCCAGCCAGTACGAAGCCGAAGTCTACCACTGCATGGACCCGACGCTCGACCTGCTCGAGCGGACCGAGAATCCGCTGCACCGGGCGATCCTCAAGAACTTCTGCCGCCACGTGCACCTCGAAGGTGCGGCGATGTTCGAGGCCATCACCGCGCCCGACATGATGGCCGACGATCCGGTCTATCACATCACCTGGGGCGCCAGCCCGTTCCAGGTGAAGGGCCGCCAGGGGGTGTTCGACTTCTATTCCTCGATCGGCGAGATCGTGCTGTGGAACTCGGGCGACCTCGTGGCGGTCGCCGACTGGGGCATCGCCGACGAGATGTGGTTCCACCAGATGTCGACCGGGGCGGAATTGGCCAAGGTCGGGCACGAAGGCCTCAAGGCCGACGGGCTCTACCTCGTCCACTCGCTGCAGGCGTTCATCTGGCCCTACGACGAGAACGCGCTGTTGAAAGGCGAACATCTCTATGAGGACAAGTCGACCCTCAGGATCGAGGCAATCGACCCGGCCCAATACATGACCGCGGCAAGGGTGCGGGAGATTCACCAGGAATGTCTCGCCGAGCTCGAGGAACGCTGGGGGCCGGGATACTGGGTCTATCGCCGCTGATGTCCCTTCGTGGGGCGTCGGCGCAGACCTCGGTAATCATGCCTAACATTTAATTGCCGTCGCCCCTGAACGGTGGGACAGCCGCGCCAGACGTCGCGCAGCGGGCGCGAGTCGGTTCGAGCAATCGGGGGTGGCCGCGCGGGGGCGCGGGCAGAGGGGCCTTTCCAGCATCGCCGATCGCTGCCGCAGCGAACTCCGCCACGTCGCCCGCTGCTGTCATCCTCCCAACTGGGAGTGATTTCATGCGCAAGACCCTTTTTGCCGGCGCCAGCGCCATGGCCCTGGCCCTGACTTTCACCGCAACCTCAGCGCAAGCGGACACCTGCGATGTGAACGGCACCGACAGCGGCAGCAACGCCGCCGACGCCAATGCGGGTGCCGACGGCTCGGGCAGCTTCGCGCTGGCTTGCGGGCCGAACGCGGTGGCGACGGGCGCGTACAGCACCGCGGTCGGCAACTCTGCCGATGCGCTGGGCAAGAATTCGGTGTCAGTCGGCAGCGTGTCAGGCAGCACGCAAGCGAACGACGGGGTCATAAGCATCGGAGCGGTAGCCAACGGCGTCACCAGCAGCGTCGGCGTCTACAGCGTGGCGATCGGCTCGGGCGATTTCGCCAGCTCCACCATCGGCGCCCGCTCCAGCGGGGCCTACAGCATCGCCATCGGCGGCGGAGGCGGCGCCGGGTTCGCGGCCGCCGTTTCGGGCGGAAGCCAGGCGATAGCAATTGGCACCAATTCCAACGCTATCGGCACGCAAGCGCTCGCGCTGGGCACAGGCTCGGTGGCGAACGGCACGCAAGGGCTCGCCGTCGGCTACAGCGCCCAGTCGAGCGGCAGCGGTTCGCTCGCCCTGGGCAACCAGGCGGCAGCTTCGAACCCGCAAGCGATCGCCGTCGGCAGCTCGTCGAACGCGTCGGCATCGTTCTCGATCGCCGCGGGCAATCTCGCCAACGCCAGCAGCGCGTATGCGTTGGCCGTCGGTCAGCAAGCCTGGGCCGGCGGATATCAATCGAGCGCCATTGGCGCCCACACGGTAGCGACGGGCCTCTATTCGTTCGCCGGCGCGGTCGGCGCGGGCGCCGGCGGCGACTATTCGGTCGCGCTCGGCACCCAATCGGCCGCCTTGGGAAGCGCCTCGGTCGCTTTGGGCAGCGCCTCCTCGGCGACAGGCCCGAACGCCATGGCGCTGGGCAACACGGCGAGCGCGAGCGGCAACAACAGCGTCGCCCTCGGCGCCAACTCCACCGCCACGGCCGACAATGTCGTGTCGGTCGGCAGCGCGGGAAGCGAGCGTGCGATCGTGAACCTGGCCGCCGGCACCAATGCCACCGACGCGGTGAACCTGTCGCAGCTGCAAGGCGTCGTCGCCGCGGAAACCACCACGGCGGGGACCGGCACCGGCAGCATCCAGGGCCAGTTCGGCGGCAATTCCGCCACAGGAAACGGCGCGCTCGCTCTGGGCCAGGGCCAGACGGCGAACGGCAACGGCGCGGTGGCCCTCGGCGATCCCAACACCGCAACCGGCACCGGCGCGGTGGCGGTCGGTGCCGACAACAGCGCGACTGGCAACGGCGCGTTGGCGATCGGCAACCTCAACACGGCCTCCGGCGATGGCGCCATCGCGCTCGGCAACGGGGCGACCGCCACCGGGACCGGCAACATCGCACTCGGCACCGGCGCCCAGGCCACGGGTGCCAACAGCGTCGCGCTGGGCACCGGATCGGTCGCGGCCGAAGACAACACGGTTTCGGTCGGGGCCGCCGGCAGCGAACGCCGGGTGGTCAACGTGGCCAACGCGGTCAACGCCACCGACGCGGTCAACAAGGGCCAGCTCGACGCTGCCCTGGCCACGGCGCAAGGCGACGTGACGGCGGAAGCTACGGCGCGGGCCTCGGCGGACGCCACTTTGCAAGGCAGCATCGCCACCGAAGCGGCCACGCGTGCCGCTGCCGACACCACGCTGCAGACCAATCTCGCCAGCGAAACTGCGGCACGAGCCGCGGCCGACACCACGTTGCAGGGCAATATCTCGGCCGAAGCGGCGACGCGCGCGGCCGCCGACACGGCGCTGCAGACCAACCTTGCCGCCGAGACGTCGGCACGCACCGCCGCCGACACCACCCTGCAGACGAACGTCGACAACGAAGCGACAACCCGCGCCGCGGCGGACACGACGCTGCAAGGCAACATCGACGCCGAAGCCACCGCGCGCATCGCCTCGATCGCCAACGAGACCGCGCTGCGCATCCAGAACGACGATGCGATCAAGCAGCGCATCGCCACCGACGAAGCCGCGCAGACCGCTCTGGGCGCATCGCTGATGAACGAAACCAACGCGCGCACCGCCGCCGATGTCGCGCTCGGCTCGCGCATCGACTCGCTGGACACCCGGGTCGCCGCGCTCGAAGGCCGGCTCGACCGCTTCGAGCACAAAGTGGACGGTTCGGCCGCCGTGGCGGTGGCGATGGGCGGGGCTACGTTCCTGCCGGACACCCACTTCAACCTCACCGCCAATGTCGCGACCTACGGCAGCGCGCAGGCCGCCTCGGTGCAGATGGGCGTGCTGGTCACCCCGCACGTCGCGCTGAATGCGGGCGCGGCCGCCGCGTTCAACCACGCGGGCAAGACCAGCGCCCGCGTGGGGATGACCGTCGGCTGGTAACGCGGGGCCGGGCGACGAGAGCCTCGTCGCCCGTCCCGACCCACAAATATCTTTCGCCCTGGCCCGCATTTGTGCCAGCCCTCGGTGCGGACGCGCCGACTCGTGGGCGCAGAACCGATCGGCCGATCGAGGGGGACTAATCGCCATGCACCAGATCACGAAATTGCTCGTTGCTACGGCCGGCGCCGCGCTGGCGCTCGCGGCCATTCCGGCGCAAGCCAGGTGGGTCGCCAGCTGGGCCGCCGCGCCGCACGCGCCGCTCGGCACCACCGGGCCGTTCGCCGCGGCGGACTACGACAACGTCACCATCGCGCAGATCCTGCGCATCACGGAGGGCGGCACGCGGCTGCGTGTCGTGCTGTCCAACCGTTACGGCCCGCATCCGCTGGCGATCGGCGCGGCCCGTGTGGTGCAGATCGACGACGCCAACAACGAAGTCCCCGGCACCAGCCGCATGCTGACGTTCGGCGGCGAGGCCGGCGCGGTGATCCCGCGCGGCGCGCCGTTCGCCAGCGACGCGGTCAACGTCAACCTGCCCGACCTCGCTCGCCTGAAGGTCGAGCTCTACCTGCCGGAAGCGACCGGGCCGTGCACCTGCCACACCACCGGGCAGGACGACCTGCTCGTCTCGCCGCCGGGCAACTTCGTCGGCAAGGCTTTCGCGCCGGTGCAGAAGAAGCAGTTCCGCGCCTTCCTCTCGCGCGTCGAGGTGGATTCGCCCGACGCGCTGGGCACGATCGTCGCCTACGGGGATTCGATCACCGACGGGGTCGGCTCGACCCCGGGCAAGAACCGCCGCTGGCCCGATATCCTCGCGAACAGGCTGCAGGGGGCGCACAAGGAATGGGCCGTCGCCAACGAGGCGATCAGCGGCAACCGCGTGCTCAGCCCCGGCATGGGCGAGAGCGCCCTGTCGCGCTTCGACGAGGACGTGCTGAGCCTGCCCAACGTCAAGTACATCCTGCTGTTCGAAGGGGTGAACGACATCGGCAACCGCTTCGGCCCGCAACGCACCCCGCCGGGCGGTGGCGGACCGGGCGGGCTGACGCTCGACCAGCCGAAGATCACCGTCGAGCAGATGATCGCCGGCTACAAGCAGCTGATCGCCCGCGCCCACGAGCACGGGATCAAGATCTACGCCAGCCCGATCGGGCCCTACAAGGGCGCCAGCTACTGGTCGGAAGATGGCGAGGCCGCGCGGCAGACAATCAACGACTGGATCCTCCACTCCGGCGCGTTCGACGGCACCTTCCGCCTCGACACCGCCTTCGCCGACCCGGCCGACCCGCGGCAATACCGCGAGGGATATCACATGGGCGACCACCTCCACGGCAGCGACGCCGGGTTGAAGGCGGCGGGGGATTCGATTCCGCTGGCGCTGTTCAAGCCTTAGAAGAGCACCGGTAAGATCGGTCGCGGCACCGTCGGCCTGGAACGCCGAGCGTCCGCTAAGGTGGCTGGCAGGCCGGCTTACCCACGGCGGACGCGGCGGAAGCGCCCTTTCTTGTCACGCCTGTAGTCGAGTCGCTTCGGTTTGGCAGTGAGCCAGATGCGCAGGCGACCGAGCCAGGATAGCGAATTGGGGTTGCTCTCCCGGCCGCTAGTGTCCTGCGGCACGTCGGTGGACGCTACCACGCGGACCAGCCAGACAAGGAAGACGACCAGCAGCGGAAAGGCGACCGCGCAGATCACAAAGAGCCAGGCCAATTCGTGAGTCCCCCCTGCAACCCGGCGGCCCTTCGGTCCCGCCCGCGCATCTCCAATCGGTTCATTGTCGCCGCTGCGGACAGCTTTGCCAAACCGGAGGTTGCCGCCCGTTCCACTATGGGTCGTCTGTCGACCCGCCGCTCAGGGGCCAGAGCGGGCGCGGATCATCGCGCCGCTGTGGAGCAGCCCCGAGAACGCGGCGTCCGGAAAAACGTTTTCCTACTTGTCCCGGTTCTGCTTGTGTCCGGGGCGATGAGGCGCCGCTCACCCCGCACCCCGCCGTTGCTTCGCTTCGCGACAAATCCCTCCGCGCGATGCCATGGCAATCTCCCATGGCGAGTGGGAACATTGGGACCATTCGCAGCGTCAGCCTCGTGCGTTGCGTGTAACCGGTTTCACTCGTAACGACATCGCCTAAGGAGATTCGCCCATGCGCATCGGCTGCCCGAAGGAAATCAAGAACCGCGAGTACCGCGTCGGCCTCACCCCCGAGAGCGCGCGCGAGCTGGTCAAGCACGGGCACGAAGTGTGGATCGAGACCGAGGCCGGCACGGGCATCGGCGCGAGCGATGCGGAATACCGCGCGGCGGGCGCGCAGATCCATCCCGACCCGGCGATCCTCTACGCCGAGTGCGAGATGATCGTGAAGGTCAAGGAGCCGCAGCCGAACGAGCGGGCGATGCTGCGCGAAGGGCAGATCCTCTACACCTACCTCCACCTCGCGCCCGATCCCGAACAGACCGCCGACCTCGTCAAGTCCGGCGTCACCGCGATCGCTTACGAGACCGTCACCGGACCCGGAGGGACGCTGCCGCTGCTCAAGCCGATGAGCCAGGTCGCCGGGCGGATGAGCATCCAGGCCGGCGCCACCGCGCTCGAGAAAGCGCATGGCGGGCGCGGGGTGCTGCTGGGCGGAGTGCCGGGGGTGATGCCCGGCAAAGTCACGATCATCGGCGGCGGCGTGGTCGGCTTCAACGCGGCGCAAATGGCCGCCGGGCTCGGCGCCGACGTAACGATCATGGACCGCAACCCCGAAGTGCTCGAACGCGTTGGCACGCACTTCGAATCGCGCGCCAAGACGCGCTTCTCGAACCATGCCAACCTCGAGGAATCATGCTGCGAGGCGGACCTGATCATTGGCGCGGTGCTGATCCCCGGCGCCGCCGCGCCCAAGCTCGTCACCCGCGACATGCTCAAGTGCATGAAGCCCGGCGCGGTGCTGGTCGACGTGGCGATCGACCAGGGCGGCTGCTTCGAGACCAGCCATCCGACGACGCATGACGAGCCGACGTTCGTGGTCGACGGCATCGTCCATTACTGCGTCGCCAACATGCCGGGCGCGGTCAGCCGCACGAGCACGTATGCGCTCAACAACGTCACCTTGCCGCACGCGCTGCGCATCGCCGAGCTCGGCTGGAAAGAGGCGATGCGGACCGATCCGCACCTCGCGCAAGGGCTCAACGTCTATGCCGGGCGGGTGATCTATCCGGCGGTCGCCGAGGAGCTCGGCTACGACGCGCTGCCGCTGGAGAAGGCGCTGACCTAAGCCGCTACACCCATCTGCCACAGGATGAAGGCGAATTCCTCGGCGGTTTCCTTGAGGCTCTCGAACCGGCCGGACTTGCCGCCATGGCCGGCGCCCATGTTGGTCTTGAGCAGCAGGACGTGATCGTCGGTCTTGAGCTCGCGCAGCTTGGCGACCCACTTGGCCGGCTCCCAGTAGGTCACCCGAGGATCGTTGAGCCCGGCGGTGACCAGCAGCGGCGGGTACGGGTGGCGGCCGACGTTGTCATACGGCGAGTACGAGCGGATCAGCTCGAACGCCGCCGGGTCCTCGATCGGGTTGCCCCATTCGGGCCACTCGCCCGGCGTCAGCGGCAGCGAGGCGTCGAGCATCGTCGCCAGCACGTCCACGAACGGCACGTGCGCGACGACCGCGCCCCATAGCTCCGGATCGGAGTTGATCACCGCGCCCATCAGCTCGCCGCCGGCCGAGCCGCCGGAAATGCTGATCCGGCCGGCCTCGGTGAAGCCCTTGGCGATCAGGCCCCGCGCGACATCGACGAAGTCGGTGAACGCATTGGTCCGCTGCTCGAGCTTGCCCGCCTTGTACCACGCGCGGCCGAGGTCGTCCCCGCCGCGGATATGCGCGATGGCGTAAGCGAAGCCGCGGTCGACCAGGCTGAGGCGCGTGGTCGAGAAGCCCGGAGGGATGGCGATGCCGTAAGCGCCATAACCATATAGGTGAAGCGGGCCGGGCGCCTGGCGGTCCTTGCGGTACATCACGCTGACCGGGATCTTCGTCCCGTCGCGAGCGGCGATCTCGAGCCGCTCGGTCGTGTAGAGCGAGCGGTCGTAGCCGGAGGGGATTTCCTGCACCTTGAGCAAGGTTAGCGAGCGGCTCGCGACGTCGAAGTCGTAAGTGCTCGCCGGGCTGACCATGCTTTCGTAGCCGACCCGCAGCACGGTCTGCTCGAACTCCGGGTTGTTGCCCATGTGGGCGGTGTAGCTCGCCTCGGGAAACTCGATCGGCTCGATCCGCGCCGGATCGTCGTAGTAACGGACCTCGATCCGGTCGAGGCCGGCCAGGCGGCCATCGACGATGTAGAAATCGCGGAACAGCTCGAAGCCGGTGAGATAGAATTGGTCCGACCCTTCGATCAGGGTCGTCCATTCCTCCGGCGTCGCCAGCGGCGCGGTGGCGAGGCGGAAGTTCTCGTGCGTGTCGTTGGTGTGGACGAACAGCGTCGCGCCCTCCGCGGCGGGCCGGACATCGACATCGTACTCGACGCCCCTCTCCCGGGCCTTGACCAGCCGCGGAGGCGTGAGCGGCGCATCGGTGGGGACCAGCCACGCCTCGCTCGTCTCGTGGTCGCCGGTGCCGATGATCACCCAGTCCTCCGCCGCCGAGAGCGCGGCCGAGACGCGGAAGCCTTCGTCGTCCTCGTGGTACAGCTCGACGTCCTGCTCGATCGGCTGGCCGAGCCAGTGGAGCCGCGCGTTGTCGGTGCGCCACTGCTCGTTCGCCAGCGAGTAGATCAGGCCTTTGTCCCCCGCGACCCAGACGAGGCCGGACAGCGTGCCCGGTATCTCGTCGGGCAAGTGCTCGCCCGTGGCGAGGTCCTTGATCCGCGCGGTGAAGCGCTCGGACCCGTTGTCGTCGACCGAGTAGGCGAGCAGCTTGCCGTCCTTGCTGGTCGAGATCGCGCCGAGGCGGAAGTATTCCTTGCCCTCCGCCAGCGCCGGCTCGTCGAGGATCAGCTCGTCGGCGCTCCCATCGTCTTTGGCGGCGACGGGCCTGCGCCACCACTTCTTGTACTCGGCGCCTTCCTCGAACTCGATCCAGTAGAGCCAGTCGCCGTCTTTCTGCGGGACCGACTTGTCGGCTTCCTTGATCCGCGCGCGCATCTCCTTGAACAGCGCGTCGATCGTGCCCTGGTGCGGCTTCATGGCCGCTTCGAACCAGGCGTTCTCGGCCTTGAGATGATCGAGGACTTCCTTGTCGTCGACCTTCGGATAGTCCGGATCGCGCAGCCAGGCGTAGTCGTCCTCGACCGTGATGCCGTGGTGGGTGACGCTGGAGGGCTTCTTCGCCGCGACCGGCGGCGCGAGAGGTGTGGTATCGGCCATCGCGCGGCCCTATGTTGGCGGCGAAAGGACCGCAAGCCATGCTGATGCACACGCACGAAGCCCGCCTCGACGCACTGAGGAAGGAACTCGCGCGGCGGGGGCTCGACGGGTTCCTGATCCCGATCTCCGACGAGCACATGAGCGAGTATGTCGGCGCCTACGCCCAGCGGCTGGCCTGGCTGACCGGGTTCGGCGGCTCGGCCGGCACAGCGGTCGTGCTGAAGGACAAGGCGGCGATCTTCGTCGATGGCCGCTACACGGTGCAGGCCCGCGAGCAGGTCGACGGCAGGCTTTTCGAATACCAGTCGATCCCGCAAACCAGCCCGGCGGAATGGCTCGCGGCGAACGCCGCAGAGGGCGCCAGGATCGGTTTCGATCCCTGGCTGCATTCGAAAGGCTGGGCCGATGCCACCGCGCGTGCGCTGCATGCGAAGCACGGCGAACTGGTCGCGGTCGACGGCAATCCGGTCGATGCGGTGTGGGCCGACCAGCCCGCGCCTTCGGCCGCGCCCGCGATCGTCCAGTCCGACGAATTCGCCGGCCGGTCGAGTGCCGACAAGCGCGCCGAAGTCGCCGATTGGCTCAAGCGCGAAAGCTATGACGCGGTCGTGGTCAGCGCGCTCGATTCGATCGCCTGGCTGCTCAACATCCGCGGCTCGGACGTGGATCGCACCCCGGTCGCGCTGAGCTATGTCATCGCCCACGACGACGGCACCGCGGAGCTGTTCATCGCTCCCGAGAAAGTCACGCCGGAGCTGGCCCAGCACCTCGGCAACGCGGTCACGATCCGCCCGCGCACGGACTTCGAGCGCGCGCTAGCAGAGCTTTCGGGCAAACGCGTAGTGGTCGATCCGAACTTCGGCGTCGCGGCGATCTTCAACGCCCTGGCCAAGTCCGGCGCCGAGCCGGTCGCCGTGCGCGATCCGACGATCCTCGCCAAGGCGATGAAGAACCCGCGCGAGCAGCAGGGCCAGCGCGACGCCCAGGCGCGCGATGGCGCGGCGGAAGTGAAATTCCTCCGCTGGCTGGAACAGGAAGCCCCGAAAGGCGGCGAAACCGAGCTCAGTGCGGCCGCCGTTCTGCAAAGCTTCCGGGAACAGACCGGCTTGCTGCGCGACCTGTCGTTCGACACGATCTCCGCCGCCGGCCCGCACGCGGCGATCCCGCACTACAAGGTCGAGGAGGAGAGCAACCTCCCGATCACCCCCGGCAGCATTTTCCTCGTCGACTCGGGCGGGCAATACGAAGACGGCACGACCGACATCACGCGCACGGTCTGGATCGGGCCGGGCGAGCCGTCGCAGGAACAACGCGACCGCTTCACCCGCGTCCTCAAGGGCCATATCGCGCTCGCCGTGCAGACGTTTCCGCAAGGCACCAGCGGCGCGCAGCTCGACACCCTGGCGCGGCAGTTCCTGTGGCAGGCGGGCGTCGATTATGCGCACGGCACCGGCCACGGCGTCGGCAGCTTCCTCGCCGTCCACGAAGGGCCGCAGCGGATCGCTAAGCCGCACGGCGGGCAGGGCGGCACCGACCAGGAACTCATGGCCGGGATGATCCTCTCGAACGAGCCCGGCTACTACAAGCCCGGCGAATTCGGCATTCGCATCGAGAACCTGGTGCTGGTGGAAAAGCGCGAGATCCCCGGCATGGAAGGCGAATGGCTCGGCTTCGAGACGCTGACGCTGGTGCCGATCGACAAGACATTGGTCGACCGCGACCTCCTCAGCGCAGCGGAGATCGACTGGTGGAACAAGTACCACGCGCGGGTGCTCGAAGTGCTCGCTCCGCAGCTCGAAGGCGAGGATCTCGCCTGGCTAGAGAAAGCCTGCGAGCCATTGTAAGTTCGGCGACGAAGGGGAGGCTGCCGATGAACGGACGTTCGCTCGAAACATTCCCGATCCATCTCGGCCTCGGCGCCACCGCCGAACCGCAGCCCGAATTCCCGCGCAGCGAAGCGGCGATGCAGTGGTACGTGGATTACGTGGACCGTCACCAACGCGACGGATTCGAGGGCCGGCTCATATCGCACTACACTTTCATCGAGAGCTGGCCTTCGTGGGAGATGCATCCCAACGGCGCAGAAGTGGTCGTGTGCACGGCCGGAAGCATGACCCTGCATCAGGAACTGGCCGACGGCAGCGAGACCACCGTCACTCTCGGTCCAGGCGAATATGCGATCAATCCGCCGGGCGTCTGGCACACCGCCGATATCGAGGGCCAGGCGACCGCGCTGTTCATCACCCCCGGGATCGGCACGCAGCACCGGCCGCGCTGATTTCCCGCCCATGAACGCGTGCCCACGCGCGCGACAATCGGCGACAATTTTGCCGCCCTTCGGCAAACCCCTGCGACATCGAGGCTGTAGATCGCTGAATGTGAGCAGCGAGGCGTCGCACACGGACCTCCCCCCATCTCCGGGCGCCTCGCTGCTCTTCTTCCCCTTCGGAGTTCGTATCACCATGCGTAAGTTGACCCTCACCCTGATCGCCGGCGCGACTACCCTCGCCTGTACCGGCACCGCCTTTGCGCAGCAGACCGCAGCGCCGAGGACCCACGAAATGACCCGCGCCGCCGTTCAGCAGCGTGCCGACAGGATGTTCGACCGGCTCGACGCCAACCACGACGGCAAAGTCGACCAGGCCGACCGCGCCGTGCGCGAAAAGGCCCGCTTCGACCGAATGGACGCCGACCATGACGGCCAACTCAGCTATGCCGAGTTCACCGCTTCGCACGGCGCGCGCGATCGTCAGCACACCGCTCACACGGGCCAGGCGGGCGACCAGCGCGGCGAAGGCTTCAAGCAGCGCGGCGGCCATCGTATGGCCATGGGCGGCTTCCGCGGCCGCGGCGGCTTTGGCATGATGCGCGCGGGCGCGGGCGGCAAGGCTGCCAGTATGACCAAGGCCGACTTCGAGGCGGCAATGCTGCAGCGCTTCGATCGGCTCGATGGCAATCACGACGGCACCGTCACCTCCGACGAAGCCAAGGCCGCGCGTGACAACATGCGCCAACAGTGGCAGTCCCGCCGCGAGGCTCGTCAGGGCTAAACGGCGGCAAGGGGGCGCCACCAGCATGACCGACACGGCGCCTACCCGGCTGCTTCTCGTCGATGACGAAGCGAGCTTGCGCGAACCTCTGGCGGATTATTTGACCCGCCAGGGGTTCGTCGTGCGGCAGGCCGAGGACGCGGCCAAGGCGCGCTCGGTGCTGCTGGAGGAAACGCCCGACCTGGTGCTCGTGGACATCATGATGCCCGGCGAGGACGGTCTCTCCCTGTGCCGTCATCTTACCGAAACCAGGCACCTTCCGGTGATCCTGCTGACCGCCAAGGGCGAGCCGATGGATCGCATTGTCGGCCTCGAGATCGGCGCCGACGACTATGTGCCCAAGCCATTTGAGCCGCGCGAACTCGTCGCCCGCATCCGCTCCGTGCTGCGCCGCGCGACCCGGCCGCTCAACACGCCCGAAGAGGATGCGCAGTACGAATTCGACGGTTGGCGGCTCGATCCGCTCAAGCGCAAGCTGACCGACCCTTCGGGCAACGTCGTCCCCGTCTCGTCCGCCGAGTTCCGCCTCCTGGTCGCCTTTCTCGACCACCCGCGCCAGGTGCTCGACCGCGACCGGCTGCTCGACATGGTCCAGGGCCGCGAGGCGCATTTGTTCGACCGGGCGGTGGATAACCAGGTCAGCCGCCTGCGTCGCAAGATGGAAACAGACAGCCGCGACCCCAAGCTGATCCAGACCGTGTGGGGCGGTGGTTACCGGTTCGCGGCGGATGTCCGCCGCTTGCCGCCCGAACGCGAATGAGCCGTTTCGTGCAACGCCTGATGCCCAAAAGCCTGCTCGGGCAGATGCTGCTCGCGGTCGCCGTCGCGCTGTTCGTGGCGCAGGGAATTTCTGCGGTGCTGCTTTATCGCGCCGATCAGCAACGACGCGAAATGGGCTATTCGAACTACCTCGCCTTTCAGCTCGTCGCCCAGCCGCAGATCGACATCCGCCAGAATCAGCGCAACGGGCGGCCGCAATCGCGGCGTCTCCGGGTCGAAGTCACGCCGAACTATCCGCTGCGGACCGGCGAAGCGCGTGACGCGCGGCGCGAAGAGCAGTTGCGCGGCGTCTTGAGCGAACAAGGCGTCGTGCCGGCGCAGCTCCTCGTAACGAAACGCAAGGTCAACGATGACGCCTATGTGATGAGCCGGCTGCAAGCCCGGCCGGAGCTGCGGCGGCGCCCCGAGTGGCGTCAAGGCGAATTTATCGTCGCCGCTCTCAAACGGACGGGTGAGCATCAGTGGACTGTCGCCCGGGTGCCGCTGGTTCCTAACGAGCCGCGCCAGCTCGGCCAGCTCATTATGCAGACACTGCTGCTGTATGTCGTGCTCGTCGGCCTGCTGGCGCTGCTGCTGCGGCGAATCACCCGCCCGCTCGCCGCGCTGACACGGCGGCTTGAGACGTTCGCCGAAACGCGTGAGACCGACGGCCAGATCGAGCCGAGCGGGCCGGCCGACACCCGCCGGCTGATCGCGGCGCATAACGCGATGGAAGCCAGCATCGCCGCGCTGCTCCACGAAAAGGACGTCATGCTCGGGGCGATCGGCCACGATCTCAAGACCCCGCTGGCCGCGCTGCGGGTTCGCATCGAATCCGTGCCCGACGACGCCGAGCGCCAGAAGATGGCGACCACGATCGAGGACATCACCCGCACGCTCGACGATATTCTCTCGCTGGCCCGCGTCGGCCGCCCGACGGACCCGCTGGAATCCACCGACCTCGCCGCGCTGGTCGCCTCGGTGGTCGAGGAGTTTGAGGACATGGGCGAGCCCGTCGCTCTCGGCTCGGGCGTGCGCATCGCGCTGCCGTTGCGCACGACGTGGCTGCGCCGCGCGCTTCGCAACCTCATCGCCAACGCCTTGCGCTATGGCGAGCGCGCGACCGTCTCCCTGCGGCGCGAGGGCGGCGAGGCAGTGGTCCGCATCGACGATGAGGGCCCCGGCATCCCGCAAGGCGATCTCGCGCGGATGATGGAGCCGTTCACGCGCGGCGAAGGCTCGCGCAACCGCGCCACCGGCGGGGCCGGCCTCGGCCTGGCCATCGCGCGGGCGATCGCCGTGCAGCACGGCGGCCGGCTGGTCTTGGAGAACCGGCCCGAAGGCGGCCTGCGCGTGGAGCTGCGCTTGCCGACGAAGCGCTGATCCCCATCGACCAACGGCTTTTCAAAAGCCCGGCGTGGTTGCTAGGCGGTTTCCGATAAAACCAGTTTCGCAAGGTCGCTCCTTACTATGCGTTCCCTCGTTTCCGTCGCCGCGGGCCTAGCGCTCGCGGGCTGCGCCAGCGTTGCAGTCGCACAAACTGCCCCACTCCCGCCGGCCGTCACCAGCAATTTGCCGCGCAACGCCGCACCGCTACATTATCGCATCGACGTGCGCCCCGATGCCGCCAAGCTCAGCTTCACCGGCAGCGAAACTGTGACGCTCCAGGTCTTCGCGCCGACCGACACGCTGACCCTCAACGCCAACGAGCTCGTCATCGCGTCGGCGAGGCTTTCGCCGGACAGCAAAGGCGGCGCGGCGATGGCTCTCACGGCGACGGTGGATGCCGCCAAGCAGCAAGTCCGCTTCACGGCACCGAAGGTCATCGAGCCGGGCACTTACCGGCTCGATGTCGCCTACAGCGGCAAAATCAACACGCAGGCCAATGGCCTCTTCGCGCTCGATTATCCCGATGCCCGGACCGGCAAGACGGTGCGCAGCCTGTTCACCCAGTTCGAAGCCCCCGACGGCCGCCGCTTCGCCCCCGAGTTCGACGAGCCGTCATACAAGGCGACGTTCGAGCTTTCCGTCGTGGTCCCGGCGAACCAGAGGGCGCTAAGCAACACGCCCGTCGCCCGGACGGAACCGGCGGGCCCGGGCCTGAAGCACGTGTTCTTCGCGCCGACCCCGAAGATGTCGAGCTATCTGCTGTTCTTCGCCACGGGCGATTTCGACCGCATTTCGAAGAAGGCCGCCAACGGAGTGGAAGCGGGCGTCGTCGCACCCGCCGGCACTGCCGAGCAAGGCCGCTACGCGCTCGATTCCCTCGCAGAGGTGCTGCCGTACTACGACGCCTACTTCGGCCAGAAATTCCCGCTGCCCAAGCTGGACAACATTGCCGGGCCGGGCCAGTCGCAGTTCTTCAGCGCCATGGAGAACTGGGGCGCGATCTTCACCTTCAATCGCTACCTGCTCAACGATCCGGCGATTACCAGCGCCGCGCACAAGCAGCGCATCTTCTCGGTCCAGGCGCACGAGATGGCGCACCAGTGGTTCGGCGACCTGGTGACGATGGCGTGGTGGGACGACATCTGGCTGAACGAAGGCTTCGCCAGCTGGATGGCGACGAAGGCGACCGATCGCTTCCACCCGGAATGGTATCCGCTGCTCGGCCGGGTCACCAGCCGCGAGAGCGCAATGGCGCTCGACGCCTTCCAGACGACGCACCCGATCGTCCAGCACGTCCGCACCGTAGAGGAAATCAACCAGGTCTTCGACGCGGTGACCTACTCGAAAGGCGAGGCGGTGCTGTCGATGCTGGAGGCCTATGCCGGGCCCGATACCTGGCGCGCCGGCATCCGGCGCTACATGGCCGCGCACAAGTACGGCAACGCGACGACCGACGACTTGTGGCGGGCGGTCGAGGTCGCTGGCGCGCCCAAGCTGACCGCCATCGCGCACGATTTCACCAACCAGCCGGGCATTCCGCTCGTCCGCGCGGAAGCGACCTGCAGCGGGGGCCAGACCCGGCTGACGCTGTCGCAAGGCGAATTCAGCAGCGACCGCTCGGATCAGGCCGCCGCGAATCCCCGGCACTGGCGCGTCCCGCTATTGGTCAGCTCGGGCGACGCCCAACCGGTGCGCACGGTCCTCGATGGGCGTGCCCGGCTGACCGTGCCCGGCTGCGGTGCGGTGATCGTCAACGGTGGCCAGCTCGGTTACTTCCGCACGCTTTATTCGCCGGCGATGCTCGCGAGCCTCGCGGCGGCGATGCCGCGGCTGCAGCCGATCGACCAGCTTGGCCTGATGCGCGACAACCTGGCCCTGGCCGAGACCGGGTACCAGCCCGGCGCGCCGGCTTACGACCTCCTCGCCGCGATCCCGGCCAACGCCAACGCGGTCGTGGCCAACTCGGCAGTCGAGCGGTGGGGCGCGCTTTACGCGACGCTAGACGCCAAGGAAGACCGGGCCGCACTTGCCGCGCAGCTGCGAAAGGCGTGGCTGCCGCGCCTCCAGACCCTGGGCTTCGACCCGCGGGCCGAAGAGCCGCTCATCGATACCAACTTGCGCGCGACCCTCATCGAGACGCTCGGCCAGATCGGCGATGCGACGGTGAGCGCGGAGGCGCGCAGCCGCTTCGCGCGGCTGGCGAGCGATCCGCACGCGCTCGACGGGCCGCTCAAGACCACCTGGCTGGGCATCGCCGCGCGCAATGCCACGCCGGCTGACTGGCAGCTGCTCAACGACGTGGCAGCCCGCTCGAGCAGCGCGGCCGAGCGAGCGACTTACTACGAGCTTCTCGGCAACGCCCAGGATCCCGCCCTGCAGCGCCAAGCGCTCGACTTCGCGCTGTCAGGCAAGGCAGGCACCACCAGCGCGGCCATCATCACCAACGTCGCCAAAGCCAATCCGGAACTGGCGTTCGACTTCACCCTGGCGCACCGCCAGCAGGTCGAGGCTCTGGTGGACGATTCGGGCAAGTCGGCGTTCTACCGCCGGCTCGCCGGAACCTCGGTCGATCCGGCGATGATCGCCAAGCTCGAAAGCCTGCGCGCCAGCCTTCCGGCCGACCAGCGCAAACCGATCGACCAGGCGCTCGCTGGGCTCAAGGATCGGCTGCAAAGCTATCCGCGGACCCGCGCCGCGTTGCACGCGTGGCTCGCGGCGCATCCCGCCTAGCGCATCAGCCCGCCGATCAGGTTCCTGACGAAGCGCCCGGCGAACGGGCCGGCGAGGCTGGTGGCGATCGACCCGCCGGCGGAGATCGCGGCGTTGCGCGTCGGGTTCGAGCGCGAGCTGCGGCCCGTCACCGCGGCCGCCGCGATCGTCGCCGCCGAACCGAGCGCGGCGCTGGTCGCCGCCTTGCCCGCCTTGCCGATGATGCTGCCCCAGATGCTCGGACTGGTCCGCTCGCGCTTGGCGACCTCGTCGGCGCCTTTCGCATCGACTTCCTGCGCGGTGGCCGCGGCATCGGCAGCTTTCTGCGCGAGGACTTCCTCGGCGCTCTCGCGGTCGACGCGGGTGTCGTACTTGCCCTGCAACGGGCTGATCGACTGGATCACCCCGCGTTCCTGGTCGGTCACCGGCCCGAGCCGGCTGCGCGGAGGCTTGATCAGGGTGCGCTGGACGATGCCGGGCGATCCGTCCTCGAGCAGCATGGAAACGAGCGCTTCGCCCACCTTGAGCTCGGTGATCGCCTTCGCGACATCGAGGTCCGGGTTGACGCGGAAGGTCTCCGCGGCCGCCTTGACGGCGCGCTGGTCCTGCACCGTGAACGCGCGCAGCGCATGCTGCACTCGGTTGCCGAGCTGGCCCGCGACTTCGTCGGGCACGTCGATCGGGTTCTGGGTGCAGAAGTAGACCCCGACGCCTTTCGAGCGGATCAGGCGGACGACTTGCTCGATCTTCTCTTCGAGCGCCTTGGGCGCGCCGTCGAACAGCAAGTGCGCCTCGTCGAAGAAGAACACGAGCTTGGGTTTCTCAGGATCGCCGACCTCGGGCAGAACCTCGAAGAGCTCGGCCAACAGCCACAGCAGGAACGTCGCGTAAAGCTTCGGGCTCTGCATCAGCTTGTCGGCGGCGAGGATGTTGATCATCCCGCGGCCCTTCTCGTCGGTGCGGATAAAGTCGGCGATCTCCAGCGCCGGCTCGCCGAAGAACTGCGCCCCGCCCTGGCTGTCGAGGCTGAGCAGCTGGCGCTGGATCGTGCCGACGGTCGCGCGGGTAACGTTGCCGTACTTCGCGCTCAACTCCTGCGCATGCTCGGCCGAATAGGCGAGCATGGCCTGAAGATCTTCCGGGTCGAGCAGCAGCAAGCCGTTCTCGTCGGCGTACCGGAAGATCGCGTTGAGCACCCCTTCCTGCGTCTCGTTGAGATCGAGCAGGCGGGCCAGCAGCAGCGGGCCCATCTCCGAAATCGTCGTGCGAATCGGGTGGCCTTGCTGGCCGTAAAGGTCCCAGAACACCGCCGGATTGTCAGAATAGGCATAGTCGCTCATGCCCAGGTCCTTCGCCCGCTGCTGCAGGTCGGCGGCGTGGGCGAACGTCGGCGAGCCGGCCATCGCGATGCCCGAGAGATCGCCCTTCACGTCCGCCAGGAACACCGGCACGCCCTCGGCCGAGAAGCTTTCGGCCAGGCCTTGCAGGGTCACCGTCTTCCCCGTGCCGGTGGCGCCGGCGATCAGGCCGTGGCGATTGGCTCGGCTCAGTTCGAGCACTTCGCGCTCGCCGTTCGCCGCCAGGCCGATGAAGATTTCGCTCATGCTCGCTCCCTTCGTCCCGCCCGAGCGAAATGTGGCGCAGGGCGACGGGCGCGGTCAAGCAATAGACATTGCGAATCGAGGAGCTAAGGCGAAGCGATGGCGGGCGTGCCTTTCATCCTTCTCGACGACGCGCGCGGCGAAGGCGCGGTCGACGCGCAGTTGTTCGAAAAGCCGCGCCGGCTGTTCGTCGCCCGCACGCCGGACGAAGTCGATCGCGTCCTGGCCGAGGCCGAAACGGCGCGGCGCGAAAGCGGCGGCACTTTGGCCGGCTACATCGCCTACGAAGCCGGCCTCGCGCTGGAACCGAAACTCCAACCGCTGGCCGCGGCGCGGACCGGGGCCGAGGGGCCGCTGGTGTGGTTCGGCCTGTTCGACCAGCCGGTGGTCATTCCGGCCGCCGAAGTCCCGCAATGGCTGGCCGACCGGTCGCAAGCGGGTCCCGCGTCGATCGGGCCGCTCGACCCGCAAGTGTCCACCGGAGCCTACCTCGAGGCGTTCGAGCGGCTCCAGGAGGCGATCCGGGCGGGCGATATATACCAAGCCAACCTGACCTTCCGCCTCGCCGGCGCCGCGCGCGGCGACCCGGTCGCGCTTTATGCCGCGATCCGTCCGGCGGCGCAGGCCGGCTACGGCGGGCTCGTGTTCGACGGCAGCCACTGGCTGCTCTCGTTCAGCCCCGAGCTGTTCTTCGCGCTGAAAGGCCGCTCCGCCAAGACCAAGCCGATGAAGGGCACGCGCCCGCGCGGCCGCACCCCGGAGGAGGACGAGGCTTTCAGGCAAGATCTCGCCGCTTCGGACAAGGACCGGGCCGAGAACCTGATGATCGTCGACTTGCTGCGCAACGATCTCAGCCGCGTGGCCGAAGCCGG
>Ga0207652_10001402_pt1 | contig 21379 bp, 17 predicted proteins | sample KBSC63BmetaG_FD_184334 | JGI IMG/M metagenome (GOLD analysis project Ga0207652, IMG submission 184334) | Corn rhizosphere microbial communities from Kellogg Biological Station, Michigan, USA - KBS C6-3B metaG (SPAdes) (version 2) | ecosystem: Host-associated > Plants > Roots > Rhizosphere ... | reverse complement strand
ACCTGGCCAAAAAGACGACGGGGTTGAATGCGAGATAAAGTCCATCAATGACGGTGGAGGCGCTTCCGGCCATTCATCGCGTCACCACGCTTGATCTGAGTTTCGAGCCGCGTCCGTGGCCATTCGCCGACGCGCGGCGCGCCGACATAGATGCGCATTTTGCGATCAGGCAGCGTGAGAAACCGGAACTCTGGAATGGACGCATCCTGCTGGCGCGCAATCCGGCCTTCACCGTGGATCGCTTCAGCGCCTGCTATTTCGAGAGCGATTTCGCGAGTTTCCTGGCATGGCGCGATTGGGGTTTTCCGGATCGCGATGTGTTCAACGGCTTCGGGATGGGTGCGCTGCGTGCTTCCGACGGCGCGTTCGTGCTCGGCGAAATGGGCCGCCACACGGCGAATGCCGGGCGCATTTACTTTCCGTCGGGAACGCCCGATCTCGATGATCTCAGCGATGGCGCAGTCGATATACCCGGCAGCGTCGGCCGCGAAGTCGAGGAGGAAACCGGCCTGACGGCAGCCGACTATCGGGCCGGCGCATATTGGGATTGCGTGGTTTCCGGCGCGGCGACTGCGATGATCAGGATATTGAATGTCGATATTTCAGGCGAAGAGCTGCGCGCCAGGATCGAGGCCAATCTAGCCCGGCAACGTCAGCCCGAACTTTCCGCGATCCATCTGGTGCGCGAGATCAGCGACCTCACGGCAGCGATGCCGCGCTTTGTCACCGCGTTTATCGAGAAGCAGCTCGGTAAATAGAGAAGGGAAGAAGCTGCCGTCATGAGCAAGAAGCCTTCGCAATATCTTGGCGATCAGTTGAAACCCTTTATTGCGCCGTTCCGCTTCGACGGGTCGGGCACGTTCCATCTCAAGTCGCACAAGACCAACCAGAAGGGCGGTCTCGACAAGGACAGGGCCGAAAGGATTCTCGAAGCCAACCGAAAACGCTTGAGCGATTTTCAGGAAAAACTTTACGCCCAGGATCGCTGGTCGCTGCTGCTGATCTTCCAGGGCATGGACGCCGCCGGCAAGGATAGCGCCATCAACAGCATATTCGCCGGCGTCAACCCGCAGGGCTGCGAGGTTCATGCGTTCAAGCAGCCGTCACCCTCCGAACTCGATCACGATTTTATGTGGCGCTGCGTGATCGCCTTGCCGTCGCGTGGCCGCATCGGCATCTTCAATCGCTCTTATTACGAAGAATGCCTGGTGACGCGGGTGCATCGGCAACTGCTGGCGAAGGAGAAGATTCCACCCAGGCTGATAACCAAAAACATCTGGCGCGAGCGGTTCGAGGACATTTCCGCGTTCGAGCGCTATCTTACGCGCAACGGCACGGTCATCCTGAAATTCTTCCTCAACATCTCGAAGCAGGAGCAGCGCGATCGGTTTCTCGACCGGCTGGACGAGCCTTCGAAGAACTGGAAATTTTCGATGGCTGACGTCGCCGAGCGCGCGCTGTGGAACAGGTACCAGGCCGTGTATCAGGACATCGTCAGGCATACCTCCAGCGCGGTAGCGCCATGGTACGTGGTGCCGGCCGATCACAAATGGTTCGCGCGGGTGGTGATTGGCTCCGCCATCGTCAGCACGCTCGAAACCCTGAGCTTGCGGTTTCCGAGGGCCGACAAGGCGTCGCTGCAGGAATTCAAGCAGGTGCGGAAGGCGCTGCTGGAGGAAGGCAAGCGCAGGACGAAGAAGGTGGCCTCGGGAAAAGCGGCGAAGCAGTAGCGGTTCGAAGTCAAAGGCTCTTTTTAAGCACCCTTCAAGCTGCGGCTAGCCAGCCGCCCGTCGAAGCATCGAATCCGGGGCTACGTCGGCCGGCGCGGGAATCTGCATCACAATGGTTTGACCTGCGGATGCGATTTCGATTCCGCACTCCTGGAATCGTCGCTTCATGCGGCGATTGAATTCGCGCTGCACGGGCCAGCGACCGCTGTCGGTGCAGCGAATCTGGCCGACGATCGACGCCATCGAGCCGTCCACCTTGTCGACGCCCCACAGTTCGAGATCGCCGCGGATCGCCTGCCGGTATTCGGGCTCGCGGCGCATTTCAGCGACGATATCCTTGAGTATTTGGCCGGCGCGGTCGGTGTCTTCCTTGTAGGAAACGTTGACGCCGACGGCCGCATTGCCGGCACCGCGGCTTGAATTGGTGATCGTCGTCACGGCGCTGAAAGGAACGATGTGCACCGAGCCGTCGCCGGCGCGCAGACGAATGGTGCGGATCGAAACATTCTCGACTATCCCTGACAGGCCGGACACACTGACGTTGTCACCGACCTGGACGGTGTTTTCCAGCAAGAGAAACAGCCCGGTAATGAGGTCCTGCACCAGTTTCTGCGAACCGAAGCCGATGGCGATACCGACGATCCCGGCGCCGGCCAGCAACGGCGCGACGTTGACGCCGATTTCGCTCAGCGTCGTCAAACCAACAACGGTGACAATCAGGCACAGCAGCGCCGTTCGCAGCATCGGCTGAAAGGTACGCAGTCGCGCCGCGCGCGCGAAGTGACCGTCGCGCGACAGCACATTGAGCTGGCGATCCATCAGCGCGTTGCTTGCCTCCCAGATCGCCGCCGCCACAAGCGCGGCGATGCCGATCGTCGCTGCCGCCGACAACATCCGGCTGCCGATCTGGCCGCCGTAGAACCAGACGACGGCATCCACGCCCCAGACTTCGAGCACTGCAACGAAGCCGATGAAGGCGATGACAGCCGAGAGGATTTTGCGCAGTAGCGGCAGATAGCGATTGGCGCGGGTTTCGAGGCCGGGGAAGCGCTGCAGGATTTCCGGGCTGATGCTGAAACCGCGATCGATCAGGCTTAGCACCACGATGGTGGCGAGACGAGTGATCAGTGCGACCGCCATGGTGCCGACAAAATACTGCAGCAGCAGCGAGTAACCGTTGCGGATATTCAGCGCCCACACAGCCCACAGTGCGAGGTCCAAAGTGATTGCAAGATAGTGCCACAGGCCGGCAACGCGATTGCGCACCCTGGCCGCTGCGCCCTCGCGGTCGGCCGGCGCACGAATGGCCTCGGCGACCTGCCGGCGGCACTGCAGGATGATGACGACGATAAAGAGGTGCACGATCAGCATCACCAGGCGCAGCAACGCCGCGTAGCCGGCGCGATGCAAGCCAAGCAGCAGCGCCACATTCGCAAAGGCGATGCCTGATACGCCGACGCTGACGATGCGCCGCGCCCAGATCTCGATATAGGCCGCGGTCTCGGCGCGAACGCGAAACAGACCGAAAGGTCCCGCTAACGCCCGCGCGCCACAGATCAGCCCGCGCGACAGCGCATAGGCATTCACGACCGCGAGGATCACAAGCCGGGTAGTGGCGAGATCGCCGATCTCGGTGCCCAGAAACATCGTGGCGACACCGACGAAGACCAGCACCGGGAGCAGCTCGAGCGCGAGACGCCCCAACACGAACGGCAGTCTGATCAGCGACTGCCAGGCGCGCGCCAGACTGAGACGCCGTCGACGCAGTTCGGGCTCCGCGGTTACATCCGCCGCGGCGGATGGCGGATCGGCCATGGCCAGCGTCTGCGCCGGGGCACGCGCCGTTTGCGGAAGGTGCGCCTCCAGCAGCGCCACCGGCCGCTTGATGAGGCGGAAGATCAACCATTCGGCAGCGAAGGCGCAACCGAACACCAACGCCAGTTTCCACGCGATATCGAGCAACTGATCATGAGCGGACGGATCGTTGGCCGTTCGCACGATCCAGTAATAAAACGCTGGAAAGTGCGTCAGCGTCCGCGCCATGTCTGCGATCTCGTGCGAGATCTCGCCGACCTGCTCGGACACCGTCAGCAAGAGCTGGGCGCCAAGGCTGTCCGCCGTGAGTGGAATCGCGGGGTGCGGTTCGGGCGCGGGTGGCGCGGCTTGCGCCTGCGGTGAGGCATTGGCGATAGCGCGCAGCGTATCGATCATCTGCGCGCGCTTCTTGTCGTCCTGAAGCGTATCGAGCGCCCGCTTCGCCTGATCGGGCGTCAGCACATCGGCGTTGTTCGTGGCTGAGGCGGCTGCCTTCGGCGCAACGCCGGTTTGAGCCAAAGCAGGGAAGGCAAACAACATGCCGGCGAGCAGGATCGACGGGAAAAGTTTGTGCGACACGAAAGCCCCTTTGAATATGTCCACGACTGCAAACCGGAATCGGTATCTGCCCTCGCGCATCCATCATGTCGGATACCCGCTTTTCGCCGTGATCGTGTGTCGAAAGTTTGCCACTGCGGCGGCGTTCTCTTGGCATTTGCCACATCACAAAAAATGCCGCAGCGATTAATCGCCGGCAACTTTGAAATTGTTGCACGAATGTGAAAGCCCAGCGCTACGATGGATGCCAACCTGAGCCGGCTCTTAACCCGCGAAATTCATGTTGGGTTTTTCCAGCGATGCCAATGCATCTTTCAAGACTGAACGGATCCGCTGGGCGTCCGACGCCTTAACGATCGAAGGGTCGAGGTAGAAGTCCAGGCCGGGCATGCGCTCAATAACCACGCCGCCCTTTTCCGCAGACGCATCGACGATAGTGTCGACCGAATAAGGAACTACGTTGCGGCTGATGCCTTTCATCGCAATTGAAGGCAGTGCGTGGGCAGTAATGATGTCGCTGACCAGTGCGAATGTCTCGTAGCTGATCACGATGCCGCCGGGCTCGGCGATAGATTGCAGACGCGCGGCAAGGTTCGCTTCGGCGCCAATAATCGTGTAGTCCATACGATCGGCGCTGCCAAAATTCCCGACATTGCAGTAGCCCGAATTGATTCCGATCCGCGCCTTGAACGGATGCTCTATTCCCGACGCGCGCCACTTGGCATTAAGTTCGACCAGACGACGCTGCATGTTCCACGCCATCATCAAGCATGCTTGAGCATCTGCCCGGTCGCCCTTGGTCTCAGGGTCACCGAAGAAAATCAGCATTGCATCGCCGATAAATTTGTCGATTGTGCCACCGTGCTCGTGAGCGATCGCGGACATTTCTGTGAAGTATTCATTGAGCAGCTGGGTGATCAGCTCCGGCTGCAGTCGCTCGGTTGTCGCCGTAAAGTCCTGAATGTCGGAGAAAAAGATCGTGAGCTTTTTCCTCTCGGTATGGATAGTGACGTCCTTTTGGCCGCTAAAAATGCTCTTGTAGACCTGAGGCGAGATATAACGGGAAATCTTCATGGAGAGCGTCGCAAGGAAATCGTTCGCCGATTCAAGTTCCCGGTTGATTCCCCTGATGCGCATTGCCTGACGTCGCTGCGTACCCAGAAATGATATGCCGCTGATCGCAGCCAACACAAAATAGGCAAAGAGATACTTAAAGGAGAACAGGTTCGCAGCTATCGGCTGCGTAATGACGACTTCCTGGATGCCGCGAACGTCACCCACCTTCCAATCGGTTTTGGGACTTTCCGGGTGAACATTGTGACAACTAACACAGGCTGGTCCCATCACCACGGGGGCCACAAGCCGAACCTTGTCGCTGAATAATGATGTAGCGGTGTCAATAATTTTTTGATCGGGATTGTTGCGCAGACTGTCCAGCGCACTCCTTTCAAATTGGTCCATTTGGTGCGGTGTTCTATTTTTGAACGGGAAATCAGATACGAATCTGTAGTTGATATTTTCCTGTTGCGCCCCGATGACCCTTCCCAGCTCCAACGAGAGTGTGGCCGGTATCGGAATGGCACCTGGGATAGCTTCATAGTTGTGAACGACTTTGGTCGAACCCGGATTTGCCAGGACTCGTCCGACGACATTGGTGGCATAGTATCCGCGGACGCTGGTGATTACCGAATTTAGATCTGTCGCTTGTCGCCGCAGAGCCGCTTCCGCGAGATTGGTCAGATCGAGCCATACCGCCAGCGGCAGAGCCAGCAACAAGAAGGCCACGAGGATCCCCGTAAGGAACCCGTGGGAACGCAAGTCTTCAGAGTTCGGCTTTTTCATGTGTGGGCCCCGTTTTGGCTTATTCTATGATCCTAAGCCTGAACGGCGTCGCGACGACGCCGGCAATAATCGTGACATTATCAAGTTTCGACCAGGCAACCAGCAGTTCGACTGAGCGGCTGGGCCCCTGCGAACGCGCGCGATTTCGGACCTCAGTCACCTGACAAACCCAAAGCAGGCATTAGGCCAAAATGGTTGCACGTCCGCTAATCGCGCTTGGCCGACGTCGGCATATTGACGAATATCCGCTTGGCGCCAGAAGCGGTCGTTGGCGGCGCAGGCGCCTCCCTACGGCGGAGAAGTGCCCGGCATAATCGCGGCGGTCCAAAAGCGCGTCTAGCATGATCGACCAGCGCGCCGGCACCCTCAGTTTCCCTAATCGAGGCCTTGGTGGGACGGCGCGCGCGCTGTAGGGTGGCGCCCCGCCAACGCCGCATCGTGCCTCGTTAAGGAATTCCGGCATGTCCGCCACCGAAGCAGATTTCCCGCAGACAGAGACAGCGTCGGCCGCGCCGCAGCTGCCGCCGGGGATCATCGTCAGCGGACCGCTGGTGCGGCAAAAGCTGCGCGAGACCTATCTGCTGCTCGGGATCCTGTACGCAGGATCGCTCGCGGCGCTGGTCTGGGCGTTCGTGCAGGGCATAGGCCGCGTGGAAATCGTCGTGTTCGCGGGAATGTTCGCGCTCACCACCTTCGGTATCGGCGCCGGCATGCATCGGCTGCTGGTGCACCGGAGCTTCAGGTGCGGCCCGGTCATGAGGACATTTTTCTGCGCGATCGCCCAGATGGCGGTCCAGGGGTCGCTGCTCAAATGGGTCGGCAACCACCGCAGGCACCATCTTTACGCCGACGATGTCGGAGATCCGCACAGCCCGCATTATGACGCACATGGCTACCGTTTCGCCAGCGTTGTGAAGGGCATGCTGCACGCGCACGGCAGCTGGGCGTTCGACCAAACGGTGACCGACAACGAAATGTACGCCAAGGACATACTGGCCGACCCAATCGCCATGTTCTTCGTCCGGACAAGATGGATGTGGTACGCGCTGTCGGCGGTCTTCGTCCCGGGAGCGATCGGTTATTGGTTCGGCGGCCTGCACGACATGGTCGGATGCGTTCTGTTCGCCGGACTTCTCCGGGCCTACGTCCTGATTCTCGTCAGTTCGCTGACCGGATCGGTTTGCCACAACTACGGGTACCGCCGCTTCGATGTCGACGACGCCTCGACCAACGAGCTTGTGACGACGATCCTCACCTTCGGCGAGGGACTTCACAACAACCATCATCGTTTTCCGCGCGACGCCTACATCTCTCATGCGTGGTACGAATTCGACATCAATGGTCTTGTCATCCTCTGGCTCGGAAAGCTCGGACTCGTTCACGACATCTTGCACGTCGCCGAGCGGCATCTGACGGAGGCAGCCCCGTAAGCGCGCGCAACACCGATGCCGAGATAAAATCCGAATGACATCTGCGCCGGGCGCTCTGGCGTCGCGCGTAGCGCAAACAGCGATCGTGGAGACGTGATTTGCCCGGGACGGGCAAATCAGTCATTTGGTTGTCCAGCCCCTCCGCGAAAAATATTCCGCCTCTCACCAAGCCAAATCAAATCCAGCAACTCCCGCCATCCCGTCCCCACGAGAGGGGGTATCGCGCCGCGTAATGAAGCAATCCATTCCTTCTTTGCGCGGCGAGATGGATTGCTTCGCGGAGCCTGTCATCGGGCTCGCATTCGCTCGACCCGTTGGTTCGCGGTACGGGCCACCGGACGGTCCTGAACCTGGCAAATTAGGTCAGCCCAGCTGACTATCTTTTGGCATTGCGGTTTCACATTTCTCGTTTAGAACGGGCGTGGAAGCGCGCCGGCGGCAACCAACCGTCAATGGTTTTGGCCGAGGATTGGGCTTCTCAAGGGTCTGGCAATGCTGATTCGCAGCCAAATGTACGGAGTTCAGGGGAGGGCGGCCAAGGCTGCCGGTCCCGGAGCGATTCCGGCTGCGTCCCTGCCCACCCTGCTTCTTGGCGGGCTGCTTCTTATCTGCCCCTGAGGGCCGGCTGGGCGGTTTGCGCCTGGGCACTCAGGGGTTGCGCGAGATCACCAGAGCCCTTCAGCGCGCGACAGCAGCGCACCACCTACAAGGAATTTTCCGATGACCACCGTGAACAAGTCCGACAAGGACCGCGTCGTTATATTCGACACCACCTTACGCGACGGCGAACAATGTCCCGGCGCCACCATGAGCTTCGAGGAGAAGCTCGAGATCGCCGAGATGCTCGACGACATGGGCGTCGACGTCATCGAGGCCGGCTTTCCGATCACTTCGGAGGGCGACTTCCAGGCGGTCAGCGAGATCGCCCGGCGTTCCAAGAATGCCGTGATCGCCGGCCTGTCGCGCGCGCACCCGAAAGACATCGACCGCTGCGCGGAAGCCGTGAAGTTTGCCAAACGTGGACGCGTCCATACCGTGATCGCTACCTCGCCGCTGCACATGCGGGTCAAGCTCAACATGACCCCGGAGCAGGTGCTCGAGACCTCGATTGCCAACGTCACCCGTGCGCGCAACCACATCGACGACGTCGAATGGTCGGCGGAGGACGGCACCCGCAGCGACATGGAATTTTTGTGCCGGATCGTCGAGGCCGTGATCAAGGCCGGCGCGACCACCGTCAATATTCCCGACACGGTCGGCTATACGGTCCCCGAGGAATACACCAACTTCATGCGCACCCTGATCGAGCGGGTGCCGAACTCCGACAAGGCGGTGTTCTCGGTGCACTGCCATAACGATCTCGGCATGGCGGTGGCGAACTCACTGGCGGGAATCGCCGGCGGCGCGCGGCAGATCGAATGCACCGTCAACGGCATCGGCGAGCGCGCAGGCAATGCCGCGCTCGAGGAAGTCGTGATGGCGATCAATGTGCGCAACGACAAGTTTCCGTACTGGAACAAGATCGACACCACCATGCTGACACGGGCGTCGAAACTGGTCTCGGCGGCAACCTCGTTCCCGGTGCAGTACAACAAGGCGATCGTTGGCCGCAATGCGTTCGCCCATGAAAGCGGCATCCACCAGGACGGCGTGCTCAAGGACGCTTCGACCTATGAGATCATGCGCCCTGAGATGGTCGGCCTGAAACAATCCTCGCTGGTGCTCGGCAAGCATTCGGGACGTCATGCCTTCGTGCACAAACTTGAGGAGATGGGCTACAAGCTCGGCGCCAACCAGCTGGAAGACGCGTTCGTGCGGATGAAGGCGCTCGCCGACCGCAAGAAGGACATCTACGACGAGGACATCGAGGCGCTGGTCGATCAGGAAATTGCCAACGCGCATGACCGCATCAAGCTGGCCTCGCTCACGGTGATCGCGGGCACCCACGGGCCGCAGCGCGCCACCATGAAGCTCAACATCGACGGCCAGGTGAAGATCGAGGAGGCCGAGGGCAATGGTCCGGTCGATGCAGTGTTCAACTGCATCAAGCTATTGGTGCCGCACGAGGCCAAGCTGGAGCTGTATCAGGTCCATGCCGTTACCGAGGGCACCGACGCCCAAGCCGAAGTGTCGGTGCGGCTTGCCCATGAAGGCCGCTCGATGACCGCGCGTGGTTCCGATCCGGACACGCTGGTGGCTTCGGCCAAGGCCTATCTCGGCGCGCTCAACAAGATCGTCATGAAGCGCCAGCGCGACATGCCCGCTGCGGCGGCGAGCTGATTGCTTCAAAAAGACGCAAGTCAGGCATCACTGGCGATAACGCGGCGTTCTGCGCCGCGTTTTTGCGTTGCAACATTGCTTTCCGGCGACCCCTGCTAACGAGCGATGGCATTTCGGCGGCAGTCTCTGTATTGGTGCCGCTGCAATAGGGACATCAGGGCTGCGCCGCTTGCGCACGCTCCGCAAAAATCACGCGGGAGGAAACATGCGTAAATTGATCTTGGCTGCCGCATCGGTCGCGGCATTGGCTCTGGCGGGACCGGCGTCGGCGCAGTCGCCGATCGTCATCAAGTTCAGCCACGTGGTGGCTTCGAACACGCCGAAGGGCGCGGCCACCGAAAAGTTCAAGGAACTCGCGGAGAAATACACCGACGGCAAGGTCAAGGTCGAAATCTATCCAAATTCGACGCTCTACAAGGACAAGGAAGAACTGGAGGCGCTGCAGCTCGGCGCGGTGCAGATGCTGGCGCCCTCGAATTCCAAGTTCGGCCCGATCGGCGTCCGGGAGTTCGAGGTGTTCGATCTCCCCTACATCCTGCCCGACCTTGCCACCTTGCGCAAAGTCACCGATGGACCGCTCGGCGCCAAGCTGCTCAAGCTGCTGGAGCCGAAGGGCATGACCGGTCTTGCTTACTGGGACAACGGCTTCAAGGAAATGACCGCCAACAAGAAGCTGGTCACACCCGACGATTACAAGAGCCTTAAATTCCGCATCCAGTCGTCGAAGGTTCTTGAGGCGCAATTCCGCTCACTGGGTTCGATCCCGCAGGTCATGGCGTTCGGCGAGGTCTACCAGGCGCTGCAGACCGGCGTGGTCGATGGTCAGGAAAACACCTGGTCGAACATCTACACCCAGAAAATGCATGAGGTGCAGAAGTACGCAACCATCACCAATCACGGCTACATCGGCTATGTCGTGGTCACCAACAAGAAATTCTGGGACGGTCTTCCCCCTGACATTCGTACCCAGCTCGAGAAAGCCATGAAAGAAGCCACCGCTTTCGGCAACGGGCAGTCGGCGAAGGAAAACGAAGACGCGCTTGCGGAGATCAAGAAATCCGGCAAGACCGAAATCGTGACGCTGACGCCGGCGCAGGATGCCGCCATGCGCAAGGCGATGGAGCCGGTTTACAAGGATGTCGCCAGCCGGGTCGGACAGCCCCTGATCGACGAGTTCATCAAGGTGACCGGCGGGGCCAGCCACTAACGCAAATGCCGGCGAGCTCTCGCGGCGTTGCCGCGGGAGCTCGTTTTTAATTTGGACGGCGCTGTCTTGTGGGGAACGACTAGCGCATCTTTAGGAAATTGGCGACGCGCCCAGGGGTTCAGGGCGCACCGGGGGGAGAGATGCTACGTATTCTTGATCGGCTCGAGGAAATCATAATTACCTCGCTGATGGCGGCCGCGACGATACTGATTTTCATTTCCGTCGTGCACCGGTTCGGCACCGGCGTGCCGTTTCTCTATCCCTATCTGATCGCCATTCACATCTCCTGGGCGCAGGAATTGTGCATCTACATGTTCATCTGGATGGCGAAGTTCGGCGCGGCCTATGGGGTACGAACCGGCATCCATGTCGGCGTCGACGTGCTGATCAACCGGCTCAATCCGCGCTGGCAGAAGCGCGTCATCCTGTTCGGCCTGCTCGGCGGCGCGCTGTTCACCTTCATCGTCGGCTCGATGGGCGCGAAATTCGTGGTCGAATTGATGAGCACCGACCAGGTCTCGCCCGATCTGGAATTGCCGAGCTGGCTGGTCTACGCATGCATACCGCTCGGCTCGTATTTGATGTGCTTCCGGTTTCTGCAGGTGTCGTGGACCTACTTCTGGACCGGGGACCTGCCGCATCATGACGCGACGCATGTGGACGGCATCGAAGTCAGTCCGAAGGCGCCGGTCGCGCTTGGAGAAGCGTGATGAGCGCCGCCCTTATTTTCGGACTGCTGTTCGCCCTGATGCTGACAGGCATGCCGATCTCGATTTCGCTCGGCCTGACCGTGCTGACCTTTCTGTTCACGATGACGCAGGTGCCGATCGAGAGCGTCGGGTTAAAATTATTTTCCGGCCTCGACAATTTCGGAATCATGGCGATTCCGTTTTTCATCCTTGCCGGCACGTTCCTGACCCGCGGCGGCGTCGCGCGCCGCATGATCGCCTTCACCACCTCGATGGTAGGTCATTTGCCGGGCGGGCTTGGGCTTGCCGGCGTGGCGGCTTGTGCGATGTTTGCGGCGATCTCGGGATCCAGCGTCGCTACTGTGGTCGCGATTGGCTCGATCATGATGCCCGCCATGGTGGAACACGGCTATCCGCGCCGGTTCGGCGTCGGCGTGATCTCGACCTCAGGCGCGCTCGGCATTCTGGTGCCGCCGTCGATCATTCTCGTGCTGTACGGCGTTTCCACCAATACCTCGATCGGGGCGCTGTTCATGGCCGGCATCGTGCCTGGGATCATGCTGGCGTCGATGCTCGCGGTGGTGACCTGGTTCATCGCCTGGCGCAAGGGCTACCCGCGCATGCAAAGGGCCAGCCTCAGGCAGCAATGGACCGCGTTCCGTGAAAGCGTCTGGGGGCTATTGCTGATCGGTATCGTGCTCGGCGGCATCTATGGCGGAATCTTCACGCCGACCGAGGCTGCAGCCGTGGCCGCGGTGTACGCCTTCTTCATCACGGTATTCGTCTACAAGGAACTGAAACTCCGCGATGTGTCGAAGGTGTTGCTGCAGGCGGCCAGCATGAGTTCGATGCTGCTCTATATCATCACCAACGCGGTGCTGTTCTCGTTTCTGATGACGCATGAACAGATCCCGCAGGAGATGGCGGCCTGGATCATCGACAAGAATTTCAGCCTCTGGATGTTCCTGCTGGTGGTCAACATCCTGCTGCTGGCGGCGGGCAACGTGATGGACCCCTCATCGATCCTTTTGATCATGGCGCCGATCCTGTTTCCGCTTGCCACCAAGATCGGGGTCCATCCGGTGCACCTCGGCGTCCTGATGATCGTGAACACCGAAGTGGGACTGTGCCATCCGCCGGTGGGCCTCAATCTCTATATCGCCAGCGGCATTGCCAAGATGGGCATCAGCGAAATCACCATCGCGGTGCTGCCGTGGTTGTGCGCGATGCTGGTATTCCTCGGGTTGATCACCTACATCCCCGAGATTTCGCTGTGGCTGCCGCGGCTGCTCGGCATGATCTGAACATTTGCTTAACGGCGCAGATTACATCTTGGTAAGACAGCAGACTCTTGCCAAACTGTAAGTTGATTGCGCCTGCCTGCGCGCTCATCCTTGCGCATCTTTCAAAGGAGGTTCGCATGAAGAAAGTGCTTCTCGCCGGCGTAGCTGCGCTCGCCATCGCCGGTTCGACCGTCGTCTATGCCCAGCACCGCCCGTGGTCTCGGGATCACGTGCGGATGAACCCTGAGGACCGGGCAGCCTTTACCGACGCGCGGATTGCCGCCGTCAAGGCCGGGCTGAAGCTCACGCCCGATCAGGAAAAGCTGTGGCCGCCGGTCGAGGCCGCGGTGCGGGATCTTGCAAAACTGCGGATTGATCGCGCCAATGCGCGGATGAACGCGCGGCGGGATGATGCACAGGATGCGCAGAAGCAAGAATCTCAGAGCCTTGGCGATCCGGTGGCGCGCCTGCGCGAACGCGCCGACACCATGGCGACCACGGCGGCGGCGATGAACAAGATCGCTGACGCGGCTGACCCGCTCTACAAGACCCTCGACGAGGGCCAGAAACGCCGCCTGGCCATCCTGACCCATATGGGTGGCCGGTTTGGCGGCGGCGGGTGGCGGCATCATGGCTTCGAGCGCGGCATGGACCGCGGCGACGGTGAGCGGGGTGGCGGGCCGCGCGGTTCTGAGCGGCTCTAGCCGCGCCAGCCGTCGATCGGTGAGAACACAGGAAAAGCCGCCGGATTCCGGCGGCTTTTTCGCCTTTGCGCGCCGCTGACATGGCCGGGGAATACCCAGCGGGTTTGCTGGACATCGGGGGGTCGCTTTGCTAAACGACGCCCTCTTGCGAAGGCTTTCCGGGCCGGTTCCGGGCGCATAGCTCAGTTGGTAGAGCAGATGACTCTTAATCATCGGGTCCCAGGTTCGAGCCCTGGTGCGCCCACCAAGCTTTTCAAGAACTTAGCAAATTTCTGAGTTGTCATTCTGACAAGTCGTCACCTGCGTATTCTGACAAATTCCCCTTCTTTGTTCTGGCTTCCAGTCTTTTACGCGCACCAATCTGCCACTGCTTGTCCGTCTCTTTTGCGTACCTGAGCAGTGCAGCCGTTGTCTTGTGTCCGCCCAGCGCTCGCATCTGGGCATCGGTCAGTCCGAAATCGCCACCGTCCGTATGGCCGCCATGCCGGAAACTCGTGAACGTGATCGCGTCGGGTAGGCCGGCAACGCGACATATCCGACGTACCTCGCCCTGGACGTAGCGCATGGGATTCCGGCCGCCCGTCGTCCACGGCAAGTGAATTTTCTTCCTGGGGTCCGGAGAATCCCGCATCACAATGAGCGTGCCGGTTTTGGCAGCCGCATCTAAGCGCGCGACCATCTCCGGCCACAGGGGCGTTCCGTCGACATCAAGCAGCGGCACCGGGACCTTTTCCGGTTTTTATGATGCCAGACCAAAACATGGTTCGGGGATTCGGCGGGACGGTAATCGGTCCGTCCATGCAAAACGCTGGAAAATATCCTCTTCGCGAGGAAGCCAATAGTAGGCAATCATCGCCGCTGTCCCGAGTGAACTAGAGCCGTCCGCATCAGCGGCAGCTACAAACATCTGAAGCTCATGCTGCGTTGCCGCCCGGTTTTTCTTCGGGTCATATTCAATTTCAAGCCCAACAAACGGATTTGCGCTTGCGACGATTGTTGGATGCGCGCGGTTAGCGGCCGACCAAGCAAGCTTGCAGACAGACATTGAGAGCAGGGCGCTGCGGAGGAACGCCGCCAATGCGCAGCGCGTTCCACGAAGACACCGGACCATTAACCGATAAGTCAGCCGAGCGAAGCGAGAAGCAGGCGCGATCCTCACTATTCGCCGGGGCGATTAGGTTCACCTGCGACGACGGCGTCCTCGACGTAATCGAAAGGAACGGCCATGAAATAGGTAATCTCGGCCATAAGTCCGCTTTCCCTCGTTCACACCGCGGCGCCCATGCGCCTCAACTGGTTGAGCGATAGGTTCCAATCATATAATGGACAGCTCCGAAGAGAATCAAATATGAGCCAATCTCAATCCAAAAAATGGATGACAAACGGCGAAGCAGGTCGGCGCCGATCAGCTGATCGAATAGACACAATTTGCTGCGGTGCATGAGTCCGTTCATGGCACTTTTCGGACATGGCGCGATGTCCGACTTGAGTCCGTAATGCGCTGCAAAGCAGACATCTCAAATGAGTCAGTCTCTGACAAATAACTCATTTTCTAACACAGATGTTAGTTTTCAGGCTCCGAGCTATCGATGGGAAGGATCGTCATTATCAACACCGCTGTTCGAAACTGGCCCGTTTTCGACCGGCTCAATTTGAACCAAACCCAAGTTCCTGTCGTTTCTATATCCCACGAGCTGCGCCGGAAGACTGACGCAGCAATGGAAGAGAGGAAAACGAAGGAGGTTGATCATGACGAAAATCTTATCGCTCGCGGCTTTAGTCGGCTTGCTGATCGCAGCCTCTTCAACAGCCGATGCGCGCGGCGGCGGTATGGGTGGCGGTGGCATGGGCATGGGAGCTTCATCGTTTGCTCCCGGCCAATCGTTCCGCGCGCATGGGCCGGTCGCTGGATTCCACGGCGCGTCTGGTTATGCGCCGGGTCGCCTGATGCGAGCACACGGTATCGTGCCGGGCCACCCTGGCGCGTCGGGGTACGCCCCGGGACATCGATTTGTCCATCATTGAAACGATGGATTTTGAGAATCGGGGCCGCCCCGCCTCAGTTGGCGGCCTCTTTCATGCCGAACTCGTCAACGGCATAGGCCGCGCAACGTGGCCCCGTGGTGCGCCGCTGCACGGGCGACAGGGTACTGGCCGAATTAGGCCACTCGGGGTCTGAAATTAGGAGCGAACGACAAAACCCCGCCTGGGGCAAACCAGACGGGGTCTTGGGTGGACGCGACTTTTGCAGAGAATGCATCCGGGTGGTTCCCTATCATGGAACCGGGCGGAAGTTCTGCGAATGAATGTCGCAGGTGTCAAAGATCAAATCTCGCCAAGCCGCCGTATTGAAGCGATCGTTCCGGGCGAAAGTACAAAAGTGAGCTTAAGAAAAATGAGGCGCGATCCCGGCCTACGTTGGCGGCTGGAGTTCGCTCTTCAGCCAGCCCATTACCTGATCTGTTTTCAGGGGGTCTAGGCGGTCGCAATCAAGTGGAAAGTGTGCCGTCCCTTGCCGTGATGCGGCGACGCTAGAATCATGAGAGCCTCGCAATTGGGCGGAAAGTAGCGATCTTCGATCTTTATCAAGGAGATCAAAAGGTCAGTCATGGTGGACGATCCAACTGCCTAGTCCAGGCGTCGACGATGTCCGATCCACGATCACTAACGCCGGAGATAAATTTCCACCGAGGCATTAGCTATGCCGGCGGTCTGGCCGCAATTGGAGTGATCTATTTCGCCTTGGCAAAAGGCGGCCTTGCTCTCGCCTCCATTCATCCCAGTGCAACGCCAATTTGGCCACCGACGGGTGTCGCGCTGGCGGCGGTGCTGTTGTGGGGATATCGGACTTGGCCCGCAATTTTCACGGCGGCGGTGATCGCCAATGCGACGACCGCCGGCTCGGTTGCCACCGCAATTGCGATTGCGACCGGTAACTCTCTTGAAGCGGTTGTTGGCGCTTACCTGATCAATCGATGGTCGAGCGGATGTAATACGTTTTCGACGCCAAATTCTGCCGCGAAGTTTGCTCTGATTTGCTTCGTGATCGCGACACCGATCAGCGCCAGCATTGGACTGACCAGCCTGGCAACCGCCGGGTACATCGAACGGACGAATTTCGCGAACGCCTGGGTCACATGGTGGCTGGGAGATGTGACCGGCGCGCTGGTCATTGCCCCCGTTATCGTGCTTTGGGCATCAAGCCACTACCATGCTTTCAACCGCAATGAATTCTTGGAGACGGTCGGCGTCCTCGCAACAGCGGCGGCTGTTGGACTCATTGCTTTCAGCCCCCTGATCGAGCAAACGCCGAGTCGAGGTCCACTGGGTTTTCTTGCGATCCTGCCAATGTTGTGGGCGGCGCTGCGCCGCGGTCCACGTGACACCGCAACGGTTGCGCTGGTGCTTGCGGGCATGACGATTTGGGGGACGCTCACGGGCGGCGGCCCCTTCACGACCGCGGATCTCAACGTTTCATTCCTGCTGGTGTTGATGTTCTTGATCAGTATTACCGTTCCAAGCTTGTTACTGAGCGCCGACGTCGAGGTGCGCAAGAAAGCGGAGGAAAGTCTGCGCCGCGCGCAGATCGAACTCGAACGGAAGGTCGCAGAGCGTACGCAAGAGCTGGAGTTCGCCAATGCAGCAAAATCGCGCTTTCTTGCCATGGCAAGCCATGATTTGCGGCAGCCATTACATGCACTAGGCCTGTTCGTTGCACAGCTGCGCACGCCGCTCAAATCGGCGGAAAGGACAAAGACGATCGAGCGGGTCGAAGCAACGCGCAAAGAAATGAATGAAATGTTCAATTCGCTCCTGGATATGTCCAGGCTCGATGCTGGGATCCTTACACCCAAAATTACCGAATTCCCGATCGCGCGCCTGTTGCAAAAAATTGAGACGGCGTTTGATCAGGCAGCGCGAGTAAAAGGCTTGCGTCTACGCGTTAGGCGAAGTGACGCCTGGGTGCGGAGCGACGCCATGCTGCTCGAACGCATACTGCTCAATCTGGTATCCAATGCTGTGCGCTATACATTGCGGGGCGGGATCATCGTCGGATGCCGTCGGCGCGGTGAAATGTTGCGTATCGAAGTATGGGATAGCGGTCCCGGCATTCCTGAGGATCAGAAGCAGAATATCTTTGGCGAGTTTTTTCAACTTACTGCCCCAGAACGGAACCGGTACAGTGGCCTGGGGCTCGGCCTGGCTATTGTCGACGGGCTTTGCCTACTTCTCAACCATCAAATCGACTTAGCTTCGACTGTGGGCCGAGGTTCGCGATTCGCAATCCTGGTTCCGATGGCCGATGAATGCGTCACGTCCACCGAGCCCGTCGACTCACCTCACCCCGCAGCCTTTGCGGTCGAAGGCAAGGTAATTCTTGTTATTGCCGATGCTCCAATTGTGCAGGAGGTAACGGGCGGATTGCTTGGCAAATGGGGATACTCCGTCCTTACCGCCGGATCCGACGAAGCTGCACTTATCCGACTTGCTGAGCGCCAACAACGCCCCGATCTTATAATCTCGGATTATCATCTTGCGAGCGGAAAGACCGGGATCCGAGCAATTGAACAAATTAATGCGGCGTTTGGTTCGTCAATTCCAGCTATTCTCATCAGCGGCGATACGGCCCCTGAACCATTACGTGACGCTAACGATAGAGGATACATTTTGCTGCACAAGCCTGTCGACCCAATGCGGCTCCGCGCTGTCATGCACGAGCTCTTTATGGAATCATGACGATAGGAGAGACACCGGGGCAGCTTTATGACTCAGATTTCGGCGACAATTCCCAGCCCATTTTTCCTACTTTTATTACTGCCTCGGTGCGGCTCGTTACGCTGAGCGCCTTGAGAACGACCGTGATGTGGTTCTTCACTGTCGGCAGTGCCATATTGAGAGTCTTGGCAATGACCTTGTTGCTTTTTCCCTTCATCAGGAGCGCAAGCACTTCAATCTGCCGATCGGTCAGCCCGAGACCCTTAGGAGAGTCGCGCGTCGCTGGCTTATTTGTAAGCCGCGGAGACGTTGTTTCCTCCAGAATTTCCGAGGGAATGTAAATACCGCCGGAGAACACTAACTTAATGGCGTTGAGCATGACCTCACGTTCGGTAGTTTTCGGGATGAAACCCAGAGCGCCAAGTTTGAAAGCGCGCTTGACTGTGTCTTGATCATCCGAGGACGAGAGAATGATGATAGCAATGGTCGCATAGCGGTCTCGCAGTTCGCGGAGGACGGAGAAGCCATCTCGATCAGGCAAATTGATATCAAGCAAAATGAGGCTGATGTCGGAATGTTCCTCGACTATCTGCATTGCCTGACCGCTGTTCGAAGCTTCAAATATGACGGCTTCTCGCTTCAGTTGTTTCAGGACAGCGTGCAACGCCTCGCGAATCAATGCATGATCGTCGACAATAAGAACTTTCATAAAAAGCTCTCCGTCATCCTATTGCACGGAGATCCAATTGAAAAAATCATACACCCACCTTCGGGTCTTTGGCGAGGAAGAAGCTGGAGGAAGACTGGCTCCCGAATCCTTGGCCCAACCAGCGGTTCACCGTCAGGCACTCAAGGTAGGAGCCGAATGCCGTTGTGTGCTGTAATTGTAATCACCTCACAATAGGACACCGAAAAAGCGAGTGCAGACCACGAGAGTCGCGGGACTCAGAGTCTCCTTCGCCTATGCGCAATTGTGAAATGTCCATGATGTGTCTGACGGATGTCAAATTGATGCCGAGATCTGTACGGGTACCTTGATCATAGGACCTAGGAACCTCTCTGTGTGGACCTCCGGCTGATTGACGCGCTGTGCCGTTGAACGATGATCGTCAACGGAAAGCCTCACGCGCTAGGAGGTTCTACCAAGCGCCGCCATATGATCGTTATCGCAATGGCTTTCGTGGCCGGGTTCGGCGTGAAGCAGCTCTAGGCTGCGCGTTGTCACGATCCGGCAGTGCGGCGGCGATGTTTTTTGTCAAATTCGGTCCCTCCTGAAGCGTGCTCGCACGCCCGACGGGGCAACCAAATGCATGATCGAACTGCCACCGCGAAGCCATTGGTAGGCGCGCTGCCGGAGCTGAAAGGTTGCGGCCGCGATTTGCGCATTGATGCCTGCCGCGGCATCGTGCTCTGGTGCATCTTTCTTGACCATGTCCCCAACAACATCGGGAGCTGGCTGACGCTGCGTAACTACGGCTTCAGCGATGCCGCGGAAGTGTTCATGTTCGTCTCGGGTGTGACCTGCGCACTGGCCTACGGCAAGGCACGGTGGTGCGGGGGCTGGACCGGCGTGATCGGCCGGACGCTGTGGCGAAGCTGGGATATTTATGTCGCATTTCTGCTGCTCACGCTCGCCTGCGCCATCATGGTTCACCTCGCAGGCGGCGGCCATCTTGCCGACGAGAGCAATACGCGCATTCTGTTGGAACAGCCGGGCGTGACGCTCGCGCACGCGGCGATCTTGCAATACCGCCCAGTCAACACCGACGTCTTGCCGCTCTTCGTGCTTTATCACCTTTTGTTCGCCCCGCTGCTGTGGCTGCTGCTGCGAGCGCCGAACGCAACGCTCGGCGCGTCGCTGTTGCTTTACGCACTGGTGCACGTCTTCGGCTGGACCGTCCCGGCATGGCCGAACAACAACTGGTTCTTCAATCCGCTGGCCTGGCAGCTGCCGTTTGTGCTTGGCGCGTGGTGGATCATCGAGGGCAAGAGATTCCGGCCGTGGGTGACCTCACGCACCGCGCTTGTGGCTGCCGTTCTCTATCTGGTGTTCAGCCTCATCATCGCATTGAGCTGGAGCATCAAACCGCTGGAAGCGCTGGTCCCGCAGGCGCTGCTGACGCTGCTTTACCCGATGGACAAATCGAATCTCGATCCATTGCGACTGCTGCATTTTTTGGCCCTTGCGGTTTTAGTAGTATGGTTCGTGCCTCGCAATTGGCGAGGGCTGACGACGGCGATGATGCGCGGCGCCATTCTCTGTGGCCAGAACTCGCTGCCAATCTACTGCCTCGGCGTTCTGCTGACGTTCGCCAGCCACCTGGCGCTGCTCGACATCTCGGAGGGGCTGACGATGCAGATCGCGCTCAGTGTTGGTGGCGTCCTGGTGATGATCGTGGCGGCGACGCTGCTGAACTTGATCAAGATCAAAGCCAGGCAGCAGCCGCACGCGAAGCCCGCCGACCTGCCCGTCGAGCAGCCAACCAAGTTTGAGCTGGTCATCAATCTCAAGACAGCCAAGGCGCTCGGCGTTGACATTCCGCCCACGCTGCTCGCCCGTGCCGACGAGGTTGATCGAATAAAGATGCTGTTTGCTCCGGTGCGCGAGTACGGCTGCGGCGCTGATCCAGTGCCAGTAATCGCGCAAGCCTTCGGGCCACCAGCGAAAAATGTGGGTCAGGATGTGAATACAAGGACTGTGGAGCCTTCCCTTTAATCTTCCGGCCATCGTACAGGAGCCAAGGCCATGATTTCTCACCCAAGGACCCACAAGAGAGCGGTGCTGATCGCGGCGTACGTGATGTTTGCCTGCGTAGCGGCATTACTGTCGGTCAACCTAACATCACCCGCCAGCGCCGCGCTCGGCGCTGACTGGCAGTGCAGCCGGTTTGCGCTCGTATTCACGACCTGCACGCCGGTGCGTGCACACGAGACCGTTTCCACTGGCGTGTGCAAGCGGACTAGTACACCACAAACCGGACACCATGCTGCGAATGTCAGCTGAAATCAGCGGGCACACTCTGCTAGGGCTCCTTTCCAAATTTGAGTCCGGCTGCCGATACGCTCGGCCAACTCCAACAGCTGCTCGGTCTGGCGCTCGGTTGGAAACTTCAGCGGATGATGTG
>Ga0207652_10001400_pt1 | contig 21399 bp, 20 predicted proteins | sample KBSC63BmetaG_FD_184334 | JGI IMG/M metagenome (GOLD analysis project Ga0207652, IMG submission 184334) | Corn rhizosphere microbial communities from Kellogg Biological Station, Michigan, USA - KBS C6-3B metaG (SPAdes) (version 2) | ecosystem: Host-associated > Plants > Roots > Rhizosphere ... | reverse complement strand
GCCTTTGCGCTCGCTGACAAGCCGCTCGTACTCGCTGCGAAGTTGACCTTCAATGCGTCCATGCGGGCTGGACTAAGATAGATCCCCCTGAAGTGTTTGCCTTCTAAACCCACATTCAGCTTCCGCAGGAAAGCATACGCATGCGGATTGACCACCACGGCGGGAGCATTCAGCGCATCGCCGGGGATGACATCCGCTCGTGCGGCGGTGGCATTTTGTTCCAGCGTTGCACCTTCCGCTCGCACAAACAATCCGTCTCTGAGGACCTGTCCATTACCCCAGCCTCGGAACCCCGTGTAGAGCTTTTGGACCAGGCTTGGCGGAATCCCCATTCTCCGTGCAAGTTTGCTGTAGACATTCGCATCTTGGGTCGCCAGTGTCTCGGCAGCTTCCAGCGTCTGACCCTTGTCGATATACTGCTGGCGCAAATCCTCCTTCATCTCCTGCCACGCAGGCATCGCCGCGATCTCAGGATCAGTCTGCGTAAACTCCTGGAACTGCCGCAGCGTTAGCCCGTGCCCAGGATCGACAACATCCCGCAGCAGTGCCCGCTGGTGTTCAGGATCCAGCTTGCCGAGGAAGTTCTCCGTCGGCACCTCCACGTATCCGTCAGATGTCTTCGCTGCATCGGCATAATTAGTCGCGCCGATCTCGTCCGCTACTGCGGCCGGGTCCATCGACTTCTCAGTGAAGTAGTCGTTGAATTGCTGCGCGGGAATACGAAGGCTGTCGTGCCCTTGAAAGATCCCGTGCAATGCATCGTAGAATCTGCCAGCCGAGCGCCCGCGCAGCTTCGAATCTGCCGAAGTCTCAATAGCACGCCAGAGATTTCCTAAGAATGTCCCGTTGCCACGGCCCGCGCCGGCATCCGGTACCGCTGCAGGACCACCGCCCATCGCTTCGCGAGCACCTTCATTCAACCCTTCGCTGGCTGCTTGTTCGAACCCCAGGTTATCGACAGCGTCCGATAGTCCGTGAGCGCCAGCGGTCACACCGCCAAGAACCATGGCGGCGTTTCCTGACGTTCTTGTCGCGTAGTCCGCCCATGATTCTCCTTGCTGCTTTGTCAGTCCTTGATGAGCTTGGTCGTACACCCCCTTGGCGCCGAACCCAACCCCAACTGCCGATTCCAATAGCCGGATAGCTGTCGCCGCTTCCGGGATTGCCAGACCTGCGACCTTGCCCAATGGACCAGCCGCCAATGTTGCTATCCCGAATGGCGTCAAAAACATCTTCGCGGCGTTTGTACTAAAACTCCTAACAAAGGTCTCCAACTCGTGGACTCTGGCCATGTCCAACTGCGGGTGGTACCAGGGAGCTCTTTCAGACCGCTCAGCTGATTCCACATCTGCCAATGTGGGACCGGCATTGATCAGAGCTTCATTCTCGGCAATATTCTGTCGAAGATAACCTAGGTTTAGCGGCTGTTGAGACCAATTCCACGCTTTGGTCAACCAATTCCATGCGCCGCTGAAAATGCCCGTAGAAGAGGGCTGCGAGGCCACACGCATTCCCGCTGCGTGCTGCTCTATCTCACCCAACCGCAATATCTCATCCACACCCGCTACCGCTGCATTGTCCGGGTTGGAAGCCCATACCGAAGTAACCGGCGCGATCGTCGTAAAGAAACGCGGATCGATGCGCTTCGCATTGACCGCCTGCTGAATCTGCGTCTCACGGCCCGCGCTGACAATCGGAGGGATGCCCGTCAAATCCTGAAGATGAAGTAAGCGGGAGTACTGGTCCGGGTCTTGCTGCGCGGCATAGCCGAGCGACAGGCCGAGTTTGACCCCGATGGAATCCTGGCCCGCATTGCTCGAGCCGGTTGCCCCTCCCAGGGAGACCGGGGACATCGGCGGAGCGAAGAAACGCGGATCGATGCGGTGGGCAGAAGCTGCCGCTCCCGAGGTGAACGCAGGCATCGGCGCGAGAAAATGCGGATCGATGGAGTTCGCACCCGCCGCCGGCTGCGAGCCCTGACTCAGTATCCCGCGGATATCCTCATCCGAGGCATCGTCGGGAACCTGGATCGTTCTGTCCGGTGTAACGATCGTGCGCGGCACTAGCGAATCCTCACGTACGTGCCGTTGTGGTTCTCCCAGTGCTCCACCTGCCGCTGCCCCGCCCGCACGGGCAGAGACGCAGCACTCCCCGGCACGTTCTGCGGACTGCGCAATTCGGCCAGTGTCTGCCTGGTCAGCTCATCCTTGATAATCGAATCCACTTGGCCGGGCGTAGCTTTTCCGTTGTTGTTGGCTTTGATCTGGTCCACCTGTTGCAACACCCTGTAGGCCAGCGTTCCCAACCGGAACTTGTCCGCGTCGCTCTGCTGTCCATAGGCTTCTATGCCGCCCTGCTGTGCGTAGAACTTCACCAGCTCGATGGTGTCGGCAGCATTCGTCGCGGCGGCCGGATTGCCCTGCTGCGCCTTGGCCCGCGCGGTGAGCGCATCGCGGTCGGCCTGATTCAACTGGCCGTGGGCATAGGCCGTCGTCACGCTATCCGGCGTCAGTGAGCCCGGGTCCATCACCAGGTTGTACCAGGTGTTCAGGTTTGTGGTTCTCTCCGGGTTGTGGCTGAGCTTGCTTAAATCCTCCCGCTTGAGCTGCATTTGCAGCTCGGAAGGCAGGCCATCGATCGAGTTGTTATGGCTCACGTAATAGTCCGCTGCGCTTTGCCAGACCTCCTGGTACTTCTGTTTCGCCATATCGGTTGCCAGCCCATATTGCGATCGGATGGAGTTGCGCGCGATGTCCTTCACGCGCTCGGTTTCGCTACTCGCATCCACCCAGTCCAGCGCCTTCTTCAGCGCCTCGGGTGTGGTGAAGTCGGCGGTGTCCTTCGGTGCCGGCGATACTGAGCGCGGGTCGACCGCCTTGCCATCCTTGTTCGTCATGCTCCAGTGCAGACCTGCGCTGCTGCCGTCGCTTGCCTTACCGGTGCTGCCCAGTACCGCGTCCTGGGTAACGCTCTGCCCTTCCCGATAGGACGCGGAGGAAAGGCCTGCAAACGTGGCCACGCTTCCATTCGCATAGGTGACCTGCATCGTCACGCCGCCGCCGGGCGTGCCGTCGTTGGCTACCTTCGTAACGACACCGCTCGTGGGAGCATGAACTTCCGTCCCCACCGGAACGGATATATCGATGCCGTCCTGCGCATTGCCGCCGACATGCGTTGGTGCCGCGCTCGACGCGATGCTGCCAATCCTGATCGGCTGCACGTACGGTGGGTCGGGCGTCAACGCACCCAGGCCTAGCTGCACCGCACTGGCGGCTATATTTTTCCCCTTGTTGAGGTTGTGGCCCTCCATGACGCTGTTGCCCAGTTGTTCGGCCACGCGCTCATCGATGTCTCCCGCCGCCAGCGCCTTGTCGTAATAGACCCTGGCTTCGGGATACTGCTCATGGTCCATCATGCGCGTCAGCACGCCCTGCACAAGCTGGGTGGTCTTCTGCTTCACCATCGCCTGTGCCTGTGCGCTGTCCAGCGAAAGGCCGGCGAGCCGGGCCGCACCCTCCGCTTCGCTGATCGCGCGTGCCCTGTTCGTTGCATACTCGCCATCGCTGTTCTGCCAGTCGTGATACCCATTGGCTGCCAATTGGACATAGTTGTCCGCGCGTGTATTCGCCTCGTTGATGCCGAAGTTGAGCGTCTGGTCGTTGCGATGGTTGGAAAGCTGCGCCCCGAAATCAAGCTGGTGCCTTAGCGCGACCTGGTTGAACATCTGCCGTTGCAGATTATTGGTCAGACCCGACTCTGCCTTGGCCTGCGCGTTCGCCAGCCCCGCGGCAGCGGCGCTATAGCCATTGATCGCGTCTTCATTTCTCAGGGCCCTGTAGTTCGTGGTGATATCGGTCGCCGCCTGTAGAAACTGTGTTTCCGCGGCCTTTGTCTTGGCGTCGTCCACCACGTCCTGCATGCGGGCGCCGATGGTCATACCCAGCTCGCCAAGCTGCTGCGTAGCCTGCCCCATCGCCTCCAGCTGCTGTGGCGCGAAGTCACGCATAGGTGCAACGTCGGGCGCGCCGTATGGCGCCGCTCCTCCCGCGGTCTGGTCTACTACTGGAACAGTTGGCATCTCGATGTCCTTTTATCTGTCATTCCGCAGCATGTTGAAATTGGTCATTCCGCAGGAAAGCTCTACATAAGTTCTGGTTTTCATGCCGTGGCTGTTGCCGTGGCCGTGGCTGTTGTCGTTGTTTCTGAGATAGGTCCGGGCTTCAGCCCGACATTGAACGCCACCACAAACGCGCGCTTTGGCGCCCGGGACAGGCACTCTTTGAAACCGGATCAAATCTTCGGCAACGGATCCGTCTACGATGCGTAGGCCGCCTTTGATGGAAGACTTGACGGCGTTCATAAGTGACAGTTGTTAGCGCATAGGACTGAAGGCCCGTCCCATACCAGCCGTCCGTTGGCTATGTCGACCCACCGGGAATGAAACCGGTCCTATGGAAGACTGGAATCGTTTTAGGCGCTGAAGGCGCGGCCTACAGATGCTTCCACCCGCAGCCACACCAGAGCGAGAACCGCTACTGCGCCGCGCTCCCGGCGAAACTCCGCCGCCAATCCCACTTCGACGCGATACTCGCCGCACTCCCCAGCAGGCTTGTCGCCAACGCAGAGCCCGGGCTGATGCTGTTCGCCGAAGCGAGCATATTGCTTGCCGACACTCCCTCCAGCAGCGATTGATTGCTGTAGTTCGTCGCCTGCGTGCGCTGCGCCCAGGCTGCGCGTGTGGCGTTCGCATTGATCGTCATCACATCGATTTGCTTCACCAGGACATTCGAGGCCCGCTGATCCACTGCGCTTTCCGACGATAAGTCGATGCCACGCGCTGCCGTCGCTGCGGTCTGTGACGCTTGTTCCTGTCCGGCGTGCATCGTGTACTGCTCCACCTGCGACTTGCCCGCCTCCTGGATCAACTGCGCATTCATCTCCGCGCCATGCGCGTTGATGGCATCCATGGCCGACCGGAACTGCAGGCTGCTCGCCTGCGACTGCAACTGGTACTGCTGCGACTTCGCCGCATAGAACTGCCCCACCGCGGCGGTGATGCCCCCAAAGATGCTCATGATCGTGCCGGCGTTCTTCACCCCGGCCGCGATATCCGCATCTCGCTGCGAACTCACATAGTTCGAAACCACCTTCTGGTCCCGGCCCATGATTTGTTCAGGGTCGAAGGGGATACTTGTGAGAAGTGGAAGATTGAAGCTCATACCGTTAACCCCCTATCGCCATTTCCATCGTGACCGCCACTACCGTGAGCGGCAGCGGATTTTCCTGCCGCAGAAGTATCTGCCCGTTATCGTTCCACTGCGGCATCAGCGTGATCTCCGCTTCACCGCTCTGTAAGTCAGGCGGCGCGCCATACACTTCTGTCGTCCGCTGCTTATACTCGGTCAACAAATCCTCGCTTGGTCCCGCGAAGATCCCGCTCGACTGGAACAAACGAATCCAGACCTTGTTGACGTTCAACTGCCTTCCCTGCCCGAACCCATCCACCTGCAGCGTTGGCGGCAGCGTCTGAAGGTCCGACGTGTACGGCAACCCGAATTGGATAACGTTTGCAGGATGGTCAAGTGTGATCGATCCACCTATGACGGTCTTTTGATTCTGTACCGCGCCATCGGCCAACACGGCGACCGTGGCGCCTTCCAGCCAATCTATGTTGCTGATGGTCGTCACTGGAGGGTCATAGACGGCCTGGCCAGTTTCCACCCCGTCGACATCGGCGTGAGTGTAAGCGAAAACAAATGTCCCCGCCGAAGAACTGGTGCCGGTCACGGTCTGGCCGTTCAAGTCGGTCACGAGTGTAAGGCCTGATAGTGCGACCGGAATGCCCCGCGGGATCGCCACGCCATCGCCCACAGAGAGTGTGACTCGATTCGATGTAATCGTGATGTGGGTGATAGGAACAGTCATCACCTGCGTCTCGAAAGTATCTCCCGCGTCCACGAAGAAGCAATCCTCAAGATCGCCAACCAGCCGGCTCGCCATACGCTCGACGTACCGCACCGTCTCGAAGCCGTCGTAGCCATAAATGGTTCCAGACCCCGCATCGGTGACACGGATCGGGTTCCCCGACGCATCCTGCAACTGGATGTGATCGGCATCGATGACCCTGGCCTTGTAGCTCACCGCGGCGGATATGCCGGCCGGCAACAACCCTGTCGCCAGAAACGTCACAGGATCGCCTCCCATCAAACCATGCGCCGGCCACGACACCACCGTTGGCGAGCCCACCGAAAACGTCACGACAGTCTTCGGCCCTTTGACGGTGCGGTTAACCACCGCATACAGCCGCTCCTCGTTGCCCTCGGCAACGCAGCAGATGCTCTCGAACGAGCCGTCCGTGTCATGGTGGTGCCACGCGCCAATCTGCTGCTCGGGGATGTACGTCAATCCAAGCAGGTTGCCGTTGCTCGACACAAACCAGACGATCGGCATCGGTGCTTTCGAAAACGCTTGGTCCGTGATGGTCAGCAGATCGAACAGGTTCGCGGAGCGCAGCGATAAATCTCCCGTCACGAAACCGTTCGCCTGCCACGAGTATCCCAGCTCGCGCACATGTCCGCCGCGCGCCGCGCAGTACACCAGCGAGCTGTTGATCACCGACGGCTGCACAGCCGACGCCCCAATGTATGACTGCGGGCGTATGCCGATCGACGACGGTGTAATCGGCCCGCCGTTCGCCGTGAACTCCGCATACTCGCACGAGTCCGTCAGCAGCACGAGCTGCGTCAGCGGAACGATGTGCGCAATGCTGCTGACCTCACGCGCCGCCACTCTCACCGAGATGCGGTCCGTGTCCTGCGTCGGCAGCGAGTACGCAAACGTGCTCTCTGTGCCGGAGTTCGTCATCCACAACGTCTGCGGGGCATTGTTGGTGCCCGCAAAGCAGCGGCGTTGTTCGATATAACCAACGGCTGCCGGATAATTGTCCGCCCCGCTGAACGGGTTCTCCAGATTGACCGGCGTAATGCTGAAGTCGGGCGCGATGTTGTTGTCGGTGAAGCTCGTTCCCACCGCTTCGCCGATGAAGCCCCACAGCCCGTTCTTCTGCTTGAAGATGTAGTACCGCGATGCCGCGGCGTCCGTCTTATAACCCTGGAAAGTTCCCGATCCTGCGCCGGTTACATTGACGAAGCTTCCCGAAGCATCGATCAGGTGAAAGTTGTTCGCATCGATAATGCTGACGTTGTAACTCACCCCCGCGGAGATGCCGGTCGGCAAGACCCCTGCAGTTGCCTGGAACGTCACCGTGTCGGTAGCTTGCAGGTTGTGGCCCGGCCAGTTCACCACCGTAGGCGAAGCTACCGAGAACGTCACAGCGCCGGAATTCCAGGTGATGACGTTATAACTTCCCGGCACGTCAAGATTGTTCAGCGCCGTCACTGGAGTCGAAAGCAGGCTCTGCGACACGTTGTCGGAAGCCAGCGCAGCCACCGCGTAATGTGTATTGATGTCGAAAATCTTGTCCCCGAGTTGAATCGTTCCGGGAGAAAGTGTGTACCCTCCCCACGAGGTGGTGTTGAGCGGGTTGCCGCTATAGTCCATCACATAAAGCTGGTTCTTGATAAGGTCGCCGGTGCTTGGATCTGTTGGCACGTCGCTCACCAGATAGAAGTCGTGAATAGGTTCCCCGAAAGCGGGTATGACGCCGTTGATATAGATTCCATCGCCCAGAGAAAGCGTGTGGCTCGCGGCCGTGGTGATAAGGGCATTGAAAGAAGACGACTCGATAGACGATATCTGCGCGAGATATCCAGGGCTTGGGGTAACCCCCACATTCGTCGGCGTATCCACAACCGCGCCAAAGCTGATGACCGTGAGGGTCCAGTTGGGGTTCCCTCCTATATCCGGAAGCCTCCGCAGTTCCATCGGCGGATACTTAGGATGCACCAGCGTCATCACATCGGCGCTCTGCACGTAATGAATGTTGAACAGGTGCGCGGCCTGATACGGCGTCGCCACTTCGTAAGGCGCGGCGCCGGAAAGCACCGTCTTGCCCAGCGTATGGAAGCGGATGTACTGCTCGCCGAACTCCAGCACCATGGTCTGCGTGCTGCTGAAGACAAACGGGATCAGCCGTGCTTTGCCATTGTTCTTTGTGGCCAGCACATACTCAAATCCCGGACGGTTCTCCGCCGGCCCTTGCGGTGTAGCGATAAAGTTCCGCAGCACGGCGGCGCCGGACTGGTACTTGGCATCGTCAATGCGCCCGAACATGGCCGCACTCAGTTCACCACCCGAGAACGATCTCGTAAAGGTTTTCGTATTAGCCACTCGGGCGTCCTCCTCTTGGAATGGTTCTGTGAGTACTGCTGCGACGGACTCTTCTTTGTTGTCATTCCCGAAGGGAATCTGCGTCTACGCCGCCGCTACAACCGAAGAAGACCCCTTCTAACCCCGCGCCCTGATCGACGACGGTGTAACCCGCTCACTGCCATGCCGCTGGTTCGCATCCTGTCCCTTGGCCTGTTCCATCACCACCTGATACATCCCAAGACACCGCTTCGACTCCGCCGCTCCCGCATCGCCTTTCAACAGCGGCCCCGCCAGCATCGACGCCAGCTTCCACGCGAGCGCATCGGCAAACAGCGCCGGAAACATACCGGGCTGCACGGTCGAAACCGCGTAACGCGCGACCGCATCCTCCACGTTCGAAAGGACCACTTGCTGGCCATTGAACACCTCGATCTGAAAGTCGTAATGCCAGTTCAGTTCAAAATCGAGAGGCCAGATGCCGCCCCAGTAATTCGCCAGGGCATTGCGAAAATAATCCGCCGGATACAGCGCCTTGGGAAGCACCGAAATAACGTTGAGCGCATCCGACGGCAGCGCATACGCAAAGCGCCACGCATCGAAATAGCAGTTCTGCACCACGGCAAGATACGCCCGCTTGGTGATGAAGTTCCACCGGTGCGTCTCCAGCAACAGGTTCAGCGCCATGGGATAGAACCGCGCACAGTGCTGCGCCTGCGCCGACCCCTCGGGCGGATCGACGCTCGCCACCGTCGCCGTATCGCCGAGATAGCTCAGCGCCAGATTGCAAATATCCACTGCGACCATTCGTCCCCCACGTCCAAAAGAAAAGTATTTGCCTACTCGAGCCTCACACCATCAACAGTGCTGAACTCACAACTCAAAACTCATAACTCACAACTCTTGCTTCCCAACCAGCAACTCGTAGCTCGCGGCTCGTAGCTCTTATCCATCAACCAGCCGCGGAAAAGCGCGGCGAACGCAATAAAAACGCCACGAATCCCGTGGCGAAACATTGCGTCCACCGCGCTCACTGCGGTTTCTTCTTACTTACTTCCCCTTGCCCTTCGTCTGCCTGGGGACATTCTCAACATCCGTTTCGCTGGAGGCCGAGTCGGCCTTCTCCACGGCCTCCAGGTGATGGTTTGCCGGCCCCGTATACTCGAACTCTTCGCCTGCAGTCCGGTATCCGTGTTCGCCGAGGTAAACGTCTCTCTTCGCTCGTACCAATGCCATGCTTCCTCCTTCTTATAGGACCTTCGGGATTCCCGACGGGCGTGCGGTGTTGCGTTGAATGGTGTTCGACACATACGCATCGAAGGAGCTGGCAGTCAGAGTACCGGTGATGCGGTAGACGATGCGCCAGTACTGACGCATACCCGGAGGTGGCTGCACCTGCAACAGAGTGGCGCTGATCGTCACATTCGCCACGCCCGTCGCAGGTCCGGAGGTAACGTCGGCAAACGTGGTGCCGTCCGCGGAGTCCTGCAGCACCGCCTGCACCGTTGATCCGGCGCCCGTAGCGGCGCTGAGAGAGCGGACGGTGACCCATAGGTTTTCACCTGTCTGTCCGTTGTCGCCCTGCCCATTCGCGCCGCCCGTGTTGTAAAAATTGCTGCTTGCCACATCCGTGTTGGTGCCGCTCACCGCCTGATTGCTGGAGAGAATAAGTTCGTTGTCAAGCATTCCCATTTGAAGCCTCTTTTCTGCGGTCGCTTTAGACCACTTGCGTTTCGGTGCCGACAATGGCGTCGACGGTGAGTACGGGCACGCCCTGGAACAAGAGCTGTCCCCCACGAATGCCTGTGCCTGTTCCCGCCACACTGCCGGCGGTAACGCGGCCAAACTGGTCGAGGCTGGCCGAGAACGACAGCGCGTTCTGGCTACGGTCCAGTGCCTGGATCGCCAGCATTTCCTTCACCGTGCGGCTGGCAAGGAACGTCGCCGTCCCCATTCCCATGGAGGGAATGCGTGCCATCGCCTTGACCATCAACTTGATCAACAGCGTAGGCGCGGTGTTCAGTTGCGTGTTGCTCTGGCTCGTCAGGTCGGACACGTCAATGTTGGCGATACGAACGGCATAACGCCAGTCCTTCACATGCAGACCGTACTTCCACACCCAGCGCTCCATGTAGGCGCGATAGCGGTTGTTGTTCCCATCGAACGCATCCTGGATGCCGAGGTCTTCCTGCTCCAGCCCGGCCTTCGACCCCTTCGGGTAGATGCCGGTGATGGTCTCTTTACCCCACACCACGAGCCACACGGACGTGTTGTCGCTCTGCGTGCCGCCCGCATCGATGATGTTTGCCGCCGTCTGGAACACCGTGCTTCCGACGTTGGCGATGTTGTTATACCGAGGCGTCAGGCCCAGCACACCATCTTTGTTGCTGGTGGTGTCGCCATAGATGATCTGCTGCGCGAACGCCTGGTTCATCGCCTCGACAAACGCCATCGACTCACTCAGCCGGAACGCATTCACGTTGCCGTTCAGCTCGGCCAGGTCCTTGTCGATCTCGTCGCGGCCTTCCTGCATCGCGCAAACATCCTCGATCGTGGCGCGGCCGGACTTGGACGACGCAACGCCCTGGTAGAAGCGGCGAAGTTGCACATTGGGAAGCCCCGCGCGTACCACAGCCTTGTGCCCGGTGGGCAGGTTGCCCTCGTTGAAAGGCATGTATTGAATGATTTCGTTCGACTGGTTCAGCAGCTCGGCCACTACAGCCACGTTGCCTTGCGGGTCGAAGGACTTGGCCACATCGACCAATGTCGAGTGACCGGGGACCAACGGAAGTTGTGCCATGTTTACTTACTCCTTATGAAGGTGTGTTCGGATAAAGTTTCGCCGCCAGGTCGCGCGACCCTTTGAAGGCTGCGCCGCCTGCAACAAACGAATCCTCGTTCATGCTTTTACCGACCCTCACCAACATCCGAATCACTTCGGGATGGTTGCCCAGGCCGGTATCATCCAACAGCTTGCGAAACGCTGGCGCGGCGAAAGAATCAAGTGCGCGTTTGGCGGCCGACAGATTCTCCTGCAACTTGTCTCCACCAAACTCTTTGTCCTCTTTGGACGACGCGAGCCATCCTGTTCGAACTGCCGTCACCTGTTCCTTCTGACGCTCGGCCAGAGCCGGCGCCATGCGGTCCAGAAGCTTCTGTGCCGCGTCCTGCGTCAGATTGGCTTCTCGTGCCGCCTCCGCAAAAGGTTTCAGCACCGCATCGTCATACGCCTTACCTTCCGGCGCCTTGAACTCATAAGTCTCGGGCGGCCCATCGGGCTCGGCTTCTTCTGCGGGCTTAGCATCTTCTGCGGCCTTGGTTTCCTCTGCGGTGGCAGAGAAGCGTTCCTTCGGCTGCGAGTCGCGTTGCTGTTGCTGGGTCGTGGCTGTAGAGTCACTGCTCGATAGCAGGTTCTGTGCAGCCGCCTCAGATGAGGTTCTGCCTTCAGTTGGAGTGGTCGGCGTTTCCGTCATCAATTCTGCCATTGGTTGCCTCTCGTACCATCACGGGATATAGCTCAGGACACAGCGTGTGGATTTGCGCCAGCGTTTTATTTCCGTAGTTCCTTCCTCCCTCGTTGAACGCCATCTGCATGGAGTTCTGCGAAAAAGAAATACGGAAAACGCCGGCCTGCTCCAACAACCGCCACACGATCCGGCGGCCTTGACGCGATGACATCAGCCATTTGAAATCTTTGTCCTCTTGCTCCTGGACGAACCGCTTACGTGCCAATTCCTCGGCCTTATCGCGCTCCTGTCCTCGAAGATCAGTCGGGTCGTAGTGATTCACGTTGTTCGACTCCTGCCAGCATTCGCTTCTCTTGTTGTCATCCCTGCAGGGGATCCGCGGTTGTCGTTGCATTTGCTGGGGTCGTTGCATTTGCTGGGGTTCTTGCAGTTGCTTTTGCTCTTGCTTCTCTTGTTGTCATTCCCGCAGGGAATCTGCTTCTGCCGTTGCATTTGCATTTGCATTTGCATTTGTTCTTGCAGTTGCTTTTGCTCTTGCTTCTCTTGTTGTCATTCCCGCAGGGAATCTGCTTCTGCCGTTGCTGTTGCCTGTTCTCCTACTGCGGGGCCCCATACCCACTCACCTGGTTCAACATATCGAACGCATTATTCCCTTTCCCTGTCGGCGTCTGCCCCAGGTTCCTGGCTGTCTTCGACTGCTGTTCCATCACCGCCGCCTGTTGCTGCGCCGCCTGGGCCTTCGCCCGCGCATCGCGGATCATCGCCACCTGATCGTTCGCAAGTATCAAAGAAGGATCGACCCCAAGCTGATCGCTGTACGCATCCGCCCACGCATCGGAGTCGAACTTATCCAACACTTCGGGCTTGAACTGCGCGACTGTGCCGAGGTTTGCGACAAACCGATCGGTCGAGTTCGTATTGATAGCCCTCTGCGCCTGCGCCAGCACCGAGATCAACTCCACACCCAGCTCCACACCCTGCATCTCCTGCGGTGGCGGTGGCAGCGCATTCCCAACAATCAGCGCATCGAAAGTAATATTGATCAGCGGCTCCAGCAGTTCATTGCTCAACCGTTCGAGCACCGGCCCCAGCATCAGCATTTTCTCTTCCTGCCGTGCCGCAACCTCAGTCGCTGTCATGCGCGGATCGCTCATACTGCTGATCATCAAAAACAAGTCTTTGTAGAACGTCGAATTAATCCGCTGCCGAACATCTTGAATATCCGCCAGCAGATGGTTCAGGTCGAGGTTGACCTCAAAGAGGTTCCTCACCGCCTGGTTTTGATTGGTGGCATCGACGAACGTCACTCCTCCCGGCAGCCGGTCCACATCGCGGTTCTTCAGGCTTGCCGGCACAGCCAGCGGAGGGTTCGTCTGATAGTCGATCCCCTGGGCCTTGCGCAACTGCTCATGCTGCAATTGCTTCACATCGCCCAGCGCCTCCATGCCTGGAGAGTTCCCATAAATGTCGCCACCCGCCAACGCCCACCGCGGGGCCACACCAGGAAACCGCTTGAACCCGCTCTCTCGCAGAAATTCGTCGCCGTTGCCACCAATTTCAAAGTAGTAACTACCCCACGCCATGTTCTTCGCATCTTTCTTCGAAGGATCGCGATCGCTGCGCGGCTCGATGCTGTGCTGCACGGGAACCCAAGCATCCAGCGTGCCATTGTCATACATGCTCTGCACCGAAGACGAGCACTTCGCACGCCCAAACTCCTTCACTAACTGCGACACCTGCATCTCAAACTGCCGATACAGCGTCACCACTTCGCCCTTCGCATCGGTCGCGATGCAGTACTCGCCGGCCGTCAGCGGATAGTGATGGATCACATTGTTGAAGTCCGGCAGCACGATACACGCCGCTGTCCCAAACGCGCCGAGTTCCTCATACATCTGGTGCAGCGCGCGATACGTATTCGACGTCTGAAACACCCTGTGCATCGTCTGCGACACCTGGTCGAGCCAGATCTTCACCGGCTGATACGCATTCAACGCCGGGTCATGCGTCTGCAACCGAAACCATGGACGCGCAGGAGATGTTGCCCCGGCCATCAACCCAGCGCCCAGCGTGCGCAGCGCCTGTGTTCCCGTGTTGTCATAAATCTGGTTGAACTTCCGATTGCCTCTGTCGCGGTCCTGCAGGAAGAAGCGTCCGTTATACGGCAGCAGATAGCGGGAAATTTCCGCCCACTGTCCGATCCACGAGGCGCGCTCCGTCTTCAAGCTTCCCCAGCGAGTCACGAGATGTTGCCGTTTGCAAAAATCGTTTGCCATTAAAGTGATTCCCTTCAGCTATAGTCCGGTCTGTTTTTTTAGAACTGAAGGCCCGTCCCACACCGACCGCCCAAAGCCGCTAACACATAACTCATAACTCACAGCTCAAAACTCTTGTCTCCCAGCTTTTAGCTTTTAGCTTTTAGCTGGCGGCTGGCGGCTGGCGGCTGGCGGCTGGCGGCTCCCAGATTGTGTCTCTTAGGCAGACCCTGTACAAGTCCCACGAATCTTAGGTTCGCCCTGTTAACATCTGTCATCTCGACCGGAGCATCGCGGCCTTTTGCGATGCGTAGTGGAGAGATCCCTGCATTTTGTGGCTGCGGCTACACCTCTCGGCCAGGCGGAGGAATGCTGCGCTCCCTCCACTGCCCCTTCGGCGCGCCTCGCTTGCTCAGGGTCCAGTCGAGATGACAACCGTATGAAAAGATGGAAGCTTGTGCAGAGGTCCCTTACATACATCAGGACCCCAACAGCGTAGACTTCCCCAAATTCAAACCACTCGTATCAACCCCACCCGGCCCTGTCAGCATGGTGCTGCTAAGCCCCTTGCCGCCACCCGCTGCGCGATAGAGGATGTTGGAAATATCCGGCGTCTGCTGATTTGCGGCCCCCTGGGCGATCTCGCTCTTGCGCTGAGTAGAAAGCGCGGCGGCAGTCGCCTGCTGCTGCGCGGTGTTCTGCTTCCTCAGCGCCTGCTGCTGCGCATCTGCCTGCTGCTGGCCGCTGTAGATCCCATAGCCAAGCGTGCCTGCTCCAACCGCTGCACTGGCAATCGACGCTACCGCAAGCGCTGTTGAACATCCGGCCATAATCATTCTCCTGTTATCAAAACTTCGTCACGTACACTTTTGTGCGACATCAACTTTTCGTATTCATCGGTAAACTCGCGCTCGGCATCTTCCACCGTCCTGGCCTGCGTTGGAAACACCATCGTCATTTCCACCGCGCTCCGCGTGACAAACACCTGCTTGCGGCCGGCGCTTCCCGGCAACACGCCATAGCCGCGAATCGCCACCCATCCGTCGTCAATCAGCACATCCGCATCGCCATGAACGACTAGCAGCGTTGGCAGCACGATGTGCACCCCAGCTATCACAATGTCCGCGTCCAGCCTGATCGTCCGCGCATACATTCCACCATGGATGACATGCTCCGTCACCACGTCCACCTGCTCCATCGACTGCGCCAACGTCTCAAACCGCTCAACCTTCGCCCGCATCTCCGGCGAACTAGGCGAGAGGCTTGCAGTACATCGAACTCGTGCGGGTATAGCGCTTTCCAAGCAAAGCCTCCAGTTGTCCACCTGCCGGCGCGCCATACAGAATCAGCTTGCATCCCGCGAGCCGTGCATACTCCTCAACAGCCGCCATCAACCGCGTCCCCGCACCGGTACCCCGCTGCGCCGCCGCCACAAACAGCGACTCCACCGTCGCCGCGCAAAACCCATAGTGCGGCAGAACGCTCACCAGCACACTCGCAAACCCCACCATCGCATCGTCGACATACACTGCGAACGCCTGCATCAACCCCGCCGCCTGCATCCGGTGATACATCTCCCACTGCGGCTCCGGTCGACCCAGCGCCGGAATGCTGCACTCCGCCTCATACTCTGCCAGCAACGCAGTCTGATCTTTGACGTCGATATAAGCAATAGCAGCGACAGCAATCATTGGTTGCACTCCAGGGCCACGCCCGACAAACAAATCAGAGGGCGGAAGACCCGACCTATACTGGCCTGAGGTATGGCAGGGCCAGACCATCACAGAACTAAGCGCTGAAGGCGCGACAATATACCAGCCTGGGGCGAAGCCCTAGGTACCTGACCAAAATGAATCCAGAGCGCTGAAGACGCGACCTATAGATGCCCAGCCGCAGCCACATCACAACGAAAGATGCTACGAACCGGAAAATGCAACGATCTCGCCACTGCCCGCATTCCTTTGCGAAAATTGGCGAACTCCGCGCACTTCGCGTCACGGCTTTGAACTTTGCTTTGCCGCGACTAAGGATCGTGGACCCCGCTCGCGACCGTAAAGATACAAAGGTCCTTGGCCCTAATAAGGCCGAGCTTATTGACGCTCGGAGCCATGGAAGAAGCGGACTAAATCCCTCAACCACAGTCACTATGACAGAACTCGATCCGGATACAAAGCAAAATCGACTTACTCACTACAGAGTTCAATCCTGGTCACCACAGTCGACTTTTCTCACCCGGCCATGGGAACAGAGCATTCCATAACCTCACTCCCCTGCTGTTATCCAATCGAGGCCCATGTATTATGACCAAAGTCATAAACGCATGAGAATGAGGAAGCAGCTTGGCAATTGAGGCGCTGATGGTCGATGTGGATGGCGTCCTGATCGACGGACGCCCGGAAGACGGCCGCCCGTGGCACACATCGCTGGAAGAGGATCTTGGATTCACTCCCGGCACACTTCACGAACAGTTCTTTGCTCCGTACTGGGAAAACATCGTCCTCGGCCGCGCCGGCTTGATGGAGCATTTGCCGTCTGCACTCCGGCAGATCGCTCCGCACGTAACTCCGGCTGAGTTTATTTCCTATTGGTTCGAAAAGGATTCGCGTCTCGCCGCTCCCCTGTTGCAGGAGCTTTTGTTGCTTCGTTCCGCGGGAATACGCGTGTATCTCGCGACCAATCAGGAACACCTGAGAGCCGCCTATCTTATGGAGAAGCTGGGTTTGGCGAAACATGTCGATGGTATCTTTTATTCCGCGCACCTTGGAGCAAAAAAGCCTGACATGGAATTCTTTGCAAGGTCCAGGCAGCCGTTGGGCTGTGTGGCGAACAGATGTTGCTCATCGACGACAGCCGCCCGAATATTGACGCCGCGCTAAAGTCAGGCTGGCAAGCGCTTCATTGGACAAAGCAAACTTCCCCCAACATCGTACGCAGCTTATGTACATGATCTCGCATCTTTTCTTCGCGCCTCGCAAAGTCGAGGGCTGAAGGTCCACTCCATACCAGTTCCAGGCGAAAGTCCGCGGACACACTCGTAAATTTAATTTGTCATTCCGCAGCGCAGCGAAGGAATCTGCTTCCGCCCTGATCGGCGGCGTCTTCCATCGCGCAGCCACGATCACCAGCAGCCTTTGCGGAGTGCGTCAACGAAAACAAGCGGCAACCAACTAAGGAGCGTGAGGATCGCGAAGCGCTTCTTCTGGTCCTTGCGCACCCCGGCAATCGCCACTATCCCACCTGCGATCATGGAGAGGAACGCAACCTGTCCAACGTGATAAGCCCAGTTGTCCGCTGGCTGCGCGAAGCAGTACATATCTTTCCGGCCACTGACCGCAAAGTCCACGCAGAACCTACCCACCAACAGGCCTATCGACGGAATCCCAAACCGCGAATGAAGAGATCGGCGTCTTCGGAATCTTCCTTGGGTAGCTCGCCATACACGGCTGACTAGACTTTGAAGCGTCGAGCCTGGATTGTGGAACATTTCGCGGAAGACGGCAAAGCGGACCTCATTGTAGAATTCCGTCCAGTCAATGAATAAGCGTATGACATCGTCGGCACACTCGCTGGTGTGGTTCCCGCGTTGATGACGACGTTGCTACCATCAGGCGTTTCTCTTGCGTATCCGCTTGCCGCGAATCCCGATTACTCGGCTCATCAGAACGCGAGAGTTACAAGTTGCATGCTGCCGTTGTAATGGAGAGTGCAATGGCTGAGGATATCGCGACCGATCAAAACGTGAAACCCCTGCGCAGCGAACAGGTCGGTGGAGCTTACTTGCATATTCGGTTTCATCAAAGGCGCGCTCGCGGTTGTGCCCGGAATGACAATTCCTACATCGTACGTATCCGCTGCCATCGGCACACCTGCGGGCGAGGGTGCCCGTAACCAACCTGCCTCCAATGGCGCTCCCGCTGCCCCCAAAGTGCAAGCTCCTTCACCCTTGCGAACAGATACACTGAACCCCACCCTGGATTCCTCCAGGTGGAGTCGTCATGCACGCTTTGCTTCGCTTTGGTCTTGCTTCTCTGCTGCTCTCTGCTTTCCACGCCTCCGCCGAAAATCGCGTTTGCATTGGTGGCGACCTCGATCGCATGAGCGAGGCGCAGAAGGCAAGCTGCTGGGGGATGGCCGACCGAGTACGTCTCGGCGCGACGAAATTTCATCCACCCGCCGACTGGCATTTCTACGTCCTCTGCACCGACTCGGACTGGAAAAAGTACGCAGCCTTCTCCACGCGAACCACGCAGCAACTGGCGACTATGGATGCCGACACCGATGTACGCAACCACATCACCTATTTGCGTGGCGAGCATCTTCTCGCAGCGGATCTCTCCGGCCTGGATGGGATTCTTGCGCACGAAGTCGCGAGCGCACAGTTGGGCAGCACCAACGAAGATCTCCTGAAGAAGCAGATCGCTCTATTGCTGCTGCAAACGGACAAGGCCGCGCCCACACTTCAGGCTTCGCGGTAAGAAAACTCTGTATAAGGTCTGGTTTTGAAGGGGCGGGACTTCAGTCCCGCCGTACGTGCCGCAAGTACACCACAGCTTCAGCCGCTGGGGAGTGCCTGCGACTTGATCGGATCTTCCCAGGCACCAAACGCTTTACGCGTCCGACCGGCTCAGACTTTTCCGAGCTCCCCACATCGCCGCAATTCCCGTCGCGAGCAGCGCAAACGACCCTGGCTCCGGTACTGGAGCGACAGGCGGCGGCAACACGGGTGGCGTGACCGGCGGCGTAACAGGCGGACGCGGAGGGCTGCCGGCGCCCGATCCACCCCCACCACCGAATGGAGGAAGGAATACCGGCGGCGTATACGTGGGCGAGTCTGTGTCTATGTCGCCTCCCGACGGCCCCGGAATCTGGGGAGGAAGCATCTCGTCAGGCGGGGGTACTACGTCAGCGGGCGGGGGAATGAATTCCGAAGTGATCGTTGGCGCATCGGGAAGAAACGGCGGCAGGTCTTCCGGCGTCAGCATCCCCGTGAAGGGCGTATCGGATGTCGGAACCAGCGGTCTTTCGCAGGCAAATTGAAGTGCGGCGGGCCGTTCCGTCTGCGACGCCGATTGCAAGGTGTTCACCTGGCGCTTGGGGGGGACGAACGGATGGCCGTGCTCAGCGAGATAGGTTTTACCCCACTCCTTCCAGGCCTTGAGTGTCGCTTCGCTGTATTTGTGCGCCGCGACTCTACGCTGCTGCGTTGATCGCGCTGCGTTGTTTAGAGTCTCTACGGCAAAAGCTCTGCAGGGGTCAGAGGCCAGAAGGGTGCCGGTGGAAGTGGCAGCAAACAGCAGCAGCAGAGGTACAACACGTCGAACGGTTCTGGAATGATTCACTATCGGGGCCCGTATAACTTCTCATTTAACACGCGAGACCACACAGAATCTCACACTTGCGATGCGTCGGCGCCACGAAACAACGAAGCGATGCGAATCGCGTAGCGTTGCTCCTACCCTTATCGGGAACGTTGTATAAGAGATGTCACCCGTAACACTAAAGTTGCACGAATGAGCGATTAATCTCACTCATCATCGAATAAGTGTCGTATTCGGTCACTTTCTATCGCTGCACCACGCCCCAAAGCTTCCGATTCGCCGGCATCGGGCCGCACGAACGTCAGCGCCAGAGGTTCTGCTCAAGGTAATTGGATCGATGACGCTGCGCTTCAGCGCATCCTGGACTTCCGCGGGTTGTGTAAAGAACTCACCCGCCGACATCTCCATGGGTCCGTAGGGCGTCGCAAACCGAAGGTTCGGAGAGTCCTGAAAGATCGTCTGCACCAATCCCTGCAGAACATCTGGCGCGCTGGCCCAGCTTCGACGCCTTCAACACATCCACGATGCGCGTAAAGCTCGACAAGAACGTCGATCCATCGGCAGCCGCAGGAGCAGCAACCGCATCAACCGGCGGTGCCGCAGAAGCTGCCTCGCCAGCCTCACTCGCAGAGCCACTCTCCACCGGCCGCGTTGCAGCGTTTGCGCCGTCTTCACCGGGGCCGTCATCATCCCGGCCATCGCCCGGCGACTCTGTAGCAGCATCCGCATCAGCCGGTGGAGTCGCTGTAGTTGCGCCTTCGCCTTCTGCCGCGGCACTCGCATCAACGGGCGACACTGCATCGACCGGCAGTGTCGCAGCATCCGCGCCGCCGCCTTCTGTCATCGCAGCCGTTGTGGCCCCCAGGTCTGCGGCACCCGCACCCAGGCCTGCTCCCGCGGCCCGTCGAACTACCGGTCCGAGCCGCGACACGCCATCCAACGCTAACGCGACGAGCTGGCGCTGAGCAGACGATCCGGCGGTGCATAGAGCAGCGAGAAGGCCCGCCAGCATCTGTTCTTGCTTTTCTTGTTTGTCATCCCCGAAGGGGATCTGCTTCTGTTCTTGCCGTTGCCCGTTCTCTTTCGCTCACCCCGACCCCGTCATTCTGAGCGAAGGCTCGCGGCCTCATGCGAGCCGCAGCCGAAGAACCTGCCACACAGACGGCCCCGCAAAAAATGCGCAGCCCGTTTAACCGCTACTCAAATCTGGGGTCCGACCACACCAGCCTGAAGTGCAGCGCCAGCTACCACGCCATCGCAACACCAAGTGCTGAAGGCGCGACCTATTACCGGTCATCCCATCTTCATTGCGCGCTGCCCAGCTTCTACGCCTTCAACCCATCCACGATCCGCGTGAAGCTCGACGAGAACGTCGATCCATCGGCAGCCGCACGTGTAGCAGTAAGGTTAGAGGCCACGGCAGACGGGGCCGCCGCGCGAAGCTAACCGGACCCGATTTGGTCAACACGGTCATACGCGTCGGCGATAGTTCTATTGCTTATGAACACGATTGGATTTCTATCTGAGCCGCGCAACCCAATTCCGCAGATTTGTCTCGAGTCCATGAATCTCTTTCTGCCAGGAGTAGTCGTCCTCCTCGTAGAGATACAAAATAAGCTCATCGATCGGCCATTCCGGCTCGAATGGTTCATCATCCGGTAGCTTCCGGTTACCCTGCAGGATGATTGTCCCCTCGGGCATTTCAGCCGAATAGTAATCGCCACCATAAAGACTGCTCTTAAGAAGGATAAGCTCTACCCCAAAGACCTCTGTAAGAAACTCAGCGACACCGTCGAGTTCCTGTTTCTTTGCACGAATACCGAATGTTATCGTCTCCTGCTTATGAAACTTAGATCCAGGACGGTACACATGGATATCGTCGAGCGCATTCTCGGCCCTTACCCTCAGCTTCGGGTCAGACAAGAACGATTGAATTGCCTGAACAATGGACTCCACAGACTCTTCACTAACAAACTTCTGTAGGCGGACAATATGGCCTAAACTTAAAAGGGCGGCGTCTCTCACATCCTCACGACTATCTTTGAGGTTTTTCAAGAGCAGCGTCTCTAGCCATTCCGGATCGTCAATCCA
>Ga0207652_10001396_pt1 | contig 21442 bp, 16 predicted proteins | sample KBSC63BmetaG_FD_184334 | JGI IMG/M metagenome (GOLD analysis project Ga0207652, IMG submission 184334) | Corn rhizosphere microbial communities from Kellogg Biological Station, Michigan, USA - KBS C6-3B metaG (SPAdes) (version 2) | ecosystem: Host-associated > Plants > Roots > Rhizosphere ... | reverse complement strand
CTTCGTAGTCCTTCAACTTCTCCAGCGAGACGCGGCCAATGATACGGTCGCGCAACGGCTCGATGGTTTCGCCGGCTTCGATGATCGGCATCACGTAGATGCCTTCCACGGTGCCGCAATCCAGCTCGCTGATGATGACGTCCTGCGCGACGTCGACGAGACGGCGGGTCAGGTAGCCAGAGTCGGCGGTCTTGAGAGCGGTATCGGCGAGGCCCTTACGTGCGCCGTGCGTAGAGATGAAGTACTGCAGCACGGTGAGGCCTTCACGGAAGTTCGCCGTGATGGGGGTCTCGATGATTTCGCCGGACGGCTTGGCCATCAAACCACGCATGCCCGAAAGCTGACGAATCTGCTGCTTCGAACCACGGGCGCCGGAGTCGGCCATGATGTAGATCGGGTTCATGGCTCCTTCCTTGTCCGCGCGCTTCATGTTGTTGAACATCTCGTCGGCAACGCGCTCGGTAACTCCAGACCACATCTGCGTGACCTTGTTGGAGCGTTCGAGGTTGGTGATCGAACCGTCAAGGTACTGCTGCTGCATGGCAATGACGGTCTTCTCTGCTTCGGAGACGAGGGTGTACTTCGACTCTGGAATGACCATGTCGTCGAGACCGACAGAGAGGCCGGACTTGGTGGCGTACTGGAAGCCAAGCTCCTTGATCTTGTCGAGCATCTTGACCGTCACTTCGAGACCGAGGTTCAGGTAGATGTAGTTGACGAGCTGGCCGATTCCCTTCTTCTTCAGCAGGCCGTTGACGTACGGCATGCCGTCGGGGAGACGGTCGTTCAGAATCGCGCGGCCGACGGTGGTCGTGATGAACTGCTTGTTGAACTCGACCGCTTCGGTATGCGTGATGTCCTGATCGTCGTAGGCGGTGGTCATGTCGAGCACCGAGCCGGTGTAGCGCAGACGGATAGGCGTCAGCGTTTCGACCTGGCCGGCTTCGAGAGCCATCAGCACTTCCTCAATGTTGGCGAACACACGGCCTTCACCCTTGGCGCCGACCTTGGCCTTCGTCAGGTAGTAGAGGCCGAGGACAAGATCCTGGGTAGGCACCGTGATCGGTTGACCACTGGCCGGCGAGAGGATGTTGTGCGACGCCAGCATGAGCACCGAAGCTTCGATCTGCGCTTCGGGCGACAGCGGGATGTGGACAGCCATCTGATCGCCGTCGAAGTCGGCGTTGAACGCCGTGCAGACGAGCGGGTGGATCTTGATCGCCTTGCCTTCGACGAGCACCGGCTCAAACGCCTGAATGCCGAGGCGATGGAGGGTCGGAGCGCGGTTCAGCAGGATCGGATGGTCCTTGATGACCTCTTCGAGGATGTCCCAGACGATGGGCTCCTGCATTTCCACCATTTCCTTGGCTTGCTTGATGGTGGTGCAGTGGCCCGTCTGTTCGAGACGGTGATAGATGAACGGCTTGAAGAGCTCGAGCGCCATCTTCTTGGGAAGACCGCACTGGTGCAGCTTCAGTTCAGGACCGACGACGATGACCGAACGGCCCGAGTAGTCGACGCGCTTGCCGAGAAGGTTCTGGCGGAAGCGGCCCTGCTTGCCCTTGAGGGTGTCGGAGAGCGACTTCAGCGGACGATTGTTCGCACCGCGCAGAACACGGCCGCGGCGGCCGTTGTCGAACAGAGCGTCGACAGCTTCCTGCAGCATGCGCTTTTCGTTACGCACAATCACTTCAGGCGCATGGAGGTCCATGAGCTTCTTGAGGCGGTTGTTGCGGTTGATCACGCGGCGATAGAGGTCGTTCAAATCGGACGTCGCAAAGCGTCCGCCGTCCAGCGGCACGAGCGGGCGAAGCTCAGGCGGGATCACGGGGATCACGTCGAGGATCATCCACTGCGGCTTATTGTCGGACTTGCGGAAAGCTTCGACAACCTTGAGGCGCTTGGCGTACTTGAGCTTCTTCTGCAGCGAGGTCTCGGTCTTCATGCGCTCGCGAAGTTCGATCGAGAGCTCGATGATTTCGACGCGCTTGAGAAGTTCCTTGATCGCCTCAGCACCCATCATGGCCTTGAAGCCGGAGACGCGGTACTGCTGGTCGAGCTCGCGGAAGCGGGTCTCGTCCTTGATGACTTCGCGCTCCTTGACGGGCGCGTCGCCTGGGTCGACGACGACGTAGGACTCGAAGTACAGCACAGCTTCGAGCTCACGCAGTGAGATGTCGAGCAGATGCCCGATACGCGACGGCAGGCCCTTGAAGAACCAGACGTGCGAGCAAGGGCTGGCGAGCTCGATGTGGCCGAGGCGTTCGCGACGGACCTTCGAGAGTGTAACTTCAACGCCGCACTTGTCGCAGATCACGCCGCGGTGCTTCATGCGCTTGTACTTGCCGCAGAGGCATTCCCAGTCGGTGATGGGTCCAAAGATGCGCGCGCAGAACAGGCCGTCGCGTTCAGGCTTGAACGTGCGGTAGTTGATGGTTTCAGGCTTGGTGACTTCACCATGCGACCACGAGCGGATCTTCTCGGGCGAGGCCAGTTGGATCTTGATGGCGTCGAAGTCGGTGATGGGGCCGGTCAGTTCAAATGGGCTGGAGCGGAACATATTTTCGTCTCCGTTGTGGCAGCGGTTTCGCTGCGGTTGAGTGTCCCGCGATAACTTTCGGCGCATCGCGATGCCGGTGGTTCTGGTGCTGTTGCCTTTTTGTCTTCAATTGTGGTGTTGCTTTCAGAGCCGGTCCCGGGGGCTAAAGCCCATTCTGGGTGGTCCTGAATGTCCGGGCTAAAGCCCGGACCTATCTCAAAACTTGTTCGTATCCTCTTTCATCGTTGCCACTCCCGAAGGTGAAGCAGATTCCCTTCGGGAATGACAACAAGAAAGGCAATGCAGTTAGTCAGCGACGGCGAGTTCCGGCTCATCCAGTGCGGCGGCGTCGACTGCGGTCGGTGACTTGACCAGCTCGACGTCGAGGCAGAGGGATTGCAGCTCGCGGATGAGAACGTTGAACGACTCCGGTACACCGGGTTCGATCGCGGCCTCACCCTTGACGATGGCCTCGTAAATCTTGGTACGGCCAAAGACATCGTCAGACTTCGCGGTGAGCAGCTCCTGCAGAATGTACGCAGCGCCATATGCTTCGAGCGCCCAGACTTCCATTTCGCCGAAGCGCTGTCCGCCGAACTGTGCCTTGCCACCCAGCGGCTGCTGCGTGATGAGCGAGTACGGTCCGATGGAGCGAGCGTGGATCTTGTCGTCGACCAGATGCGACAGCTTCAGCATGTAGATGTAGCCGACCGTAACGGGCTGCTCGAACTGATCGCCTGTCATGCCGTCGAACATCGGGGTCTTGCCGGAGCTGGGGAGACCGGCGGCTGCAAGCAGCGCCTTGATTTCGCCTTCCTTCGCACCGTCAAATACTGCCGTGCCGAACCAGATGCCGCGCCTCATGCCGGCGGCAACGCGCATGGTCTGCTCGTCGTCGAGGTTCATGAGCTGCGTCAAAGCAGCGGTGTTCTTGAACGCTTCCTGGAAGATCTCGCGAACTTCGGCTGCCTTCTCGCGCTGTGCTGCGAGCTCTGCAACCTTGGCGCCGAGCGTGTGTGCCGCCCAGCCGAGGTGCGTTTCAAGAATCTGACCGACGTTCATACGCGAAGGCACGCCGAGCGGGTTGAGGACGATTTCGACCGGGGTTCCATCAGGAAGGTACGGCATGTCTTCCTCAGGGAGGATACGTGCGATAACACCCTTGTTACCGTGGCGTCCGGCCATCTTGTCACCGACCGAAAGCTTGCGCTTCATGGCGATGTACACCTTCACCATCTTGATGACGCCGGGCGAAAGTTCGTCGCCCTTCTGCATCTTGCCGATCTTCTCGTTGGTGATCTTGCGGAGAACATCGATTTGACGGCTGGTCATCTCCTCGATCTCGTCGATCTGCTCGTTGACGCGCGGGTCCTTGTCGGCGTAGCGAATACGCTTCAGGTTGCGCGTCGAGATCAGCTCGATGATGTCGCGGGTAAGGATGTCGCCCTTGGACAGCAGCTTCTTGTTGGTACGTTCGTCGTGAAGGTCAGCCAAAACTTCCTTCGCGCCGAGAATGCCTTCAAGACGCTTCAAGCGCTCGTCGGTAAGAATGCGGATTTCGTCCGCCAGGTTACGCTCCAGCTTCTCGATCTGCTCCTGCTCGATCAACAGCGCGCGCTGGTCCTTTTCCTGACCCTTGCGGCTGAAGATGCGAACGTCGACGACGGTGCCTTCGATGCCCGGAGGGCACGTCAGCGAAGCATCGCGAACGTCGCCGGCCTTCTCGCCGAAGATGGCGCGAAGCAGCTTCTCTTCCGGGGTCAACTGCGTTTCGCCCTTGGGAGTTACCTTGCCGACGAGGATGTCGTTGTGGCCGATCTTGGCGCCGATGCGGATGATGCCCGACTCGTCCAGGTCACGCAGAGCGTGCTCGGAGACGTTGGGAATATCGCGCGTGATTTCTTCCGGCCCAAGCTTCGTGTCGCGAGCTTCAATCTCGAACTCCTCGATGTGGATCGAGGTGTAGTAGTCCTCGCGGACCAGCTTTTCCGAGATAAGGATCGCGTCCTCGAAGTTGTAACCGCGCCACGGCATGAACGCGACCAGCACGTTACGGCCGAGACCCAGCTCGCCCTGCTCCGTGCAAGGACCATCCGCGATCACCTGACCCTTGACCACGCGGTCGCCCTTGCGGACGATCGGCTTCTGGTTGATGCAGGTGTTCTGGTTGGAGCGCTTGAACTTCGTGAGCTGGTAGATGTCCGAACCGACCTCACGCGAAAGCTGCGTGGGGTGGTGCTCGCCTTCTACACGGACGATGATGCGCTCGGAGTCGACCGAATCGACGATGCCGTTGCGCTTGGCCAGGATCACAGCGCCGGAGTCGCGCGCGGTGACGCCTTCCATGCCGGTGCCGACAAAAGGAGCTTCGGCAACGAGCAACGGAACAGACTGGCGCTGCATGTTCGCACCCATCAGGGCGCGGTTGGCGTCGTCATGCTCCAGGAACGGAACCAGCGAGGCGGCAACCGACACAAGCTGCTTCGGCGAAACGTCGACGTAATCGACTTCAGCCTTCGGCACGAGCACGAAGTTGCCCTGCTTACGCGCGTTGACGAGGTCCTCGGTGATGTTCAGGTCGGCATCGAGGTGGATGTTGGCCTGCGCGATCGTGTGACGGTCCTCTTCCCATGCGGAGAGATAGAAGCTGAAGGGCTCGAGGTCCATGGTGCGCTTGCCGGCCTTCTTCAGTTCTGCGTTCTGCTTCTTCGCTTCGGAAACTTCGAGGTAATCGCCCTGACGCAAGCCAGACTCGCCAGCGTTCGAGACGGCGACGTAGTCGAGCACCACACCGTCCTTGACGCGGCGGTAGGGGGACTCGATGAAGCCGTACTCATTGATGCGCGCAAAGCACGACAGCGACGAGATCAGGCCGATGTTCGGGCCTTCAGGCGTCTCAATCGGGCAGATGCGACCGTAGTGGGTCGGATGCACGTCGCGGACCTCGAAGCCGGCGCGCTCACGGGACAAACCGCCAGGCCCAAGGGCGGAGAGGCGACGCTTATGCGTGATCTCCGACAGGGGGTTGGTCTGGTCCATGAACTGCGAGAGCTGCGAGGAGCCGAAGAACTCACGAATCGCGGCCATCACGGGCTTGGCGTTGATGAGGTCATGCGGCATCGCCGTCGACATCTCCTGATACACCGACATCTTTTCCTTGATGGCTCGTTCCATACGGACGAGACCGATGCGGAACTGGTTTTCCATCAGCTCGCCGACCGCGCGGACGCGGCGGTTGCCAAGGTGATCGATGTCGTCCACTGCGCCGATGTTCTTGCGCAGCTTGAGCAGGTAGCGGATCGTCCCGTAGAAGTCCTCGGGCGTCAGCGTGCGCTTGTCGAGGCCGGTCGCGTCCTGGTTCTCGTACAGCTTGATGTTGAACTTCAGACGGCCGACGCGTGAGAAGTCGTACTTGCGCGGGTCGAAGAACATGCCTTCGAAGAGCGCCGTCGCGGTGTCCAGCGTCGGTGGGTCGCCCGGGCGAAGCTTGCGGTAGATTTCGATCAACGCCTCTTCCGGCTTGCGCACGTTGTCGCGGCGCAGGGTGTTGGCGATGATGTTGCCGACGTCGTCGCGCTCGGGGAAGAAGACCTCGAACGTGGTGACGCCGGACTGCAGAATCTTGTGCAGCTTGTCGGCAGTCAGCTCCTGGTTGGCTTCGTAGAGAAGCTCGCCAGTCGCCATGTCGATCACATCGGCAGCCGTCATTGCACCGTCGAACTCGGAGGTTTCCACTTCGACTTCAGTGACGTTGGCCGCGCGCAGGTGTTTGAGGACAGAAGCGGAAATCTTCTGGCCCGCGTTGACGTGGGTGCCGATAGCGACAGCCGAACGCGTGCCGCCGAGGTTGGTGGCGTTCTCCACTCCCTTGACGTTCCACGACAGCTTGCCTTCCTTCACATTGATGGTGTCGACCGTGTAGAAGGTCTTGAGGATTTCCTCATCGGTACGCAGGCCGAGCGCGCGCAGGAAGATGGTTCCCAGGAACTTGCGCTTGCGATCGATGCGGACGTAGAGGATGTTCTTCTGGTCGTACTCGAACTCGACCCACGAACCGCGGTACGGAATGATCTTGCCGAGGAAGTAGGTACGGTTGTTCGCCGTCTCGAAGAAGACGCCGGGCGAGCGGTGAAGCTGTGAAACGATGACGCGCTCGGTACCGTTGACGATGAAGGTGCCGTTCGCCGACATCAAGGGGATGTCGCCAAAAAAGACTTCCTGCTCCTTCATGTCGCGCAGGCTCTTGACGCCGGTCTCGGGGTCCTTGTCGTAGATCTTCAGCCGGATGGTGACCTTCAGCGGGGCCGAGTAGGTCATGCCGCGCTCTTCGCACTCTGCCTGGTCATACTTCAGTTGCAGGCCGACGGGGTCTCCGCACTTCGTGCAGAAGTCAGGCGTGTTCTTGTTGTACGTTCCGCAGAATTTGCAGAGCACGTCGCCCGGGTGGAAGGGGTCCGTAATGACCATGTGGCCGCAGTTGGTGCAGGCCGTGCGCAGGTGGTTGAGACCCTTGAGGTAGCCGCACTTGCACTCCCAGTTGCCGATGGAGAAGTCGACAAACTCGAGTTCAGACACGTTACGGAAATCGGTGATGGGAAAAACGCTGGTGAATACAGACTGGAGACCGTTGTCCTCACGTTCCTGAGGCAACTTGTCCATCTGCAGGAAGCGCTCGTAGCTGCGGCGCTGGACCTCGATGAGGTTGGGGATCTGGATGCTCGTCGGGATCTTCGAGAAATCCAGGCGCTGGCGGATAGCGCGCATTGCGATATTTGTGTCGCGATTGTTCGGATTCGGCATGCTTTCTCCTGTTGCGTGACTCGAGGCCTTCGAAATGTCCGTGATGGCCGATTTCGGAGGGGAGCGGCCCGTTTCGGGGCTGCTCCGTTGGACTTCTTTTGCGCCCTTCCGGTACCGTCGCTCCTCGCGGCGACGATGCCTCAGCGCACTGTGCTACTCCCCGCGAAGCATTCTGCGGGGCCCTAAAAACCTTGGCTTTCGCTGTGATTTTGGGTATCCACAAGCGAAGCTGCTAAAAATGCCGTACTGCACATGCAGTGCAGACGGAAGGGGCCCGGGGAACTAATTTTCCAGCGGTTCTATCGATGCGCTGTTGGTAAAAACAGCGAAAGCGCCCTTGGGGACAGAGCGTCCCGTGAGCGCAGGTGATGTTGCTTGCACTAATTGCTGAATAGAACGTGGTATAGTCGCCGCCTCTTGAAACTGGCCGAGTCTCAAGGTTTGCCGCTGGTGTTACGTTTCATCGTGAGGATCCGCCGCTCGAAACCCACGCTGGCCGGCTCCATAACCTGCTTCGCATTGCCAGGATGAACCGGATATTACCCGTGCTGCCTAAGATTTTTTGGGTGGACCTGAAATGCGCTGCACGCTGGCAGTCGCGGACCTTCTCCCATCGAAAAGGATACCGCATAACTGTGCAGCGTGCAAGTACAAGGCTGCGGGAGTACCCGGCGAGTCATCTCGCCGAGCCCTCCCGCAGATCCAGAACCGCCTTCTTTCGAAGGGTTTTACTTGATTTCGACAGTCGCGACGCCGTCGAACTTCTTGGCGATGGCGGCCGCGTCTTCCTTCGAAATGTTCTCCTTCAAGGGCTTGGGAGCGCCGTCGACCAGGTCCTTGGCTTCCTTCAAGCCGAGGGCGGTGACTTCGCGTACAGCCTTGATGGTGTTGATCTTGTTCGCGCCGGCATCCTTGAGGATGACGGTGAACTCGGTCTTCTCTTCGGCTGCCGGAGCTGCTGCCGCGCCGCCGCCCGCAGGGGCCGCCGCAACTGCTGCCGCGGCCGAAACGCCGAGACGCTCTTCAAGCTTCTTCACCAGCTCTGACGCCTCGAGGAGGGTGAGAGCAACGATCTGATCTTCCAACTGCTGAATGTCTGCCATGATTTCTCCGTTTACTACTTCTGATTTCTATAACTTGGTGCTGATTGCATTTCCTGGGGTTCGCACCTCAGGTTGCCGCGGCTCGATCAGGTTTCCGTTGCGCCCAGACTGCGCACCCGATTGTTGCTGCGACGAAATTTATGCGCCTTCGGCCGGTTCAGTCTCAGCGGCTTCCCCACCCTGCGAGGCGGTGCTGTTTTCCGGCTGCGCCGCGCCCGAAGGCTGCTCGCCACCGGCAGACTCTTCGACGTGCGCTGCAGCGGCTTCTTGAACCGGAGTTTCCGCGACGGCTTCTGCCGCAGGGGTCTCGGCTACTGGAGCCTCAGCAACTGCTGCCGTAGGAGCTTCCGCAACGGGTGCGGGTGCGGTTTCTGCAACCGGAGCGGGAGCGGCTGCCCCAGCTCCAAACTTGCCCTGCTCGGCTGCCATGTTCACCACGACAGCCAGATTGCGGCCGGTGGCGTTGATGACCGTCGCCAGACGCTGCGCAGGCGACTGGATAAGGAACAGCAGCTTCGAGAAGAGCTCTTCCTTGCCGGGAAGGGTCGCGAGCGCCTGAATCTGGGCGATGTCGATGACCTTGCCATCGACGATCCCGAGCTTGAAGGTAAACTCCGCGTTGTCCTTAACCCAGGTACTGAGGGCCTTCGCCAACGCAACCGGGTCGCCAGAGGTATACGCCACCGAGCTGACACCCTTGAGACCCTGGAGCGCAGCCTCAACCTTGGTGCCTTCGGACGACTTCGCCGCCAGCTTGTTCTTGACAACGTGATAGGAACCGCCCGCTTCGCGAACGATGCGGCGGAGATCGAAATCCTTAGCGGCCGTGAGGCCCTTGAAGGTGCCGACAATGGCGGAGGTCGAGTTTTCGAGCTCGCTCGCCATCATTGCTACTTTTGCGTTCTTTTTCGCTTTGGTCAAAGCCATAATGTTCAGCCTTTAGCTGCTAGCCGCTCTCCGGAAACCGGACCTGCTAGCTCAATTTGTGTCGCTCCGGACTGCGTGCAGCCGAGCGGAATCTCTGAAACTTCGGCCTTCAGCATAAGAGCTAGAAGCTCATAGCTAAAAGCTGCTTTACGCCTTGCTGGCAACGTCCGCGACGGAGGCTTCGAGCTCAATGCCCGGGCCCATCGTGGAGCTGAGAACGATGCGCTTGATGTACTTGCCTTTGGCAGCCGACGGCTTCGCCTTGACGACCGAAGAAATCACGGTCATGGCGTTCTCAACCAGCTTCTGCGGATCGAACGAGAGCTTACCAACGGGAACGTGAACCAGCGCGGTCTTGTCAGCGCGGAACTCGACCTTACCAGCCTTGATCTCTTTGATCGCGGCAGCGACATCGGTGGTCACGGTGCCGGTCTTGGGGTTCGGCATCAAGCCACGCGGGCCGAGCACCTTACCGAGACGGCCAACCGAACGCATCATGTCGGGCGTGGCGATGAGGGCGTCGAAAGCGGTCCAGTTCTCTTTCTGGATCTTCTCAACCAGCTCTTCGCCGCCGACAAACTCAGCGCCGGCCGCTTCGGCTTCGCGAATCTTGTCGCCGGAAGCGATAACGGCAACGATCTTGCTCGTTCCACCAAGTCCATGGGGAAGAACAACAGTTCCTCGGACCATCTGGTCAGCATGGCGGGTATCGACACCGAGACGCATGGTCAGATCGACAGTTTCGTCGAACTTCGCGTACTTGGCTTTCTGAAGAAGGGGAATTGCATCCCCAATCGCATACGGACGCGGCTCCACAAGGGCGCGCGCCTTCGTCAAATTCTTGGATATTTTACGGGCCATTCAATCCTCGTCTCCCACCCCTTACATGCGCTGTTCCGCATGGGCGTGGTCTCGACCAGGTCTCAACGGGAAGTTAAGACACTCGTTCTACTGTAGACCATAGCCCACAGGGCGTCAATGGGCTGGGTGGGTGAAAAGTCATCGCCCAGCCTTGAACGCTCGGCTCGGACGGATTTGGGGAAGTACAACCTGCGCCTGCGTCCAGATGCCTGGAAGGACTTTGATAGCTGGCAGCGCAGTTGCAGTTCTTTGCCAAGCTGACCTCGCGAGAGCCCGGGGTTCTCTGACGGTTTTAATGACGGTTCCTTACGGTTCGGGTGCAGATGTTGCGGGGGTTTCATACCACCATTTGCACCCCCCCATGTCGTTATCTGCGGGGGTAGGCGTCGGCATTTGCGGGGGAGCGCAATCCGTGCGGGGTGCAGAATCTGCGGGTGCGATCTCAACTACCAGGTCGCTCATCTTTCCGGTCGGATTTTTGCGAAAGGGAGTATCGGTGGCAACGACCGTTCTCCTCCACCTGCCCTATGACTACCCGAAGACGGTAGCTCCGCGCTACCCCACCCGCCAGATTCTGGTTCTGTATTTGGTACTGGGAACCTAAGACCAGATTCTGGCCAACTCCAGGACAAAACCGCCCACCGGATCTTCGCCATACACGGCAGTGTGGCCTTCCTGTACTTCAACAGGCTTGCCGGGACGATAAATCTCCACCACTTTGCGTGAAGGGTCAATCAGCCAAGCAAGTTCGGCACCATTGTTGATCCACATCTGCATCTTCGCTTGCAACTCGGTAAGACGGTCACCTTCGGAACGTATTTCGATGACAAACTCCGGGCAGAGCGGCGCAAAACGCTTTCTGTCGGAGGAGGTCAATGCATTCCAACGGAGCCAACTCACCCATTGCGCGTCGGCGGCCCTGACTGAACCGTCCGGCAGAGTGAATCCGGTATTGGAATTGAAGACGCGACCTCGGCCATCCTGTCTTGCCCATATGCTTAGCTCAACGGTGACATCCGTTTCGACGCCGCCTCCCTCTGAACCTGTAGGCGACATGATGATCAGATCTCCGTTCGCGTCGCGTTCTACCCGCAACAACTCGTTCTCGGCGCAGAAACGCATCAACTCCTCGTCCGCCATGGGATGTTCGAAGCGGAGACGCACCGGAAGTTCGTTTTCGGCGAACGCTACATTCATAGCTCTAGTCTACCCGGTCTTCTTGGCGCCCTCAGGACCAGATTCCCGCCAACTCCAGCTCAAATCCACCCACCGAGCCCTTGCCGTAGACGGCGGTGTGGCCCTCCTGTACTTCAACAGTCTGGCCGGGGCGATAGATTTCGACCACCTTCCGGAGCGGATCGACCAGCCATGCTAGCTGGACACCGTTGCTGATCCACGAAAGCATCTTCGCCTGAGCAGGCTTCAACCGGTCGCTTTTGGAGCGGAACTCGATTACGAAGTCGGGGAATGGCACGGGGGCATCATCCTGAACCGGCGGCGGAGTCCAACGCTGCGCACATATCCACGCAGCATCGGCGCTGCGAACGGAGCCGTCTGGTAGCTGGCATCCGGTGCTGGAATCGAGCGCGTACCCGGAGCCGTCCTTATCCGCCCACATATACAACTGACCGAGGACGGACGAAGAACGTACTCCGGCGCCTCCAAGTGCCGGTGACATCAGGACGACATCTCCATTCGGCTCGCGCTCAAGTCGCAACTCCGGGTTTTCCGCGCTGAAGCACCAAAACTCGTCGAGGGACATGGGTTCGTCACGAACGATGCGCAGCGGCGGATTGATCCCTGCGAGAGCAATGCTCATAGAAAGAGTCTGGAGCAAATCTCCTGTTACTGTGAGCCGGATATATGGTTTCAGCATCGCTTTTTCGGGGAAAAATGCCACGAATCCCTTCGCCTTGGGTACATCCATAAGAGATTCGCTCTAGTCCGGGAATGTTGCGGCGTCACCCCAAATTCTTTCCAATCCTGCCGAAATATTTCACCGCAACAAGCCCTTTTGTTCATACAACTTTGCCATTGCTGGACGGCGTCCGAAGAAGCCAGGAGCCGGACACGCATGGGTTTTCCAACAACGACATTGCCGAACTATGTTTTAGCAGCGATGCTTTCCATTTGCGTTGCACCTTTCGCGTATTCTCAGGAACTATCAGAGCCGGTCGATCAAACCACTACAGCCATCGCCATGGCTGATCTCCCCGACGCGCCCAGCGCAATTGCGGCAGCCGGCGTCTCCAATCCTTTTGCCGAGTACACCGCGCAGCCTGCCACTCGCACCAAGCCGGCAAAGAAATTTCACCGCGTCGTGCATCCCGATCAGCTCGCACCACCGCTGACCGCCGGTGACAAGTTGGCGTTAGCCGTCATGAGCCGGCTCACGGTCAGCGACATATTTTCGACAGCTTTTTCCGCGGGCCTGAGCCATTGGCGCGACGGCCGTCCCCATTACGGCGTGGATGAAGGCGCCTTTGGTGAGCGCCTCGGCGGCATTGCGCTCAAACAAACAACCCAATCGATCTTCAGTTACGGCCTGTATGCCGCCGCCTTTCATGACGATCCGCGCTACTACGTCATGGGCGATGGACACAATGTGACAAAACGCCTCGTCTACTCGGCCACCCGGCTGGTCATCACGAAGAAAGACGATGGCACCCCCGCTCCCAATTGGCCGAAGTTTGCCGGAGTCGTCAGCGCCGCCGCGCTTTCCAACGCATATTATCCGCAGCGCGACCGCGGCCCATTGAATACCACTTACAGCGTCCTCAATTCATTCGCCACGTCGGTGTTGAACAACGAGATCCACGAGTTCATCGGGGATGCCGCGAAGATTTTTCATCACAAGAAGTAGACAAAGGCCCTGCAATGAGCATCTGGATGAGCGTTACCCTAACGACGTATGTCTCAACCCAAGCGCCTGTGAAATGATCGCAACGTGGCAAATGTGCGCTGAGCGACAGTCTGCCAACAAGTAGCGTTGAGCCGCTCGCAGACGCACCTGGTCGCAATTGCAGCGATTACGCAGGAAGCCATGACGACAATTACAGACGTAGCCGGACCTTCGACTCAACCGGACAGAAAATCTACAGGCAGAGATTCCTCCATCCCCGTGCTTGTGACGGCTGCTGCAATCTGCATCCTGCTGATGCTGGTTGCCGGAGGCCTGGTGTATGCCAACACCCGCCGCACCATTACCGCAGCGGACTGGGTGGAACACACACAGGAGGTTCTGACCTCTCTGCGCACCGCGTCGCAGATGAGCGACCGTGTGGATTCAAGCGCCCGCCTCTATGCGATCACCCTTGACGCAGGCCGAGTGGATCAGGCGCGATCCAGCGCCAACCTGTTGGAGAGTCAGGTTTCGCGCCTCAAAGCTCTGGTCGCGGACAACCCCGCCCAGGCTGCCAATGTGGATCAGATGGAATTGTGCAGTGCCGACGTCACCCGTGCGGTCAGCGTGATGCATACCGGGGTCCAATTCCCCGTGGGGCCAGTTCAACGCTGCCAGCAGATCATCGCCCGCATGACCGAGCAGGAGCGGCAGTTGCTGGAAGAGCGCACAAAGGCTTCCCAGCGGATCTCCGTCGTCTCACTCACGTCCGATTTCGTTTTCGTAGGCCTCTCGGTTCTGGCACTTACGACCATGTTTGGGTTCCTGCTGCGCAGCGCGGAACTCCGTCAGCGCAGCGAAAACCTCATACTGAAAGCCAACCGCAACCTCGAAGAAAGCGTGCAGAAGCTCCAGGAACAGGCCGACGAAACGCAGTTGTTGAGCACCCTTCGCGATGAACTGCAGCTCTGCGTGAATCTGCAGGAGGTGTATGAATGCGCCAGTACCGGATACTCACGGCTGGTGCCGACGGCTTCCGGAGCGCTTTCCATGATCACCAATTCACGCAACATGATGGAGACGGTCATCTCCTGGGGAGAGATGGCGCTGGAAGACTGTCACCCACCGGAGTCCTGTTGCAGCCTGCGTTCGGGGCAGCCGCGTTGGCGAGAGCCGGAGAGGTCGGAGATACAGTGCGGCCACTTCGGTAAGGAACGGCCCGACCGTTACGTGTGTGTCCCCGTGCTGGCGCATGGAGATACGCTGGGACTGCTCTATATACAGTTTCCGCACGCCGAATCGATGGCGCTGGCGCGGCATCGCGTCCTCGCGCTGCGGCAACTGCTGCAGCTCACAGGGATGGCCATAGCCTCGATGAGGCTGCGGTTGAAGCTCGAGCACCAGTCGATTCGCGACCCTCTGACGAACCTCTTCAACCGAAACTTTATGGAAGTTGCGTTGGAACGTGAGCTGTCGCTGGCGGCGCGGCGCAATACCATGCTCGCGGTGCTCATGCTGGACGTCGACCACTTCAAAGAGTTCAACGATACCCATGGGCACGCCGCTGGAGACACCGTGCTGCAGGCGGTAGCCGAAGTTTGCCGTAACGCCGTGCGGGCCGAGGATATCGCCTGCCGCTATGGCGGCGAGGAGTTCACCATCATCCTGCCCGACATCAGCGCGAAGACAGCTTGCGAGCGTGCCGAAAAGATTCGCACGGCGGTCGCCGCCCTGCGGGTGTCGGATGGCAAAGAGTCCTATGGGGATGTGACGATGTCGATCGGTATTGCACTGTATCCGGAAGCAGGCTCGTCGTCCGAAACTCTGCTGCGCCGGGCCGACCAGGCGCTCTATCGCGCCAAGCAACAGGGCCGCGACCAGGTACTGCTGGCCGAAAACCCGATCTTCGCAACCTGAAATAAAAACTTGACGAGGTGACCGGCCAGGAGTAGCTTTGCTTCACGAGAGGCGAATAAATGGCGAATAACAATGTTCCCGATCCCTCCGAAACACTATTCCCTATCCTGCCCTCAGGGCCGGTAGGAATCGCCCGCCTGGCCGCCGAAGCCGAACATGCGGACGATGGCCATCTCATCGAGTTCAAGACCCTGCAAGCGCAGTCGATCCTCAACAAATCGGTGTCGAAACGGGGGTTGTGGATGGCCTACTCCATCAACCCGTACCGGGGTTGTGAGTTCGGCTGCAAGTATTGCTATGCGCGTTACACACATGAATTTTTGCTGCCGGTGAAAGCCAGCATCACGGAGCCGCGCCTGAGCGAAATCCAGCAACCGTATGCTCTGGCCTTCGAGCGCGAAATCTATCTCAAGGACAACGCCGCCTGGCTGCTCGAACAGGAGCTGAAGAAGATCGATCCGAAACAGGAGATTGCCCTCGGCACAGCCACCGACCCATACCAGCCTATAGAGCGAAGGATGGGTATAACCCGTAGCCTGCTCGAGGTGTTCGCGCAAAATTCCGGCTATCGGTTGGGGATCGTGACCAAGTCCACACTGATCGAGCGAGACATTGACCTGCTCACGGAAATTGGCAGGAAAAATCACCTTGTCGTGCACCTGACCATCACGTCAACCGACAGCGCGCTGGCACGCATTCTGGAGCCGCGAGCGCCTCGGCCCGACCTGCGCTTTGCCACTGTCAGGAAGCTGCGCGAGGCAGGGATTACGGCGGGTGTGCTGTGTTCGCCGCTGCTGCCGGGAATTACGGACAACGAACAGGCGCTGGATGCGGTAGCCAAACGCGCGGCCGAAGCTGGCGCCAGCTTCCTTTCCGCGCAGCCCCTGTTCCTGAAGTCGTGCTCGCGTCCTACTTATCTGAGCTTCGTTCGCGAGCACTTCCCTCACCTGACGGGCGAGTACGCTCGGCGTTTCGCGAAGATGGATTTCGCGGACGCTCCATATCGCCGCCAGCTTGCGCTGATGGTGAAGCGCGTTTCGCACAAGTATCGGCTGGGAGAGCGGTTTAGTGATGGATTGCTCACCAAGGACGCAGGAGAACTCCGCAAGGGCCCGACGGGGGTGCGGGCCCCCGGGGCTCAAGGGCTGCTGTTTGCTTGAGGGTGTCAGGCTGACAGCAGAGTTTCAATCTCAGCGCGCTGAGGCATCGACGGTGCCGTGCCGGGACGGGTGACGGAGATACCCGCGCCGGCTGAGGCGAAGCGGGCCGCGTCTTCGGCGTTGCGGCCTTCGGCGAGGGCAGCGGCGAAAGCTCCGCAGAAAGCATCGCCCGCGCCAGTCGTTTCGACCACCGGTCCGGCAGTAAAGCTTGGGATCATCGTGCTTTGTCCGCCGGCGGTGCGCAGCAGTGAGCCGCGCGCGCCCAGCGTGAGCACAACGTTGCGCGCACCGCGAGCGATCAGCGAATCGGCAGCGAGTTCTGCCTGCTCGACGGTTTCAACGATGAGGCCAGTGAGGAGAGCGGCTTCGGTTTCGTTGGGTATAAAGTAGTCGGCCAACGCGATCAGCGCGTCGGGCAGCGGCGATACGGGCGCGGGAGCCGGGTTGAGGATCGTAATGACACCCGCGGCGCGCGCGATTTCAAGACCGCGTTGCACCGTATCGAGCGGAAGCTCAAGCTGGGTCAGGAAGACGTCGGCGGACTGGATCGCTTCGTGCTGTTCGTCGACATCGTTGGGGGTGAGCGTGAAGCATGCGCCGGGGACGACGATGATGGCGTTTTCTCCGCGCGCCGAATCGATGAGAATGGCGGCAGCGCCGGTAGGGGTCGCTGAAGTGCCGACCAGCGAGGCGTCCATCCCGTCCGCTCGCCACAGATCCCGGGCGAGCTGGCCGAAGGCGTCTTCGCCGAGCTTCGACATAAAGCGTACCTGCGCGCCCGCTCGGGCGGCCGCCACAGCCTGGTTGGAGCCCTTGCCGCCTGGACCAAGGGCGAACGAATCACCCATCAGGGTTTCACCCCAGGCAGGGAGCCGGGCTGCACGGAAGGCGAGATCGGCAACGAAACTGCCCATGACGAGAACTTTGTTGCTCATGCGATTTCCTTTGCAAGAAGTTGAGGTAGTGCGGATTTTTCTGTCAGGCGGTGTAGGCGCGGGCAATCAGGACCAGCGCAAAGATACACGCTGCGAGCATCGTGCCGAAGAGGCCCCTGGCTCGGGCATCGGCGCCCACGAATTCCTTCCAGACAAACACGCCCAAAGCGTGGCGACCATTGGCGAGGCTGTCCGATGGCATACGAAATGGGCAGGCCCACTTGCCGCCGGCAACGCGGCAGTTCTTCGTATCCTTGAAAGTGTTGACGAAAGAGCCCCAGCAGATAGTGCTCATGAGCGTCATACACAGTGCAACGGTGAAAGTTGTTGGAACGAACATAGCTGCCCATAATGCACCGCCAGGCGATGCCGCGTCTACTCGGCTTTCTCGCGCTTTGGCGGCTATGGCATCATGTCTGCATGAACGCGCTCCGGTACGATCGACCGCTCCAGTCCACCCGTTTGGCCCTCTTACTGATAGCCCTCGCACTCGCCGGCAGCTATGCATTTGCCCAGACGTCCGGCAACATCGGCTACGGACAAAACGGCGGCAAGGTCCGCGCGGAGCAGAACGAACGCAGCCAGCGCACGCTCACCGCACAAGACCTGCCGCCGACCGACGTCAGCATGTTCGTCGACGCGGATGTCCTGATGAACGTCAAGGCGGATGAGTACGTTGCGGTCTTCGGCGTCTCGCATGAGGGCGCGACGGTGCAGGAGGCCGGCGAAAAGATGGCCGTGAACATCGCCGAGTTCACGAAGGCCCTCAAGGCGCTACACGTCCGCGACAGCGATATCTACGTCGACTTCATCACGCAGCCGAAGATTTACGGCTACGAACTGACGGAGAGCTCCGCGAAAGAAAAGCTCACCGGCTTCGAACTGAAGAAGACGGTGTCGATCCACTACAGCGATCGCGACCTGATCGACAAACTCATCGTCGCCGCGGCCGGCGCGCAGATTTACGACCTGATCAAGGTCGATTACATTGTCAAAGACATCGGCGCTGTGCAGGAGAAGCTGCGGACCGAGGCTGCAGCCATCGTGAAACAGAAGCTTGCCAGCTACGAGAAACTGCTGGGCATCAAAATCGTGCCGTCGATAGAGGTCTACGCAGACCGCACCGCGACCTACTACCCCACACAAATGTATGACTCCTACACCGCGGCTGAATCCGAGTCGCTGACCCGCCCGCCAAACCTCTCGAAGTACACCGTGCTGCGCGCACGCAAGGGGCAGACACTGTTCTTCAACGCCCTCGATGGCAACGGTTTCGACAAAATCATCAATCCGGTGGTCATTGAGCCGGTCGTGCAGTTCACGCTGTATTTGAAAGTGAAGTACGACGTGGCGCCGTGAGTGCATCCGGCCAGTGTGGCCGCCATGTATGCGAAGTTCAGCGAAGCGAAGCTGATGGCCGCCACGCTTTGCGACAAATGTTCTTGGCGCTTAGGGAGAGTCTGCACAGGTCTCACGAAGGTGCTGTTCGTCCGTTTCGCAGAATGTCATCTCGACCGGAGCATCGCGGCTTTTTGCGAGGCGTAGCGGAGAGATCCCCGCATTCCGTGGCTGCGGCTACACATTCTCGTTGGGGTAGAAGAATGCTGGGATCTCTCCACTGCCCCGTCAACTCGCTTCACTCCCTCAGGCCCGGTCGAGATAACACCCGTGAAAGTAAAAGGCCCCTTGTGCAGAGGTTCCTCTATAGGTTCAGCGGCGCGAAGCCGGCGAACATCTGTGCGGCTTCGGCGAGGTCCTGCAGTTTCACAATATCGCAGGCATCCCAGTATCGGGCCCACAGGGCCCTGACGCGCTCATTGGCGTGTGCCGCGGCAGCTCCACCGGCTTCCCACTCAAAGACCTCGATGATGGTGCCATCCTGCGCTCGGCAGACGATAGCTTCGCGAGACGTGGCAAGGCCCTCTTCGCGCAGAATCGTCAGGTGCTCGCGCGTGAGTTGCAGAAGTTCGGCATCCTTGCCCGGCTTGGGCCGGTAGGCGACGATGACGACACTGCGGCCTTCCACTGCGTTCATGCTGGCCTCCAGTGAACCATGCCGAGGAGTTTACCCGGCAGCAGATAGAAGTCCAAGAGATTTCTGGCCTCGGACGTTGGGACACTCAAGAAAGTGTCATGGGAAGGATAGCGGCGACCGCAAACGCTCGATAGGCTCCTGGCAAAGGTTGGAATCGGGAGGAACGCGCGATGCAAATGCGGATGCGGAAACAACATATTCCCTGGCTGATGGCGACAGGGCGAGCGGTGCTGGGACCGGTGCTGATTGTCGGCGAGATGTGCGGTTGGAACGGCTTCACGCTGGCGGCGTTGATCGTAGCCGCGCTGCTCTCGGACATCTTCGACGGCATCCTGGCGCGGCGGTGGGGTTGCGACACTGCCGCCGTCCGGCTGTTCGACTCCATGGCAGACACGTTCTTCTATGCCTTCGTCGTGGCCGCGCTATGGATAGGAAGGCCAGCCGTGTGGGCGGCCTATCGCGCCCCGGTGTGGATGCTGCTTGCACTGGAAGCCGCGCGCATCGGGTTCGACCTCATCAAGTTCGGCAAACCCGCGAGCTATCACTCCTACCTTGCCAAGACGTGGGGACTTGTACTCGCGGCGGCGATCGTCACAGTGTTTGCAGCCGGACACGCGGTGGTGTTGCTTGCGGCGGCCATCGCACTGGGCGTGGCGTGCAATGTTGAGGGAATTGCGATGTCGCTGATGCTGCCGGTCTGGCGGAGGGATGTGAAGACGCTCGGAATGGCGTGGAGGATACGGAGAGACTTGCACACAAGGCCACGCGCTATTTCGGAGACAGTTCCTTTTCCCATAACCGCGAAGTCGTAAGACGGAACCCAGCGACCGGGGCATCGGCTTCAATGGAGTCGGGCTTCTGCAACACTTCTGGTGACACGCCGGGACGATAAATGGTGATCGTTTCACCATAGGGATCGATCATCCAGGCGAGTTGTGCGCCGTTGTCGATCCAAACTCCCATTTTGGCTTGCAGAACTCGAAGAGAATCGCTTGCCGACAGAATTTCAATCACAAACTCCGGACACACCGGAAGGTAGCGTTCGAGTTCGTCTGATGTAAAACCACTCAAGCGTTCTCGACTAACCCAACATGCATCGGGACTCAACGTCGAACCGTCTGGCAGGTTGAAGCCCGCATTTGCACCGTTGGCCTCACCACGACCATCTTCTTCTGCCCAAAAATCCAATTCGCGACAAACAAAAGTCTCTCGCCGGCCACCGTAATATCCCACTGGTGTCATGATTTCCAACTCTCCCTTGGCATTCCGCTCAATTCTGTAGGGTTTGTTCTTCCGCGAGAAGGCAATCAACTCATCGTCGGTTAACGGCGAAGGAGGACGCAGGACAATCGGCAGCGGGAGACCCGTCAACGACCATTCCATACGCCCTCCTTCAAAACTGAAAAGCTTCGGATTCAATTGTAATGTTGCGAACTACGCGACGACGTCGATGCCCATGCTGCGGGCGGTGCCGCGGATGGTCTTGGCTGCGGCTTCGACCGTGTTGGCGTTCATGTCCGGCATCTTGACCTTGGCGATCTCGAGAATCTGCTTCTCGGTGACCTTGCCCTTCTTGTCCTTGTTGGGCGTGCCCGATCCCTTGTCGATTCCGGCGGCCTTCAACAGGAGCACGGGAGCGGGAGGGGTCTTGGTGATGAACGAGAATGTGCGGTCGGCGTAGACGGTGATCACGACCGGGACGGTCATGCCGGCGAGGCCCGGGTCTTTGCTGGTGCGCTCGTTGAACTGTTTGCAGAACTCCATGATGTTGACCTGGGCCTGGCCGAGCGCGGGGCCGACGGGCGGCGCAGGCGTGGCTTTGCCAGCAATGATCTGGAGCTTGACGTATCCGGTAATTTTCTTCGGTGCCATGTGCGTAATCCTTCAGGTACTGCGAATTTTGTACTGCGGTCAGGAGGTAGAAGATCGGGTGAAGCGCCCCGATAGACTCCTGAGAAACTTGGCTGCTAGCTGCTGGCTTTTAGCCTCCAGCAAAGAGCCAGAAGCTAATGGCTGGAAGCTCGTTCTTACCCCTCGAACTTTTCGACATTCGAGAACTCGACCTCGGTAGGCGTCGGGCGGCCGAAAATGCTGACCATGACCTTGAGCGTCTGCTTGTCTTCGTTGACGTCGTCGACGGCGCCGTTGAAGTTGGCGAAGGGGCCTTCGTTGATGCGGACCTGTTCGCCCTTGACGAACTTCATCTTCATCTTCGGCTTGTCCTTCGTCGCGTCGGAGCGGTTCAACATCGCGTTGACTTCCTGCTCGGACAGCGCGTTGGGCTGGTCGCCGGTCTGCAGGAAACCCGTAACGCGGGGCGTAT